>JAEIGA010016594.1_pt1 | contig 11199 bp, 7 predicted proteins | sample 9270691 | NCBI WGS metagenome assembly JAEIGA01 (sample SAMN17057246, study PRJNA624740) | gut metagenome | biome: biome; isolation source: fecal sample | host: Bos grunniens | place: China: Xizang | collected 2019
ATGTACATAGACGATGAAGATTCAACCACCATTGAGCCGATTTATCTCTCCAAATCCCGTGGTGACAGAAGATCAGAATACCTGTGGGCTCTTTACGGATATGCTTATGATGTAAACGGCTGGATTGAAACCTTGGATTATCCTGACGATAATATGGGCTGCAATGACGGTATGCTTTTAGGAAACAGTATGAGCGCACGAGCATCCGTATTCGAATCATATCACGACTATTGGGCTGAAACGTACAACAAATTACGTATTCCTACAAGCAAAGCATACGACGATCTGTCGGGCACCCCGTGGGAAATCGAATATGAAGGCACTTCGTTCCAGGGCGGTTACTATGATGAAAACGGCGAATACGTTATGACGGGCGGAAGAGATACCGTCAGTTACGTAAAGGATGCGGGAACATCTTATAAAAAATACATGTATGTTGATAAAGCAACGGGTATTACGTACGGATATGCGGATTACGGTACGTATTACAGAACCGTCTTTATTATGAGGACGTACAAAACGATCGTATCTCCCGAAGAGTTTGAAAAATTGGACGCTGCCGGTCAATCGCTCCACTACTCCTACGGTGATATTGAAAGTGATATTAAGTCATTGTGCGCTAAACGCACGCTGTTTAATAACTTTACGTTGACTCTGCCGGAAACGACCAACGCGTTCAGATTTATTTTCAGCGATCCCGTTGATTGCGTTGAAATAAGCGGAGATGATACGAACGTTTATTATAATACAGCGCACGTATATGATAGCGGAAGTCCTATTACGCTAACTTGGAACGGCGAAGAAGGGCTTGTGTTTGACCGTTATGAAATTTGGGACTTTGTAAATCAAAAGTGGGTATTGCTTTCCGAAAGTCCGGAATTTACGTTCAATACGTTAGACAATCCGAGAAGAACTGCTGCGTACGTAAGAGTGATTTGTCATGAAGTTGACGTGCCTGTAGAACCCGGCGAAATGTTTAGAATTACCGTAGAAAACGGATATTTCGAAATCGATGGCAAGAAATATACCGGAACGGTTGAAGTAGCTGGCAATACGCTCGTGTACGTATACGCTAATGAAGTTGCAGGCAAAATGTTTGATCATTGGTTAGACGGTAACGGCGAAGAATTTTATGATTATCGTTTCAACGTTACCTCTGATATGGTGCTAACACCTGTTTATACGGATGCGATATATAACGTATATTGTGAAGGCTGGAATTACGACTCGTATGTCAGCATCAACGGCGGAGAAGAGCATTTTACTGATGAATTCGAAGGTAAAATAGGGGATACATTTGAATTAAGCACGGTACCGGCTCCCGAATATGGTTGCACCGTATTCCTCGGCTGGTATATGGAAACTTACGGCTTAAACGGACCCGAATATATTTTAATAAGTGATAGCCAATCCTTCACTTACGAAATAACGGGCGAAGAAGGTGGTTTCCTATATGCCGTATGGACAACCGGAGAAAATCCCTTTGTTAAGAAGTACGTTGATATCAGAATTGTAAACGGATTTGTTTCTTATGCCGGTGGAGAGGCATCCGACTGGCTTGATAATGCATATTCTGCTATAAGCTTACCCAGCTCCGGAAGAGTTGCTTTCTATGACGATCCCACGGATGAAATTGAATATAAAATGTGGGACGTTGCTTACAGATACGAGATTGAAGGCGAAGTAGAACATGAAATCGCTGAATCTTTCGGGGACGAATACGAATATTATCCGGCTGAATATTGGGTAAATGATCCGCAATATAATTATCCTGATGGCAAAATTAACGTTACGGGAACTGACGCGCCGAGTGAGGATTTTGAGGAAGGCGTATAAACGGTTAGTCCTTAATGTAACGAATTGATATGAGGTTTTGATTACGCTCTACCTCGATTGTATAGCAACAATAGCCACCTTTTAACGAAAGAAAGGCACTACGCCCAAACAGGGAGTAGTGCTTTTCTGTATTTTATAGCATCAAAGCCCTCCTGATCCATAAAAACAGGCCCCGGTTGGGTTATGCTACTAACCTAATGACATTGTCGGCATAGCCGGGGGCCTCTTTGGTACACCCGATAGATCCGAGAGGACGTGCTGTCTTTCCGATGCTTTTTGTTTTTTTATGAGGAGCATAGTGCTTGTTTTAGCAGGCTTTCCATTTTGTAGAGAAGCGTCAAGCTTGTTTTGTTTGGGAATAAAATATCGCGCCCGGACTTTTTTCGGGCGCGATTGGTGGGGCGTTATGAAACGATGATAGGCATTTTTTCATATTATCGCACACTTCCCCTGGACATATCAGATTCGGATGGTCATTTAGTTTTTAAGTTGCAAACCGAACCGCACCACACTCGGTTCGTAACCTACACTTGAAATTATAATGGGGAAATTTTGCAAGAGGTTTGTAAAAACCCCACGGAAAAAACGCTGTTCTGTACAATAGTTGCGGTTTGTGCTATTATTCATATAAAAGGAGTGGTTGCTATGAAGAAAAAATTAATCGCGCTGGCGTTGCTGGTAGGGCTTCTCGTTTCGGTTACAGGCTGTTTTGGCGGTCCACAAATGCCCATCAATGGAGATATTACATTCCATAATATAAAACTGAATATTCCGGAAAGATTTGTCCGGGATTCCACCCAAAGCACACAGGAAATGTGGGTCTATGAGTGCAATAACTATAAAGAATATATTTTGATGACCTACAGCAAAAGCACCAAGGATGTGGAAACCACCCTCGGGGAGTATATTGCCTATATGAAGGAGAACAAAGTAGACAGCCAGATGGTCACCTTCTTAGGGCAGGATGCGGTGCTGTCTAAATATGAGATGAACGGTGTCTTTTGCCAGGAAATCTGTTTCCCGCACCAGGATGCTTTTTATGCGGTTGCGTTGCGAGGCGGAACGGAGGAAAGCTTTAAGGAGCTTATGGACACCATCGAACGCGTAGAAGATGCAAAATAAGGAGCGGTCACAGACCGCTCCTTTTTGTGAGGCTGGGAAATAAAACAGCCTTGTTATTTTGCCGGAGAGGGCAAGCGGCTGAAAATGTTGCACTCTTGCGCCTCCACATAAAATGCGTTATAATACCTGCAAAAGGAGCGTGGTTTGAATGCCAATGACACATTTATATAAAATGAATGGTGCGCCCTGCGCTTGCGGCCGCTCGCACAGCTTTTCCGCACAGGTTCTTTGCGGCACAGGTGTAGTAGGGCAATTACCGGACATACTCCGGGAAAGAAAGATCCAAAAACCCTTTATTTTGACCGACCTGAATACATATGAAGCTGCAGGAGAGCGGGTTTGTAAGCTGCTGAAAGATGCAGAAATCCCTTTCCAAAGCTATACCATTGCTGAAAGAGAACCTCACCCCGATGAAGCCCGGGTGGGCAGCGCAGTGATGCATATGGAAATGGATTGCGATGCGGTCATCGGCATTGGCAGCGGCGTTATCAATGACATCGGTAAAATGCTGGCAGCCCTTGCCCGTTTGCCGTATATTATTGTAGGCACAGCCCCCTCGATGGACGGCTACGCCTCCGCCACCTCCTCCATGACCCGTGACGGATTAAAGGTTTCCTTAAACACCAAGGGCGCAGATGTGATCATCGGCGATACGGATATTTTGAAGAATGCCCCCTTGCGCCTGCTGCGGGCAGGCCTTGGAGATATGCTGGCAAAATACGTCAGCATTTGCGAGTGGCGGATTGCTTCCATCATCACCGGCGAGTATTACTGCGAGGAAGTGGCGCAGCTCATCCGGGAAGCGGTAGAGCAGTGCGTTGCAGGCGCAGAAGGCCTTCTTCGCCGGGAGGAAAAGGCAGTGGAAGCGGTCTTTGCCGGCCTTGTGATCGGCGGCGTGGCTATGAATTACGCCGGCTGTTCCCGCCCGGCTTCCGGAAATGAGCATTATATTTCCCACATAGTGGATATGCGGGCGGTGGAATTTGGAACAAATGAGGATCTCCACGGCACCCAGTGCGCCATCGGTACACTGGAGACCTTGCGGGTTTATGAAAAGCTGCAAAAAATCACCCCGGACCGGGAAAAAGCCCTTGCTTACGCCGAAAATTTCTGCTATGCGGATTGGGCGGAGCAGCTGCGGGTGTTTTTGGGCTGCGGCGCGGAGAGTATGATCGCTTTGGAGCAAAAAGAGGGGAAATACGACTTGTCTGCCCATAAAAAGCGGTTGGAGGTTATTATTTCCCGCTGGGAAGACTTGATGGAGATCGTCCGTCAGGAGCTCCCATCTTCTGACCAGATGGAAAGATTGCTTAATTTAATCGGCGCGCCAAAGACATTGGACGATATTGGCGTGGACGGGGAAATCCTCCCCATGGTCTTCCGGGTCACCAAGGACATTCGGGATAAGTATGTCCTCAGCCGACTTTTGTGGGATTTAGGTATTTTAGAGGAATTGACCTGAGAGGGCTTTTCTGCTATACTGCAGAAAGAATTTAGGTTATAGCGGAGGAAGCTATTATGAGAATGCGGAAAATGAAGAATTTATTGCCCCGGACAGAGGCCTGCGGTGACTATCGAATTACCGAACCCCAGACCCGTCAGGGCGCTTGGCGGGAGCTGATGCCGGAGGCTACGGCCCTTTGGGTAGAGGTTGGCTGTGGCAAAGGCAAATTTACGGCAGAAACCGCTGCTGCAAATCCCGATGTGCTCCTGATCGCCATTGAGCGGTGCCGGGAGGCAATGGTGGTTGCCATGGAAAAGGCCAAGAATATGGGACTTAAAAATGTCTTTTTTGTGGATATGGATGTGGCGCTGATGGAGGGCTGCTTTGCTCCCGGTGAGATCGACAGGCTCTTCATCAATTTTCCCGATCCTTGGCCCAGAAGCAAAAACGCTAAGCGGCGATTGACCTTCCGCACCTTTTTGCGGATGTACTCCCGGGTGATCCGGGAGGGCGGTGAGATCCATTTTAAGACGGATAATGCGCCCCTTTTTGAGTTTACCCTGGAGGAGCTGGAGCTGGTGGGCCTGCCTGCTAAGAATGTAACACGGGATCTCCACGCGGATGGCCCTGTGGGCATTATGACCGGCTACGAAGAGAAATTCTATGCCCTCGGCACCCCCATTAACCGCTGCGAAATCATTACCCACCCCATTGCGGAGGAAAATAAAGAATGAATACCTATCATGCAGGGGATTGGGAGGTCGCAGTAGTCGGCGCAGGACATGCCGGCATCGAAGCGGCCTTGGCTTCCGCCCGTTTGGGGCTGAGGACCGTCCTTTTTACCATCAATTTGGATGCGGTAGGCAATATGCCCTGCAATCCCGCCATCGGCGGCACCGGCAAGGGCCACCTTGTTCGGGAACTGGATGCCTTGGGTGGCCAGATGGCGCTGGCGGCAGATAGGGCTTGCATCCAGTATCGGATGCTTAACCGGGGCAAAGGCCCGGCGGTCCATTCCTTGCGGGCTCAAGCTGACCGCCGCCGCTATCAGGCATATATGAAGCAAGCGCTGGAGCAGCAGGAAAATTTGGACCTGAAGCAGGCAATGATCGTGGAAGTGCTGACAGAAAATGGTTGTGTCACCGGCGTTCGCACCCAGCTTGGGGCAATTTACGGAGCAAAGGCAGTGGTACTTGCCACCGGTACGTACCTTGACAGCACCGTCATCACCGGCGAAAGCGTCACCGCCTCCGGCCCGGATGGAATGCACCCCTCTATCGGCCTTTCCGACAATCTGCGGGCGCTGGGCTTGCCCCTTCGCCGGTTTAAGACCGGCACGCCCCCCAGAGTCAACCGCCGCAGCATCGATTTTTCCAAAATGGAGCTGCAGCAGGGGGACGAAATTCCCGAGCCTTTTTCTTTCCGCACGGAGCATCCGCTGGAAAACCGGGCGGTCTGCTACCTGACCTATACCAATGAGGAGACCCACAAGATCATCCGGGATAATCTCCACCGCAGCCCGATGTACGACGGAACGATTTCCGGCGTAGGCCCCCGGTACTGTCCCAGTATTGAAACAAAAATCGTCCGTTTTGCGGAGAAAAACCGCCACCAGCTCTTTATTGAGCCTTGCGGACTGGATACCGAGGAAATGTACATTCAGGGCTTTTCCTCCAGCCTTCCTGAGGATGTGCAGATCAAGATGCTGCGCACTGTCCCCGGTCTTGAAAAAGCGGAGATTATGCGCCCGGCATACGCCATCGAATATGAATGTGTAGACCCCACAAGCCTGCTGCCTACCCTGGAGAGCAAAACGGTATCCGGCCTTTATGGCGCCGGGCAGTTTAACGGCTCTTCCGGCTATGAGGAAGCGGCGGTGCAGGGCCTCGTGGCAGGTGTGAACGCCGCCCTGAAAATTCGGGGAAAAGAGCCTTTTGTTCTGACCCGGGATACCAGCTATATCGGAACGCTGATTGACGATCTTGTGACTAAGGGCACAGAAGAGCCTTACCGCATTATGACCAGCCGCTCCGAGTACCGGTTGCTCCATCGGCAGGATAACGCCGACCAGCGGCTGACCGCCCTCGGGGCAAAAATCGGTCTTGTCCCCCCGGAAAGACTGGCGGCGGTGGAAGAAAAATACGCCCAAGTTCGGCGGGAAATGCAGCGCTTGGAAAGCACCGGCGTGGCTTCCTGCCCAGCGCTCAATGAGATGCTTTCCAAATATGACAGTACTCCGGTTGCCAATTCCGCCCGCCTTGCAGACTTACTTCGCCGTCCGCAGGTAACCTATCAGGATCTTGCTCCTTTTGATAAGGATCGCCCCTCCCTTTCTCAGGCTGTTACCGAGGAAGTGGAGATCCAAATCAAGTATGCCGGCTACCTTGCCCGGCAGGAAAAGCAGGTGCAGGTCTTTTTGCAGGAGGAAAGCCGAAAAATCCCGGAAAATATCGACTACGAGGCCATCCACGGCCTTCGGCTTGAAGCACGGCAGAAGCTTTCGGAGATTCGCCCGGTGTCCATCGGACAGGCCGGTCGCATTTCCGGTGTCAGCCCTGCAGACATTGCAGTCCTGCTGATCTATCTGGAACAGAACAAATAAAAAGGCTCCCTTGTGTAAAGGGAGCTGTCAGCGAAGCTGACTGAGGGATTGTTTTGTATCGATATATTACAACCCCTCCGTCAAAAATCATAGATTTTTGCCTCCCCTTACACAGGGGAGGCTTATTTATCGCATAAATCTTTTGATCTTTTTAGAGAACTCCCGGAGAGGAAGCTTTTGGTTTTGCTCGTTCATCTTATCTAAAATGTCTTCCATGATCTTATTCCACTTGGCGGCGGTACGGCCCTCCTTTACGGGATAGTCAATGTAAGGACAATCCCGGAAGGGTTTTGCGCCAAACTGACGGGAAAAGGCTTTGCCCACACCCAGCGCCAGAGCATAGGGGGCAAGATCAAAGTAATAATCGGGATTTTTCTTGCAAAGGCTCTCTAAATTGGAGTGAGAAACCTTGGTCAGATACCGACGGAAGCCTAAGATCTGCGCCATTGCCTGCCGACCCTCTTCTGTCCGTCGTCCGCCGTAGTAGGCGAGAATGCCTGCCAAAAACTCAAAGGCAATAAACAAAACGCCCATAAGCAGCCGCCCGGCAAGGAAGGAAAGCAACAGCCAAAGGATCCCGAGGAAGGAGCTGATAATCAGCTGCTGCCGCTTATGCAGGAACAGACATCCGGCCCAGTTTTGAATGTGAAATGCGGTGTAGCAGCCCAGCGCTGCGCCGAGGATGGCTGTTACCGGCTGCAAAATACCGCCAAAACCGATGGCAAGGCCGGTTCCAAGTCCGGCAAACAGACCACAAAGGGTGGTAAGCATCCGGAATACTCTGGGGTTTCCACAGTGCTTGTCCATCAGATGACGGATCGGGGGCTGGATGCGGGAGACCTTTTGACACTGGAGGGCGTAGCGGTAGCCGGAGCAATCCACCCGCTTTCCCTTGGCAAAAAGGCTTTTGAAGCATTTTCTCTCAAAATCACTGCGCTCGTTGCCCATGTCCATCCACTTGAGCAAAATCACCCGTTCCCGCTCTACCCGGATGCGGATGTAGCCAAGCTGTGCCCAGGAAAAGACCATCATACTTAAGTTTGCATTTTGCAGGCCCAGAACCGTACCCAACTGACCGGCATTCAGACCCTCCGGTGGGAAGGGGCTGATTTTTCGCCGGGGCGGCAAGCACCGCAGCTTCCAAACCCAGTACAAAAAGGCAAGGACAGCGCACACTGCCACGCCGATGGTATCAATATCTGAGGAAAAGATCTCCAAAATGGGCTGGGGAAACATACTTTCCTCTACCGCTAAGAAGAGAGTCAGGGTCTCGTGATCCACCAGCGCCTTGGAAGAGCTGCCGGTGATGGTAGCACCGTTTGCGGTGCAGACGATGTCCTTTTCAATGTTGCTTTGATAGTAGCCACTTTGAAATGTGGGTTTGGCTGCGACAGAGCCGGGGAGGGTGAGGGAAAAACGCAGATAATCCACCCGATATGTACTGCTGCCAAGTAGTTGCAGTCGAAGCTCAAGGCCGTTTCCTTTTTTGTAGATCACATCACGCAGGGAGTAATTAATAGTGAAGGAATAGTCTCCGGCCTCTGTTCCCAGCAGGGAGGATAGCTCGATCTGCTTGCTGTCACCGATGGCAGTGGTCTGCACGGAGCTGCCGTTTACTGTCACAGAGGATGCATCCCCGGGAATGGAAAAGTACAGCGGGCCGGGGGAGTCCTTATGAATGGTGGCGTTTACGGTCACGTTACACTTTCCGTCGGAAGAAACAACGGCCTGCAGCTGCAGCGAGGTTTCGCCCTCGGCGGCGTACGCCTTGGTCGGAATGAAAAACACGCATAAGATAAGAACCAAAAGAAGCAATGATTGTTTCACAGGCCGCCTCCTTTCCGTAAAGAATATTTCTACTATTTTACCATACGCAAAAATCAAAAGCAAGGCAGACAGTGATAAATTACAAATGACAAATTACAAATTACTGTGTCGGCGAAGCCGACGGATTTAGAATGTACCATCGACAGAGGTTGTAGGGGTCGATGTGGGCATCGACCCCTACGATATGGTACGAGGGTGCGTACCTACGGGACGGGAAACCCGCCCCCTACAATGATTTTCAATAGAATTTGTATGGGCGGTCGTTGTGACCGCCCGCAGGAAAGGAAACCTTAATTTATCATTTGTAATTTGTAATTATTAATTCGCCCGCCGGTTCTCCATATGCCCGGAATGGACAATGGGCGGCTTGGGGTCTTTGGCTTCCCAGGGAATCTGGGGTTTTTCTTTTTCCTTCATTGTCATCCCTCCTGGCTTTATTTTCTGCAAACACAGAAAAAACATACCCAAAAACTTGACGAAAGAGGCCTGTTTTGGTATTTTATTTCCAAACGCACTGTTAATAAGGAGAGCAAAATGAAAAAGCTACTCAAATACATAAATCCCTATTGGGGGATCATCCTCATTGGCCTTGCTATCAAATTTGTTGCCACCTATGTGGAATTACAGATCCCAAAGCTAATGCAGATCGTGCTGGACGAAAAAGTACCTGCAGGACTGGAAAGGGAGATCTATCTTTTTGGCGGCCTGATGGTATTCTGCTCGGTCCTTGCGATGGTAATGAATATTACCGCCAACCGTATGGCCTCCAGAACTGCCGGCAAGATCACCCGGCGTCTGCGCCACGACCTGTTCGATAAGCTCCAGCGGCTGTCCCCCCGGCAGATGGATGCGGTTACCGTACCCTCCGCCGTTTCCCGGCTTACCAGTGATTCCTATAATGTCAATAATCTGATTGTCCGTATTCAGCGCATCGGTGTCCGTGCCCCTATTATCCTCATCGGCGGTATCTTTTCCATGATGACCATGGATGTGCCGCTGGCAATGATTTTGGTGGGCTTGCTGCCCTTTATTGCCTTGGTGGTCTTTTTTGTCACGAAAAAATCCGTGCCGCTGCACCGTAAAACTCACGAGCTGCAGGACAAAGTGGTGATGATCTGCCAGGAAAATATTACCGGCGTCCGGGTCATAAAAGCCCTGAGCAAGACCGAGCACGAAAAGGGCCGGTTTTATCGGGCAGTAGAGGAGCGAAATGAGGTTTCTCTCAATGCCCAGAAAGTCACCGGTATTAGCGGCCCGCTGACCACCTTGATTCTGAATTTAGGTCTGACACTGCTGGTGGTGGCAGGTGCTTACCGGGTAAACAGTGGCGGAATTAAGCCTGGTGTGATCGTGGCCTTTTTGCAGTACTTTGTGATGATCCTCAATGCCGCTGTGATGGTCACCCGGGTGATCATTATGTGCGCCACGGCACAGGCCAGTGCGAACCGCATCACCGAAGTGATGGAGCTTCCGGAGGATATGACGGCGCTGCCCCCGGAGGAAAATGAAGAAAACGCGCCCCATGTAGAATTTCGGAATGTGACCTTCAGCTACTCCGGAAAGGGCAATAATCTGGAAAACCTCAGCTTCTCCCTCCAAAAAGGACAGACCTTGGGCATCCTCGGCGCCACCGGCTCGGGAAAAAGCACCATTATTAAACTCCTTCTTCGGCTTTACGATGTAAACGATGGTCAGGTGCTGATCGACGGGCGGGACATCCGTACTATCGAAAACGGAGAACTCCGGAAAAAATTCGGTGTAGTTTTCCAGAATGACTTTATTAAAATGACCTCCATCGCCGAAAATATCCGCTATTACCGCGATTTGTGCGATGAAGAACTGCTTTGCGCCATTGGCGACGCCCAAGCGGCTGATTTTGTGGAAGAAAAAGGCGGTTTACCCGGAGAGGTGGACATTCGGGGCAACAATCTCTCCGGCGGCCAAAAGCAGCGCCTGCTTATCAGTCGGGCTTTGGCCGGTAAACCGGAAATTCTGATTTTGGACGACTCCTCCTCTGCGCTGGACTACAAAACCGATGCAATGCTTCGCGCCGCCTTGCGGCAGAATTATCAGGATTCCACCAAGGTCATCATTGCCCAGCGGGTCAGCTCCCTGCGCCATGCAGATATGATCCTTGTGATGGATGACGGCGCTGTGATCGGAGCAGGCAAGCACGAAGAGCTGATGGCTTCCTGCGAGGAATACAAAATGATCGCAAATGCCCAGATGGGTACAAGAGAGGAGGGGGCATAATGGCAAGACAGTTTTCCCGCGGGGAAAATAACGGCGACAGGCGGCGCTTCAGCAACAAGCCTGTGGACAAAAAGAAGACCCTTCTGCGTCTGTGGCGGTATTTGGGAAGAAGCCG
>JAEIGA010016595.1_pt1 | contig 11198 bp, 9 predicted proteins | sample 9270691 | NCBI WGS metagenome assembly JAEIGA01 (sample SAMN17057246, study PRJNA624740) | gut metagenome | biome: biome; isolation source: fecal sample | host: Bos grunniens | place: China: Xizang | collected 2019
AATTTAATTTTTAATAGGTTGATAATTAGATATTTAATTTTTAAGTTCGAGTAAAAAGTTTTCCAAAAAGTTTTTTTAGAATGTTTTTAGATGAAGGTCATGTTTCTAGAAAGGTTTTGATAGTTCCTATATGCATTTGACTTTTTTATAACAACTGCACGTTCTTTCTTATTGCGGCTTTCTTGCTGAAGATGACTAGAAGTAAAAAGCCCAAGAGAAAATTTCTCTTGGGCTCATATGTATTTGCCAGTTCCTTGCGGTTATGCGCACTGTAGGGAGTTTTCAATCTCGCTCAATTCTGTACGGAACTGCTTGTCTGTGTCGGCCTGATTGGCAACTGTCTTGCATGCATGCAGAACTGTCGCATGATCTCTGTTGCCGATGTAAAGACCTATTTTTGCCGTTGACAAGTCGAGGTATTTTTTCGAGAAATACATTGCAACTTGGCGAACCAGAACAACTTCGCGTTTGCGTGAGCGGGTATTTATTGATTCAGGCTCTACACCATAATAATCGGCTACCTTGCTGACAATGTCCTCAATGGTAAGTTGCTTCTTCTCATAATTAGAGAAGTCTCCGATGATTTTGCGTGCAAGGTTTATGTCTATGGCATCGTTGTTTATTGTAGAACGGGCCATTATTGAAACGACTATGCCTTCAAGGTCACGTATGCTTGCATTGACATGTTCTGCGATATATGATATAACCTCTTCGGGAAATTCGAGACCGTCCTTGTATGATTTATTGCGCAGTATGTTCTTGCGCAGTTCAATATCCGGTTTCTCTATTTCTGCGGTCATACCCCACTTGAAACGTGTGATCAAACGTTCTTCCATACCCTGCAGCTGTGCCGGCGAACGGTCTGATGTCATTATCAACTGTTTGCCGTTCAAGTGCAAGTGGTTGAAAATATGGAAAAATGCGTTCTGAGTTCTTTGCAGGCCGGCAAACTCCTGAATGTCGTCAATGATAAGGACATCAATGCTTTGATAGAATCTCATGAAATCATTGAAGTTCTTCTGGAGTATTGAGTCGGTGTACTGCACCTGAAACAGATGGGCTGAAACGTATAGCACGCGGAGCTCAGGGTGCAACTCCTTTATCTTCATACCTATAGCGTTTATCAGGTGTGTCTTTCCAACACCGGATGCACCGTGTATGAACAACGGATTGAATGCTCTGCCTGGCTTGTCAGCAACGCTTATGGCTACAGAGCGAGACAGGCGGTTGCTGATACCTTCGACAAAATTGTCAAAGGTATATTTGTTTATAAGCATTGAGTCCAAATCCTGGATGCTCTCCTGCATTGCTTTTGGTGTATTGTTGCCGCTGTTTCCGTTACCCTTGCTGCTTCCATAGTTGTCGGTGCCTACAACAACGCTGCGGTTATTGTCTTTGTCGGTAAGGACACTGTACATTAATTGTGTGCCATTGCCCATTACCTTGAACAGGGTTGTCCGCAGAAGGTCAACGAAATTTCCTTCGAGGAACTCATATACAAAATTGCTCTTAACCTGTATGGTAAGAGTATTCCCCTCGTACTTGATAGGCTTGATATCGGCAAACCAAGTATCGAAAGTTGCTTTGGAGACATTGTCACGAATAATCTCCAGGCATCTGTTCCATTTTGTCGTAAGAGTTGAGTTCATCTGTTGTTGTTTCTCATTTTAGCGGCAAATAAAAAGAGGCTCGTTTTGTTGAAGGCCTCTTTCCTGCACCATTTCTATTGCAAATATCACCAAATAAAAATGAAAATGCAAACCAAAAAGAAAACCGGTTTTTTTGTATTGAATAATAGCCTGTATATCAGTGTATTAAATTTTCAGGTATTGTATAGGTTGTTGTTTTGCGTTATTTTTTTTATACGTTGATTATTAGCGGTTTGTATCTATTATACGTTTATTTATACTATTCAGTGATTGCTGTCTTATATCCTTTTTTGCCTTGATGAATTGCGTGTGAAAAGGTATTTTGCTTTTATGTGGCTTTTGTCGTTTTTATTTAGAATAATTCTATATAAAGACATTGGTTTTGATTTTAAAAAAGAATTTATAGAGGGAAAAAATAATGCTCTTTTAGCTTGTTTTTAATAAATAAAAGAGATTAATTTAAGCGGTTGCTAATGTATCTTGTCCCTTTGTGTACAGTTGCCGAGAAGCGGCCTTTGCATTGGCTTGGGATATAAAATAAGTTCGCGCCAACGCGAACTTATCTTGCCAGTTCCAAATCAAGTTCTTTTCTCAATTTATCGATTAGAGGGTTTTTCTCTTTCAGAATCTCGAACTGTTTGCCTTTATCGTTTATATGACGTTCTACAACAACCTTGTTGACGATGACCCTCATTCTTAGCATTGCTCCTTCCAATTCATTAGTCATTCCGTTGCATATACGTTTTGCTTCTTTCTCGAAGAGCTCTGCAGCCATCTGGTTATCAACAGATATTGTGAATGTGTCATCTCCTGTTATGGCCGGAGTTATTATTTTCATTCTGTCAGCAAGAGCTCTTTCGTTTTCCGGCAACCTCAAGGCAAATGATGTCCATGCTCTTGTGAGCTGCTCTCCAGTTATATTCTTACGCGCTGGTGCTGTTGTAGCTGCAATGCGGCCGGTTCCTGTTTCTTTATTGCCGGTAGCTGTCTGTCTGTTCTCAGTGATTGCTTGCCTAGATCTGCGGAACATGCCGCCGATGTTGACAGTCTCCTCCCTTCTGTTCTGCAGTTCTATCGGGCGTCCTTGAACAACAGCATTGCTTCTGCTGCCGCTATTGTCTGGTGTTGCTGTTGCTGTATATGGCGGTTTCTCCTCCTGAGCCGTAATTTGGGGATTCTCCGTCTGTTTGACAGCGGCAGTATTCATGTTGCTGCTGCAATTGGCTTCAATCTTATTGAATATGGGTTTCAGTAATTTAGGGCTACGCCCTCCACCGTCATCACTATCGCTATCGCTCATCTGGGACAGCTCAATAAGTGTAAGTTCCGCCAGAAGTCTTTTGTTGCGGCTGGTTCTGTAATTCATTCCGCAGTTGTTGCAAAGCTTGATAGCCTTGAACAGGAACCTTGCCGAACATCTCTTTGCCTGCTGCATATAGCGGTTACGCAATTCATTGCTTCCTTCGAATAGAGATGCAGTTGCTTCATCTCCATTTACAAGCAGGTCTCTGAAGTGCGATGCAGCTCCTTCTATGAATATGTTGCCTTCGAAACCTTTGTTCAGGACTTCATTGAAGAGAAGCATGCATTGTGATGTCTTGCCTTCGAGTATAAAATCGGTAAGCCTGAAATAATATTCATAATCAAGCACGTTTAGGCTTTCTATTACTTTATTATAAGTAAGGTCTCCTTGCGTAAAGCTGACCATCTGGTCAAACAGCGACAATGCATCTCTCATGCAGCCGTCTGATTTCTGTGCAATAATGCGCAAAGCTTCGTGTTCGGTGTTGACTCCCTCCTTGCCAGCGATGTTCTGTAGGTGAGAAATAATGTCAGCACTTTCGATACGGCTGAAATCGTATATCTGACAACGCGACAGGATTGTCGGGATTATCTTGTGTTTCTCTGTTGTGGCAAGAATGAATATTGCATGTGCCGGCGGTTCTTCAAGTGTTTTCAGAAATGCATTGAAGGCCGCTTGGGACAGCATATGTACCTCGTCGATGATATATACCTTATATTTGCCGACCTGGGGTGGAATGCGTACCTGCTCGTTCAGTGAGCGTATGTCTTCTACAGAGTTATTGCTGGCCGCGTCGAGTTCGTATATGGAGTACGATCTCTGTTGGTTGAAAGACTTGCACGACTCGCATTCGTTGCATGGCTCGCCGTCACTGGTCGGGTTCAAGCAGTTTATTGTCTTGGCGAATATTCTGGCGCAGGTTGTCTTTCCTACTCCACGAGGGCCGCAGAAGAGATATGCATGTGCCAGCTTGCCGCTGTGAATTGCATTCTTGAGAGTTGTCGTCAATGATTTCTGTGCAACAACAGACTCGAACGTGTCAGGGCGATACTTTCTCGCCGAAACAATATAATTCTCCATATTGATTAATGTAGTATTCTTGTAGGCAATCCTGCAGTGCAGGTGACTTCTCTCTAACTGCAAAGATAATGCAAACAACGCGTAGGACAAAATGTTGAAATGAAATTTACCATAGCAAAATCCCCTCTTTTACAATTCTTGTGAACTAATTGCATGACAGCAGTTAAGGTTACATTGTTTTTTTATAACTTTGCAGAGCATCAAAACTCCAATTAGTCATGTTCCGTAGAATTCTTCAGAAAATCATGCCTGTCCTGAACTGGATACGTTGTCACAAGTATATATCTGTGACACTGGTCTTTCTTGCCATAATATTTGTAATAGATGACAATAGCATGATAAAACATTTCGACAACAGACGTGTCATAAGTGAACTTGAGGAGGAGATTGAACTGATGAGGCGTGATTCTGCAATCATAATGCAGAAACAGGAGCAACTTGACCGTAATTGTGACAAAGATGTCGTTGAGAAGCTAGCAAGAGACAGATACGGAATGCACAAGGAGAATGAAGAGGTTTTTATAATAGAGGAATGATGAGATTTGCCGCTGTATTATATTATTTGGGAGCTTTGGCTCTTTTTACAGGTCTTGTCCTAAGGATGTTTATGCCTGATTTATATGCATATGTGTATAGTGCAGGCGCGTTTCTTTTTGCAGTCATGCAGTTTGTGCTGCGTCCGCGTCAGAAGGGGCTTGCTCTCCGCCGTCTGGTGTTCCAGCAGCAGTTGGCGGGCGTATTGTTCATCGTAGCTGGTGTGCTTATGTTCACTCATGTCAGGAATGAGTGGCTTGTGGCATTGACATGTGCAGTACTAGTTGAACTTTATACGGCTTATCGTATTCCTCAGGAATTGGACAAGGAAAAGCAATGACCATGATTGTGGGTGACGTTGCAGTTTCTTATCTTAATCTTATGACGTCACCGACTTTCAGTCTTGTGTAGCCGTTGTATTGAGGATTCATTCTATACAGGCTTTTCAGTCTTATCCCATAGATTTGGGAGATGCTGTATAGGCTCTCTCCGTTTTTGGTTCTGTGGAATTTGTATTTGCCGGTAGCCTTGCTGCGCTTCTTCTCAATATAGATTATATCACCCTCTTCTATTGTATATCCTTTATACAGATCGTTGTAGCTGATGAGCTTGCTTTTTGATATTCCGAGCTCCTTCGAGAGTTTGGGGAATGTATCTCCTTGTCCGGCAACAATATAAAGCAAGTCGTTCGATTTGAATATTGCTCTTTGAGGTGTCCTTATCTGAGCATTCTGCTTTTTCTTGTCTACCTTTATGTCCGACATTCTATAGCGGTCATATTCCTGTAAGTTGTACTTCTCGATTAGTGCGACAAGTTTGGTGTGGTATTGCCTGTCCTCTGCATAGTAAGCATCCCTTAACCCTTTTGCCCAGCCCTTGTAGTCGGTCTTCTTCAGTTTGAATAGTGGGGCATATCTCTTGTTTATTACGAGAAAATGTGAATGGTCCTCATATGAGTCGCCTGCATTGTCATATACACGGAACTTGCGCAATGCTCCGTTATCCATCACCTTTATCGTTCTTCCTTTCCATCTCTTGTCGGCCTTGATACCAAAATGGTTCTTGCCTTCAGTCGCCAAGCGGCTTTTCCCCGAACCGCTTTCGAGCAGTCCTTGTGCAAGGGTGATGCTTGCTGGAATACCGTGTCTTTCCATTTGCTCTACAGCCAAAGGATAGAATGTAAGAATATACCTTTCACTGTCATTCCGTGCTTGTGATATCTCTTTTGGAAGCTTCTCTTTCCTCTCGCCTTTTTTGCTCGTGGCACATCCCGAAAGCAGAAAAACTGCAATTATTGTCAGTATATATATTGTTCTCATTATGTTGCTGTTTCTGAAAACTATGCAAATTAAGTGAATAAATTGTTTTTAAGCAAGATTTCGCGTATATTCGCACTAATAAAAACCGCTGAATCCGTCTTCTTTTGTATATGACAACGGGTTCGGCAATAGATTTGGAAGATATGAAGGAGAATGTTATTCAGACTAGAATCAAGGTCTGTACATTGGATGAGTTGTCAGCCGAGGATAGGGAAGTGGTGGATGCTGCACGACGTGCGACAGCCAACAGTTATGCAATATATTCGCATTTCAATGTAGGTGCAGCGGTTCGTCTTGAAGACGGAACTGTTGTTTGTGGAACAAATCAGGAGAATGCAGCCTATCCTTCAGGGATTTGTGCTGAGCGTACTACGCTTTTCTGGGCAAACTCCCAGTATCCCGATAAGGCCGTAACTCTGCTTGCCATAGCTGCGAGAACCGATGGCGGAGAACTGGAAAGGCCGATTCCTCCATGTGGTGCATGCCGTCAGGTTATGCTGGAAACCGAGAAACGGTATAACCGCCCTATGAAGATAATCCTTTTTGGAACAAAGGAGTGCTATGTCCTGGAGGAAGGTGTGAAAGCTCTGTTGCCGCTGTCGTTCGATGCCGGTTTTCTTGAGTGATAATGGGATTCCTGCTATGAAAAGAATAATGTTTGTATGCCATGGCAACATTTGCCGTTCACCAATGGCAGAATTTATAATGAAGGATCTTGTTCGCAAGGCATTTGCTGAAGAAGAGTTCTATATAGAGTCATCTGCGACAAGCCGTGAGGAAATCGGTAATCCAGTATACTCTCCAGCAGCCTACACCTTGTCATTGCATGGAATAGAATGCGACGGCCATGCAGCGCGGCAGTTCACAATTCACGATTACAATAGCTTCGATATGGTTGTTGTAATGGAAGAGTACAACGTAGGCAACTTGATGCGCATTATCGGTTGCGATTGCGAAAACAAGGTGTGGAAACTGCTCGATTTCATTGAGGAAGAGCCCAGTCGCAGGCAGGGCGAGGATATTTCCGACCCTTGGTATCACGGTAACTTCGACAAGACATACAAGGAGATATTGGCCGGGTGCAAGGCCTTGATGCGATATTTGGGATATTGATATGAATAATAGGTGTGTTGTGGCCGACGATCGTGTTATAATGGGAATAGACCCAGGTACCAATATCATGGGTTATGCATTCATTGGTGTCAATGGCAATAAGGCCCGCCTGATTGCCATGGGGGTTATTGATCTGCGCAAATGTAAGGATATGTACATGAAGCTAGGTGAGATATTTACCCGTGTCCAAGGGCTTATAAATTCTTTCCTACCAGACGAACTGGCAATCGAGGCTCCTTTTTTCGGCAAGAATGTGCAGAGTATGCTTAAATTGGGCAGGGCTCAAGGTGTTGCTATTGCTGCCGCGATAAGCCGTCAGGTTCCTATACACGAATATGCTCCTATGAAGATAAAGATGGCAATCACCGGCAATGGTTCATCGTCAAAAGAGCAGGTTGCCGACATGTTGCGTCGGATGTTGAATATCTCCAGTGAAGAGATGCCTCATTTTATGGATGCTACAGATGCATTGGGAGCCGCATTCTGCCATTTTATACAACGCGGTCGCCCGGTATCGGACAAGAAGTACAGTTCATGGGCCGATTTTGCGGCCAAGAATCCGGGCAAGGTAAAATAAATAAACAGCTCTGTGAGCTGTTTATTTATTATTTATATAGTCCATAAGTTGTACGCAGAACCTGGAACTCGGTACGGCGGTTCAGTTGATGGCACTCTTCCTGCTGTTCCTCATTTTCAAGAGCATTGATGAACTCTTCAGTAAGCAGGTCACCTTCTTTCAGGTACTTGTATTTCTCTGTCATCTTCTTGGTTATCTCCTTAGGTTTGCTTTCTCCATATCCCTTTGCTGTGAGACGTTCCTTTTCTATACCATTTTCTATAAGATACCTGACAACAGATTCTGCGCGTGCCTGTGACAGTTTCTCGTTATACTTGTCGGTTCCTCGGTAGTCGCAGTGCGCTGCAAGCTCTATGGTTACATTCGGGTTCAGTTCAAGCAACTTGACAAGTTCATCAAGCGATGTTGTCGATTCCGGTGTCAGAGTTGCTCTGTCAAACTCATAGAAGATGTTGTCTATGAGCACCGGGCGGGTTATTGACGGCAGGGCAAAATCGCGCTGGTATTCGTTGTATCCCTCAGTAGAGTCGGCTTTCAGTTCCTGCATCGTATTGAGGTATCCCTTGCATGTGCCCAGCATGACATACTCTACGCCTGGTGTTATCCGGACTCTGTATGAACCGTCCTTCATGACTCCGAAACTGGTATTCGTACCGTCATCTCCAATCATGTATATAATACCTTCGGGCAGTTCATAGCCGTCCTTCTCATATATCCATCCGTGAAGGATGTGCACGGTCTCAGGAAGCAGAAACGAATAGATGTGGTCCCAACCGCGTGCATCCCCCCTGTTGGAGGAGAAATATCCTCGATACAGACCCGGTGCAAATGTCATTCCGAAGTCATCACCATTGGAGTTTACCGGTGCTCCGATGTTGCTTACCTTCCATACAGTATCGTTTTCCTGTACTGCACTGTAAATATCCAGTCCTCCCATTCCGGGGTATCCGTCCGAAGAGAAGAAGAGTTCTCCTTTTGGGCCGAATGAGGGGAACTGCTCGTCTCCCTCGGTATTTATGTACGGTCCGAGATTTTCGACAATCCCTTCAAGAGCCTTGCTTGAGCCTATGTAGTATTTCCATATATCAAGACCTCCATAACCTCCTGCCATAGTAGATGTGAAATAGAGCCAATTCCCGTCAGGCGAGACTGCCGGATGTGCATATGCTGCAAGTGTATCGCTTGATATGTTCACCGGTTCGGGTTTGCTCCATGAAGCATCGCTTCTATGGCTTCTGTATATCTCGGCAAAGCGTGGATAATGAGGGTCTGTAGCGCACCTTGTAAAATACATTACTCCTCCGTCGCGTGTAAATGCCGGTGCACCGTCCTCGTATTCACTGTTTACATCCCCGTCAATCTTTTCTGTCTTTTGCCATTTGCCCTTCTCGTCGCGTTTTGTAAGGAACAGGTCCGAGAATTCCTGTCCTGTTATGCCGCTAATATCGTCGCCGGTCGCATCCTTTCTGGTGCTTGTCGTAACAATCATCGTTGTATCCTCACCAACGTATGCCGGGCACAGGTCACTGCGTTGTCCGTTCAGTTCCTTGGCTTTGGCTACAATGTATCTGCTAGGGTTCTTCTTCCACTCCTGTGATTGTTTTGCTGCCTGCAGGCCGATCTTGGCCATGCGGTTGTCCGGGGTTTTTTCTAAGAACGCCTCATAGCTCTTTTGCGATGCCTTGTAATCTCCTTTTTCAAGTTGCGCGTCGGCAAGGTACAATAAAGCCAAAGAGTCGGGGTAGCCATACCGTACCGCATTCTGGTATGCACCCACTGCAAATACAGGACTATTCATCTTCCTGTAGCACTCAGCCATCTTCCATGCAACAGTGCCTCGCTTCTTGCGGTCCTTAGGCGATATTCTCCTATAAGCACTTTTGTACTCTTTTGCAGCTTCGTAATACTCCATTATGGCTGCATATCTGTCACCTTTCTTTATAGCCTTGTCCACTCCACATGATACAAGTAGCGTAGCAATCAGGAATATTGCCGGTAAATATCTCAATTTGTTGTACACTGTTATCTCTTTTAGTTTTATTATAACTTGTAAAAAGGCAATTTATTATATAAGAACTTGTATTTATGCATAGTTGGCTTCTATGCACCGTTGCTTTCCCCTTGCATAATGCTGTTGTCGCGCAACACATCGTTCACCACTTCCTGGAGCATTGCCTTAAGTTCTTCTATGAATATCCTGGCCTCATATTGCCGTTTCTCAATGTCACGCAGTTTCTTCTCCCACCGTCCGGTAAGCTCTGCGCTTTTCAGCAGTTCGTTCTTTATGAGCCCGACAAGCTCTATTCCGGTCGGTGTAGCAACAATGTTCTTTTTCTCACGTCTTATGTAGTTGCGCTTGTATAGTGTCTCAATTATGGCTGCGCGTGTAGATGGGCGTCCTATTCCATTCTCCTTCATGGCATCGCGCAGTTCCTCGTCATCGACAAGCTTGCCGGCGGTTTCCATTGCACGAAGTAGGGTAGCTTCGGTATAAGGCTTCGGAGGCTGTGTCCATTTTTCTGCAAGTCCTGGTGTGTGCGGTCCGCTTTCTCCTACTGTAAACGAAGGAAGGAAGTTTTCTTTTTCTCCCTCTTTCTCATCATTGCTGTCTCCGGCAAAGACGGTTCTCCAGCCCGGTTCAGTAATCTCTTTGCCCGTTGTCTTGAATTCCACACCTGCACTTTCTCCTAGCACTGTCGTGCTGCGGAATTTGCAATCGGGGTAGAAAACTGCGATGAAATGTCTTGCAACAAGGTCATATACCTTCTTCTCAAGGTCGGTCAATCCTTGTGGGTAAACGCCTGTAGGTATAATGGCATGGTGGTCCGTTACTTTCTTGTTGTCAAAGACTTTCTTTGACTTGTTCAAAGGCTTGCCGGCAAGAGGCATAGTAAGGGCCTGATAGTCACGCAATCCCTTCAGTATATTCGCGCACTTGGGATATATGTCATCACTCAGGAATGTAGTATCTACGCGCGGATATGTCGTTACCTTTTTCTCATACAACGACTGTATAGTCTGCAGTGTCTGTTCGGCCGAAAGCCCGAATTTCCTGTTGCAGTCCACTTGCAGCGAGGTTAGGTCATAAAGCCGTGGAGGGAGTTCCGTTCCGTTCTTTGCTGTCACGTTAGTGATTGTAAAAGGCTCTCCTGTTATTTTTTCAAGAGCCTCACGTCCTTTCTCCTCGCTGTCGAAACGTCCTTCTGTGATGCTGAAGGTTGTGTCCCGGTATGTTGTCTTCAGTTCCCAGTAGGGTTGGGGTACAAAATTCTCTATTTCAAGATGCCTTTTGACTATAAGTGCAAGGGTCGGAGTCTGTACTCTGCCAATCGATAGCACCTGTCGGTTCTTTGCATACTTAAGTGTGTATAGCCTTGTTGCGTTCATACCGAGCAACCAGTCTCCGATAGCCCGGCTGAGCCCGGCTTCATAAAGGGACTGGTACTCGCTCTGGTCCTTAAGTGTTGCAAAACCTTCACGTATGGCCTCTTCGGTGAGTGAAGATACCCATAGTCTCTTTACGGGGCATTTTGCCTGCGCCTTCTGCATTACCCACCGTTGTATAAGTTCACCTTCCTGTCCGGCATCACCGCAGTTCACAATCATTTCGGCATCCTTCATCA
>JAEIGA010016596.1_pt1 | contig 11197 bp, 17 predicted proteins | sample 9270691 | NCBI WGS metagenome assembly JAEIGA01 (sample SAMN17057246, study PRJNA624740) | gut metagenome | biome: biome; isolation source: fecal sample | host: Bos grunniens | place: China: Xizang | collected 2019
ATAAAGTAACAGTATATAAAAATACTGATTATACTAAAATTATGTCAGAAGCTGATATAGAAAGTTACTTGATGCAGATGGTATTTCCAAAAATTGAAGAGAAAGTAGATAAACTATTTTCAGATTTTTCCAGAACTAAAATCATATCATCAGATCCCCCAAAAGATATTCACTATAGTGAAATTCACGGTATTGGATATTGTTGGAGCGAAAATAAAAAAGAAAGATATTATACAGGAAAAACCAGTTTGATTAGTAAGAAAAATAATTTAATAATTGAACATCAAACTTGGATGAAAGAGTTTTATTTTTCTTGGAACAAATCTTCAGCGTTCCGTTTCATCATTATAAATGAAAGTGATGATGATATTAAGAAAATGAAATCAGCTATTGTTAAACGTTTTTATAAAAAATTATATGACCAATACACTCATTGATAATTTAAAAGAAGCATGTGCAAGTGTTTGTGATGCACTTAAGTATTTCGAAGAAGGATATACGTCTGCACAAAGAACACCAATTGACGGTTCAGAAAGATGTGAAAGTGTTGAACAATTTATTGAATGTCGACTTAATTTTGAAGCTTTCGATATTCCGGAACTAACTCCTTTTGTTCAAGATCTAGATGGTTATTTATTTGTAGTAAATAATGTATCAGAATTTGACAAGAAAAGAAAAAAGTTTAAGGAAGTAACGATTGGTCTTAATCTATCGCCAGAAACGTATATTGGTTCGATGGATTATTCTGAATTTTGGCAAGCCTTAAATTCCTTATTAAAAAATGAAAACAAATGTTTTAAGTTTTCATGGGCATGTAAAAAAAGCAGAATAAAGATTGAATTATTATAAATTTTAAACAAACTTAAAATTATGGAGAAAAATTGGAGACTTTGTGGAACAATAGTTGCAGCAATTATTGATAATGGAACTAAAGTTCATTTTGCAGATTCAGAACAAAAAGGATATGTAAAAGAAGTAAACAAAATTATTAAAAATGGAGGACAAAGCATTACTCTTGAAAATAATAATTTTTCTGTGAGAGTTTGTAATGATATTGTCTATGTAAATCATCCAGATCTCCCAAATGAATGTGTTTTAGTAAATTCAGCTGAATTAGAGGACATGATTCATATTATCTCACATACAACCGTTACTAATGGAGTGTTTGAAGGGGATAATTGGAGTTTTTTGGTAGATATTTACAAGAATTTTTTACCTGCAAAAGATGGAATTGCTTTATATGACAAAGCAGAGATTGAAATGATTCGAAAGTTTAGTCTAGCTGGTGGAAAGAAGACGTCTTCTTGGGTGCCTGGACACTGTTATTATAGTGAAACAGAAACGCTATATTATCTTGGCACAGTAAAATCTTGGAAATCTCAAGACTCTAAGGGATCTATTAAGTGTAAATATGGACCTGTTCATGGAACTACGGAGTATCACATGACACTCTCTTCAGCTGATTATAAACCAACGGGTACAGAGACGCTAGAAGAAGTAATTAAAAATAATTTCTTTAAAATCAAATTTTCTGATAAGAGAAATAAAATGGTAGCATCAGCTAATAAATTTGCTACAGGTGAAGTTAAAGAAATGGTTCCTTTGTGGGAAGATATTATTAAAAAGTGGAAAGAAGAAAATCATGGATTTATTAATAAGTATTCAAATCTAGTTTATTATAAATTAGACATTTATAATCTATTGTCACTTTTTGAATATACAAAAGACGGTGAGGATTTCTTTGGATTTACAGAGAAGGCAAAAGATGAATTGAGAGAAGTCATTAAGAATGAAATGAGATATCTCATTACATCTTATTGGAATTCTTCGAATTCTGGTTATATCTTAGATGAGGTTCCATCTTCAAATAAAACAGAAGAACAAAATGTTAAGATTCTTGAATCTGCTGTTTTTGAACATCAATTTAATTGCCCTGTATATAATCGTATTGAGTATTTTACTCAAATGATGAATATACTTGGAATTTCCCTTCATGATATTGCAGTAAGCGTTGTAGGAAGTTTTAATCCACAACATCTCATGAATAATTGGGCAAATTACGTAAATAATCTATCTTATGTTGAAAATAATGTAGGTTTATTTACTAGTGCAACAATCAATGAAAGTTGTGATAGACCTGATGGGTATTATTCAAGCAAGACTATTGATTTCAGTTCTTTAACAGCGGATCAAAAAGATCTATTTGAAAAGATCATGAAATTCTGTCGAGATACTTCAAAGAATTGTTCAGAATATCTTATTAAGAATATCGGAACACTTACTAAGCCAAAATATGTTGAAGTATTCAATATTACAATTGATACTATCAATAGAATGTATAAGGATACTGAAATTCCAGATAAAATTCAACAAATTCTTATACAAGACAGACTTGTTAAATTAACAATTAAATTAGATAAAAAATAATAAATGGCGAAACAAGACAACATTGTAGTAGAAGGAACAGTAACGGAAGCACTCGGAAATTCAAATTTCCGAGTGACATTAGACATGGGGAATGAATTGTTATGTACAATCTCAGGTAAAATGAGAAAGTTTTATATCAAAGTAGTTCCTGGGGACAGGGTAAAAGTAGAGATGTCCCCATACGATTTAACAAAGGGACGTATTTCAGAAAGAATGGGGAGTCGTCCCGTAAAAGAGAAATAAAATTAGAGACAGCTCACGCTGTCTCTAATTTTTCTATTCTATTTACTCAACGTTATCTCAACTGTGAGTAAGTACTCGTCATCAGTGTAATCTATTCCATTTTCCTTTGAATAGATTTCCTCAAACTCTACAATGTCGAATTTAATGGTTTTACTTTTTTCTTTTCCTTTCAGGAGAGATTTTGTAAACCCACGTTCATTTAATACTTTAATGGCAGATTGAACGCAGTCTTCTGCCGAAATACAGGCACTAATTATCGGATAACGATCGTCCTCTTTTACTGCTGTGTACAATTTCATAATTCTTTTTTTTTAAATTGTTAATGAATATTTTATCATATATAAGGCTAATATGGGAAAAATAGAAGGAGGTTTATCCTCCTTCTATTTTCTTCTTTTACTCATCCCCTAAAATCATTCTTTCAATAGTCAACCAGTCAATACACATTTCATCATTTCCCAATCTCTTCATTGGGGCGCCTACTGCAGCATCATCAATATAATGTGTTGCATAAACTTTTGGTGAATCTGTCCATAGTTTTTGTCCTGGTGAAGTATTGATTCCAGAAAGATGAATTCCATTTCTTTCAAACCAATCTACTGCATCTTCAAGTGTTGTTGTTAATCCCAATTTCTTTCCAAGACCTGCTGGAATTAATTTTTTATTTACAGGATCATAACAATTTTTATCAGATCTCATAGTATTTAGGACAATAATATATCCTCTATCTATAAATCTCTTCAAGACTTCTGCAGCATGTGGAGCGTCTTGACCTACTTCTGGAAATCTGTGTGTTACTACAGTTCCATCAAAATCAACCCCTAGAATTAATCTACTCATAATTTAAGCATCTTAGTTTTAATAGTTTATAATATCTATATCTCTGTCTAAATTTATTTAAAGGGTGCATATAACTTAGCCTCTGTTTTTCTATTTCTCTCATAGAACTATATTCTGGTCTAATATGATAAAATTTATACTTAGATAAAATATATCCTTCAAAAGATTTTACTAAAACTTTCACTAATTCATCTCTTAAGAATATTGGAACTCTATCGAAATCAATCCAATCTAATAAATCCCATTCACACCAACATTCACCCTGTTTGTAATTATTTTCATAGATATATTTAATAATTTCAGAATCTTTCATTTTATTGAAGATTAGGTTTTATCCAGAACCAATTACGTTGACGAATATTATTAGTTCGTTTAAGATATTTTTCGATTCTACCTTTTAATTCTAATATATCTTCATAATTAGGTCTATGATTGTGTCTTTTTCTCCGAGTACCAAGATAATATGAAGAAAATCTCCAATACTCTTCTTTAAGTTTTTTTATCGTTTTAATATTATCTAAAGTTTCTAAAAAACAGACATTTCTTAGACAAATAGTTTTTAAAGATTTTCTACCGTTATTATTAATAAATACTTCATATATCTTAAAAATTATTTCTAAGTCTGTCATTTTCTTTTTATGATTACATCATCCCAGTACCAAAATTTCTGTCTAATTTTATTTATTCGAGTAAAGAAATGATCTTTTTGTTTTTTATTTACTCTAATTAAATATTTGAAATCAGTATTTTTGACTTCTTTTTCTTCGACGGAAATATAAAATTCTTTTGCAAAAGTGAGATAAGCTTTTTCTAACTGTCTGGTTGCTTCTGAATTTCTTTTTCCTGGAAAAATTATTTCAAATTCACAAAATGAAAAGAAAGGTGGACACCATCTTTTTCTAAATCCTTTACATTTATAGTAAAGATATTCTAGTGCTTCTAAGTCTGTCATTTCTTTTTGAGTTCTTCTTCAAGATCATTTACAAATTTTTCCATGAGTGCTTGCACTTTTCTTTGATCCTCAACTCTCCACATTGGAGAGTTGCTACAACATAAGAGTTGTGTTGCTTCACATAAGTGTTTGTAAGCTTTTCTTACAACCTTATTTTCATTGTACGGAAATAACATAATTACAATTGTCTAAGTTTATTAATAAATTCTAATACATCAATCCCAGCATTAATTGACAAAAATTTTTTCTTTTTTGTCATATTATAATAACTTACAAATATCCATGGAACTGCACCTGCATTAATTTCTTCTACGGAAAAGGGTGAATTTCCTGCACCATAATCACAAGGAAATTTTACCCAATGACTATTTCCATTACAATTATCAGATATTACTGCAAATGGAACTTTTAAAACTGTATGCTCATCAGTTCTAATTTTATCATAAGGCCATCCAGCATTGTGTTCATAAGGTGCATCATCCCAATCATCTCCCCACTGTTCTTGAAGATCTTCAAGATCTGTAAAATAAGCATAATGTTCTTTTTCACCTTCCACATAATTTGGATTTGGATAATCTTCCATATGAATATGTGGATTTCTCCAGCCATATATTTTCTTATCTTTTTCATATTGAACAGAATTCATATATGCTTTGGATTCTGGAGTATAATCCATCTCCATTACTGGAATATTATCTACATAACATAATTTGAAATCTTTCCAATCAGTAAAAGTATCTTCTAAGATTTCTTCTATTGTTCTGATAATATACATAATCTTAAAAATAGTAATTTAACAGCTCTTGAATGTCTATATAATCTACACCAAATCTTCTGGCCATTTCAATATCTCTATTTCCTTGTCCAGCTAAACCAGATGCAGAACCACAAACTAAAATATCTTCTTTTTTGAATCTATCTTTAACATCTGGAATAGATGATAAAGCCTTCTGAAGTAATCCAGTATTTGGTTTTACGTCTTTATCTCTGACATCATATCCAGTTTTTGTAAGACATCTTACATTTTCATAGGGCATTCTCATATACTCTGCAATTGAATACATAAGATAATCGACCATTGCTTTATAAACCTTACTTGCTGCTGTTCCTGGTGTAAAGTTTTGATTAGTTAATACAAATACATACTCAGGATTAATGGCTCTAAATTTATCGAGAACTTCAAATTTAATTCTCATATCATAAATTCCATGTGGTTGAACTCCAACTCTACCATTCGCAGTTAAAGATTCAATGACATTATCTAAAAGATCACAACAGATGATTCTTTTATTTCGCGGAAGTCCATGTCTATTTCCACTATTTATACTTCCACTATTCCAAGAAGAATTTCCCCAAGTTGGAGTATATGGAGATCTATTATTATTTCCCCATAAACCTCCATTATTATTTGTTCCATTATTTCCAAATCCGTTATTTGTTCCTGGATTTGTATTCCAACCTGGAAAAGTTGTTTGTCCATTATTTCCAGATTGATTTGGGACATATGAAGTTCTTCCACTATTCCAACTACTTCCACCAGCTGTTGCCCAAGTGTTTGTCGTTCCTGGATTAGTGCTTCCTCCAAATGGACTTTGATGTGGATTTATATTTGGTTGAGATGTTGTACTGTTTGGTGTTGCTTTTTTATCAGCTTCAGCCTCACTTTCAATATCTTCTAAAAGATCAATATCATCGTCATCATCTTCACTTGGACCACCATAGATGTCGCTATCATCGTAATTCAATTCACTCATAGATTTTCCTCCATAAATTCAATTAATACTCTTAATTCATCTTCAATTTGGTCAAATACCTTTTTATTATTTTCTTCATGACCTTTCTTAGCTAAATCCCAATAATCATTTTCGATAAGGAATATATTTTCATCATTCGGAAAACAATCCGAATCAATCATAAGTTTTTCTCTTTCGCTTTCAAATTCTTCTTCACTATTTAAGTAATAGCTAATTCTATCTACAAAAATGTCTGAATTTGCATTGATCGCTAAAGTTCTGTGAATATCAACACTTATGCTATCATCTTCCCAATCATTGTCTAGTGTTATAAACACATCTCCTGGTTTAAGTTTTAATAAAAAGTCATCCATAATAATTTAATTTTAAATTTACGATTTTCAATTATAAGAGATTGAAGGGATAGTATAAAAACCTAGTAAATGTTATGGAAGAAAGAAAATTTTATATTTATATTGTAGGTTGGGAAAGTTTTTGGGATGGTAAAGAAGGCGAATATCCATTTACTATTTGGTCTTTTCAAGAGAACTATAAAGACGAATTGAAAAGATTAATTATATCACCAGAACCAATCAGTATTGAGGCAGCAAGAAATAGCTTTACTAGGCCAGTAATAGAAGAGGTGCGAATATTAGAACCTTGGGAAGTAGAATATTATAAAGATGATAAATTTATAGCTACAATGATAGATGATAAATATGATAGGTGGTTCGAAATGAAAAAGATGGCACATGATTCTGTTAAATTATATCATGAAAGAGAAGATGGTGCAATTTTGAATGAATTTGAGATTATTAAATTAATATTTCAGAATAGATCTAAATCATTAGTGATTGCTCAATTTGAAACACTAGAAGATTTATTATAAAAAAAAAACAAACCGGGAGCGCTATGCGCTCCCGGTTCTTTATTCGTCTTTCTTTTTCTTTAATTTGTCTTTTATATTTTCGACAGTAGTTAATCCAAGAAGTGATGTACTAGAAATAATAAGTGTTATTATTATTTCTTGTATTCCAGAAAATTCTGGATTAACAAATATAAGGACGATTATTGAAATTACTAAAATAACATAAGTAATAGATCCAATTACGATTTTACTACTTACTGCTCCGTCCTTAGTAGAATAAAATTTTTCTAAGAATTTTAAAAATGTAGATGTTTTTCCTGTTGTCATAAGATAATCCTCCTTTCATGTAAAAGGCTATAACCCACTATTCATAAACCCCTGGGATAAAGCCTAATATGTGATCTTTAAAATTCTTCACTCTTGATATAAAGTAATTTTTTATGTCAAAGGCCTTTCAGTAGCTGTCTGGGAAGATCGTTAACTATTAGTTTAGGCTGAAAGGCTCCTTTTGAGTGAAGGAATCTGTAAATTTCGATTTAGTGATATAAAGGAAAGGCCCGAGGAAGCGCATGCGCTTCCTCGGGCTCTCTTTTTCTATATACATAGAATATTTATCATAATTGATAAAATTGTGGTAAAAATTAACCACGAAGTACAGAAAAACCTATTGATTATAATATCAGGTCTTAAAAATTGAATAACCGCTGAAATAACTCCGGCTAATAAACCACCTAAAATAGTACCTAGCAAAATAGATACTAAAAATTCTTCATACCCAATCATACTTTTTTACATAATTTTAGTTTATTTAAATTATTTATAATAGATTCTGCATAATGCGTAATAAAACTTTCTGCAGCACCAAATGAACCATATAGTATGTGATCTTTATTTTTAGACTTCTTTTTCCAAGTTGCCTCAAATTCTTGCATCTGTATTATTGCACAAGGTCTTTCTATATAATTATCATAATCTTTTATAATAAATACTGGAGTAGGTAATGGATTATCTAGTAGAATAAAATAACAATTTATTTCTCCTTTATATAGATCTTTCATCACTGTTCTCGGAATAAACCTACATCCACGTAACTTTATTCCTGTTTCTGATAATTCTCGAGATAATATTTTAAGCATTGCTATAAAATTAAAATCTAATTTTCTAGACGTTATTTGATATACAAATACTTTTCTATTTTCATTCATACTTATTAATTTTATATAAAATAGGAATCTAAGGGAATCCCTGTTTTTTTTTTCTGTATAGATTTTTAGCTTATATATGTAAAATAATTTAAAACTAGAAAACTATGTCAATTAAACTTAAAGACACTATATATGATCTTATAGATAATTCTGATAAATTAGATAATAAACATGCATCTGATTTTGCTACGTCAGGGCATACGCATAGTCTCGGTAATAAGAATGCTGTAGATCTATCAAGCACTTATCCATCTGGCATATCGGTAGGTGGAATTTATAACAATGGATATCCATTTACTTATGGATCTACAATAACTGCTTCTGGAAATGGTGGATACTTCCAAATTGCAGGACAATGGAATAGTAGTGTAAATAGTTCAAGCGACTATGATTATCCGACTGAAATGTATATTAGGGGTAGACGTGATTCTTATGACGTATGGACTACTTGGTCTAGGGTTTTAACAAATAGAAATTATACTTCATTTGCAGCAAAACATGATCATACTCATTCAAATTACGCATCTAAAGTTACTGTAGGTACTACTGCATATACTTGTTCTTCTAATAATATTACTATTCCTGCATATCCCACTATTCCTACATCTCTTAAATGTCCTACTTCACTTACTATTCAATTTAATGGGACTAGTCAGGGAGCATGGGATGGATCTACAGCAAAAACTATTAACATAACTCCTGCGGCCATTGGTGCGGCAGCTGCCCATTCCCATCCTTACTTACCACTCTCTGGTGGAACGTTAACAGGTGGAGTTGGGATGAATTCAAAATATTTAATTAAACCTAGTGCCGAATATACTTGTACTACTACTACTATTACAGGTGCGATATGTATTACTCTTCCTGCTAGTATTTCAGATACTATGACATCAATGTGGATTGATGTATATAATTATGTAACAAGTACTTCATTTTCAGTGCATGTTTGTGGTTATACTTACACTAATTCTACTTGGCAACATAATCCATCTGCAATGGTATATGGAGCTAATCATACTGTTAGATTAGGACATAATGGGACATCTTTTTGTATTTATATTGGGGAGACTACATCAACTTGGAAATATCCTCAAGTCATTGTAAGAGATGTAATAGTAGGATATTCAGGTAATTATTCTAATTGGTCAAAAGCTTGGACAATAAGTTTTGTTACAAGTTTCTCTAATGTTACTGCTACATTAAGTGATTATGCATTAACTACAAAAAATTGGTCCTCTATTTGTGCACCAGTATCACATACACACTCACAATATTTGACATCTTTTCCTAATTATGCTGGATCTAGTTCACAAGGTGGTGCTGCAACATCAGCTGCAAAATTAACTACAGTATCAAAAACAGCATGGGGACAAACTTATTGGACTTCTGGTGGTGTTCCTACATCTATCTCTGGGGCAATGTCTAGTGTATCTAGTATAACATTTAATAATGGGAATAATTCTATTATTTATAATCCAAAGGGAGAGGCAGCATTACATGCAGGAGAATCGTGGACAATTTTAGGGTATGGTACAGCTGGATCCGGAAAAGATACATATATTGATGGAAATAACATTAGATTTAGATATGGAACTTCTTGGACAGAAGGAATGTTTTTAACTAATGCTGGAAGATTTGGTTTAGGTATAAATCCTACTGCATATAAAGCAGATATTAGAGCTACAGAGAATAGTGATTATGATATCCACTACTACAATCAAACTACTAAATCTAGTTTGTTTATTGGAAAAAATTTTTGGTATGGTACAAGTAACACTAGTGGAGAAATATTTTCAATTTCTTCAGGAACAAATGCTGATGGTTCTGGTGGTAGTAGATTTATAAGAATTCTAGCAGATGGAAAAGTGGGAGTTAATACAACACCTTCTTATAATTTACATGTAGTTGGATCTACATATAGTAGTTCGCATATAGGTACTGGAGGTAATCTATATGTTTCTCAGACAGCTGGGACAGGTGCTGGGATTTCTCTATATAGCAATCAATCTTTTGTTCAATCTTATGGTATTTGGTGTGGATTAGGATCTTCTTGGGGAACTGTGGGTGATTGTACTACTGGAGATTGGCATATGTATTTTGGAATGGATGGAGCAAATAACAGGGGTTGGTTATTTAGACACGCATCGAATGGAGTTGTAGCTAGTGTAGCATCTGATGGTAATTTCACTACAAAAGCTTGGTATCGTACTAAAGGCGGTGGTGGATGGTATTCAATAGATTATGGTGGAGGTTGGTATATGAATGATTCGTCTTGGATTAGGAATTTCAATTATAAACCACTGTATATTAATATTAATGAAAATAATACATATGGCACTGGAGGACATAGATTGGCAGCTGCATTTTATGGGTCAGCACATGTTAGTATATTATTAAGTAATACGACTTGTGGATGGGGAATATGTTCTAATAATAATAAGAATTTATATTTTGGTTACAGAAATAATACATCACTAACATCATCTACGGGAGATACTTATCCAATGTATATTACTCCTTCCGGATATATTCATGCTACACATTTTGAGGGACATTCGAATTCTGCTACTTATCTTTATGCATCCGATTCACCTTATAGATGGAATGATTCTTCCCCATATTATATGAGAATGAGATATAATATAAATTCTGATAATAGATGGTATTTATCCGTTTATCCAGAAACCCCCAAATCTGTATCCGTAGACTGGGCATATGGGGCTGACTCTGTAGATGGTTATCATATTTCTGTTGGATCTAGTGCAGGAACTAATGCAAGTACAATATATTTTGTTGTTTAATATATCAAAAAAGGAGACGAATTTCTAGTTTTTTTATCTTTCATCTCCCCTACGTCCTGCTGGGAGTAGTACCTTAAATTGTACAACTCTTCAAATCGGTGGAGAGACTATTACATTCATCACATAAA
>JAEIGA010016597.1_pt1 | contig 11197 bp, 12 predicted proteins | sample 9270691 | NCBI WGS metagenome assembly JAEIGA01 (sample SAMN17057246, study PRJNA624740) | gut metagenome | biome: biome; isolation source: fecal sample | host: Bos grunniens | place: China: Xizang | collected 2019
ACCTCCGCAAAGGTCAAAACATTTACTGAAAATACAAATCATAATCACTGAATTAGTATTCAATGATTGTGAATAACAAATCATAGACACCGAATAGTAAATCAAAACCTATGTTTTAACAAATCTGTATGCCGAACAAGAAAAACAGGTACAGAGAATTAAAGAAAACGCACTGTTGATTGTCTGTATCAGACAAAGAAAGATAATATAAGTATGCATGTGCTGACGTGACCGACACCCCACCGACACCGGGTGTCGGTGGATATAATACTGTGGCTCTTGCAATTACGTCATACGACCGATACCTTAGCAAAAATACGAGGGAAACTTATTATTAGCCATATCGGATGTCTATTTGTGGTATTTCTTGCGATAGATTTGCGTGGATTGCCTTGAAAATTCCAGGTAAACTTGCTTTTTGGGTTGTCTTGTGTCACCTTTGCAGAATAGGATATCGTGGTGAACGAAGCACCCTTTGATGAGAAGTTATCGGTGTCTACCGCCTACATACACCCCTTGACAAAGTATATCGACAACACACATGGAGTGATAAGTCCGGTGACGGCGTAGTATATGGTGATAGATATCAACGAAAAACAACTATATATCTATTCCGATACACCATAAAAAGGAGAATAAAGGACTATCAGTATTCGTCCCAACGCTTATAGTCTTTCTTCCATAGATAGTTGCGGTCGCCCGTACGGAGGAACTTGTTATAGTTTTCCTTCGACACCCAGTCGGCCTTGTATTTCTTCGACTTGGGCTGCTTGGGCTCATCCTTGATGCCCAGGCGCTTCTTGCGGTGGGTATCAAGTGCGACACCTATTGCTCCTGCAACGATGCCGATGATGAATCCTATAAGAACCTCACTCATATTGTTCCTCCTTACGTTTGTGCAAATATACAAATTATTCCTTACGTTTGAGCATCCACCTCCAAGTTTCTGCTTCGTAGACAAATCGGCCCCGCGTCGAAGAGTATGCACGAGAGCTCGTTATAAGGATTATGCTTATCGCAAAGACTTTGCAAACTCCCCATCTGTTTATAGAGAGACAACCCGTTGGATGCTTGCATTGATACGTCTTATATAGGACTTACGATATTTTTACAAACACAAGCTGGTGCAATGAATTGCAGGATTTACCCTAATTAGACAATAAAAAGAGTATTTGCAAGAAAAAAACGCGCTAAAATTTTAGTAATCGATAGAAATAGACTACTTTTGCATTTCATTAAGAAAAGAATAATCTAAAAACAAACAAAGAATATGGCAAAACAAGAAATCAAACATGAGCAGGTGCTCAATGTAGAAGAGGCAGTAAGCCGCTCTGAAGCATTTATCGAGAAGAACAAAAAGACACTTATCGTTGCAGTATCAGCTATCGTAGTACTCATCGCTGGCAGCATGTTGGTATCAAACTATGTTATCAAGCCCCGCGAACAGAAGGCTGCCGAGGCATTGTTTGCTGGTGAACAATATTTCCGCAATGGCGATTACGAGACAGCTCTGAACGGTGATCAATACGAATATGCAGGCTTTGAAGCCGTAGCCAAGGAGCATGGCAACACCAAGGCCGGCAAGCTCGCTAAGGCATACGCAGGCCTCAGCCTCGCACACTTGGGCCGCTACGAAGAGGCAGTACCCATGCTCGAGGGATTCAAGGGCAACGACGCTATGGTAGCCCCCTCAGTACTCGCTGCATTAGGCAACTGCTACGCACAGACCGGCGACGAAGCCAAGGCTGCAGCTACTCTCGTAAAAGCAGCACACAAGGCCGACAACAACTTGCTGAGCCCCGCTTACCTCATCCAAGCTGGCCAGCTCTTTGAGAAGTTGGGCAACAACGCCAATGCTCTCCAGGCTTATCAGGAGGTAAAGGACAAGTACTATGGCTCAACTCAGGCTATGGACATCGACCGCTACATCGAGCGCGTTAAGTAATATACAATCATATTTTTCAAACAAGGCGGGTTTGAGTATCAAGGGCTAAAGCCCTTCCTCAAAGCCGCCTTTTACATTTCTACCTATATATACAAACATAAACACCCTATACTATTATGGCTACAGCATACCACAACCTTTCGGAGTATGACATCACCTCAGTACCCTCAGCTGAGGATATGAAGTTTGGCATCGTCGTGTCAGAGTGGAACGAAAATATCACAGCTGCCCTGTTGCATGGAGCTAAGGAGACCCTCCTAAGACACGGTGCCCAACCCGAGAACATCACTGTCCTGACCGTCCCCGGAAGCTTTGAACTCACTTACGGAGCCGCACGATTCGTCAAGAGCGGCGAGGTAGACGCTGTCATCGCACTGGGTTGTGTGGTACGTGGCGACACCCCCCACTTCGACTACGTCTGCCAAGGTACTACACAAGGCATAGCCGCACTGAACGCAAAGGGGACCATTCCCGTCATCTTCGGCCTCATCACAACCGACACCATGCAACAAGCCGAGGATCGCGCCGGAGGCATACACGGCAACAAGGGTGACGAATGTGCCATCACAGCCATCAAAATGGTGGATTACGGCCAGTGGTTCGACATTTAATCATTACTATTGTAAAAAAAAGCTGCAATACGCTTGCTATTTCAAAAAATAGTAGTACCTTTGCAGTGCCTTTCGAAAGAGAGGCCGTTTGGGCAAATTCCAGAGTGGCCAAATGGGGCAGACTGTAAATCTGCTGTCTTTCGACTTCGGTGGTTCGAATCCATCTTTGCCCACAAAACGAGAAGTGATATGTATCGCTTCTCGCTTTTGTATATATACATGCAACGGCCAAAACCCATCGAGCAATAACCAAGACACCGCCCTATAGGCTTCCACATCGCTCAGGCAACAGAGACAAGAGAGGCCAACAGCCATACTCCCCCACCCCACACAGAACGAACGCGATAAAAAAAAGGCTACCCTCAACGAGGATAGCCTTATAGACCATATATGCTATATGATTAATTAGCTTCGGGAGTAGCAGCTGCGTCAAAGCCACCGGGCAATGTCTCAGGATTTTCCAACTCACTGTTAACAGCATTCTCCATCAATACGCTGTCCTGACCAGCAGCACTGCGAGAAGGCAATGAATAAGCGGCAAAGATACTGAGCACCGCAATGCAGATTGCCAACACCCAAGTAGCCTTTTCCAAAAAGTCTGTTGTCTTACGAACACCCATAATCTGGTTTGATGAAGCAAACGATGAAGCCAAGCCGCCACCCTTAGAGTTCTGGATAAGAACGATGCCACACATCAATACCGAAACGATAACGATAAGTACGATAAAAAGTAAATACATATTTTATTTTGAGTTATTATTAATTATCAATTTTTCTAAAAATCTGATTTGGTCTGCAAAGTAAATATTTTTTTCTGGATATTTCAAATATAAACTGCGAATTATTTCAAGTGCACGCGAATATTTATGCTGTTTGATATAAATCTTCGCTAAAGTCTCGGTAAAATAGCTTTCGTCCAGCGATTCTTGCTCTTTCTGTAGTGCCAAGTCGTTAATATCCTCATGTTCTACCGAAATACCTTCCTCGTGCGCCGAAGGCGCCTCCACGGCTACAGCATCGGGCTCGCATGACAAAGCCTCTGGCTGCTTGCCTGCCTCATCGTCCTGAGTGATAAAACGTTCGACAAGCTCCATCCCCTGCAAAGGCTCTACGGAATGTGCTCCATCGCCAGTCAGGAACGTGCTGACATAATCACTGGAAGCCGCATCAACCTGAAGCCCCAAGCCGCCCTGTTCCTCGGGCAACGTACCAAGGAAAGCATCGATCAGACTCATCGTGCGGTCTATGCCCACGGCCTCTTGCGTGTCGGTATCCTCCATCTCAACCCTATCCATATACCCCTCAATGAGTCGGCACAGCGCTGTACGATCGGAGAAATAGAGTGCCGAACGACGCAACTCTGCACCAAAGTCCGGCTCATGAAGAAGGTACAGGTTGTTGAGCAGTAGCAGACGAGCCGTCTGGAAATAGGGATATCGCGCCACGACACTACGCAACTCGTACAACGTGTCGCGATTAAGCCTCTCGGGATGATTGATAAGTGCGCCTAATACCATAATTACCAGTTAGCCACGGTAGCATTGAAAATCTGTTCCACAATCTCGTCTATCATCTGCGTCACCAGCTCGTCCTGCACATCATTGAGCTGCTGGGATGCATCAAACTCACGAGTTGCCGAGAATTGGCGTTCAAAATCTTCTGACGGATTCTTGGCATTCTCAAACTTGACCTTCACGGTCATCTTGAGCTGCATCATTGACGAATAGCCGTCCGAAGATATTGACTTGTTGACCTGGTCATAAGCCGTTATCTCGCCCGAGAGCGAGAGGTCTCCACCACGATTCACCTGCTGCAACTTCGTTTGGTTTACATAGATATCGCTCAGTGCCGTGTTAAACATTCCCTCCATCGGGCCCCATTGATAAAGGGCACGGTTGGGGAAATTTTCAATCGAGATAGTCTTGATAATATCGTAGTTGATAGAGGCTCCATTGAACTTATAAGATACGGTACAGCTCACCGCGAACAAAGCCAAACAGGCCATCCAACCCTTACATATAGTCTTCAGTCTCATCGTGCATCAATAGTTTTCGAGATTATATTCCTTTATCTTACGATAGAGTGTACGCTCAGAAATTTTCAATTCTTGCGCAGCAAGCTTACGACGCCCCCTACAACGGATGAGTGCCTTGCGGATAAGTTCCTTCTCGGCATTCTCAAGGGAAAGAATCTCCTCCACGTATTCTTCCGTGTCCTGAATTTCATAATCACCGCGCATGTACTCTTTCGTTGGAGTTATAGCAATCGTTGTGGGTTGCGACACCTGATGCTCGACAAGGGCAACCTCCTTGCTTGACGAATAGGTCCCAGAGGGATGGTGATGCACCGAGACATCACCCATCATCAACGAATTCACTTGACGCTTAAGCTCAGCCATATCCTGACGCATATCAAAGAGCACTTGGTAAAGGATATCGCGCTCGTTCTCGAAGCTCTTTCCTTGCGAGGCCTTTACGCCCGACAACATGGGCAGACTTGTATTCACTTCGGGAAGATACGTCCTAAGTACCTCTTCAGTAACCTCACGCTGGCTCGAGAGAAGGGTAATCTGCTCCGTCACATTCTTGAGCTGACGGATATTGCCTGGCCACGGGTAGGCCATAAGAACACGCTTAGCAGCATCGGTCAACTGCAAAGGAGGCATCGTATAACGCTCGGCCACATCTGAAGCGAACTTACGGAACAGCAAGGCAATATCAGCCGGACGCTCACGCAAAGGCGGAACCTTGATAGGAATTGTATTGAGACGATAGTACAGGTCCTCGCGAAAATCACCCTTAGAAATCGCATCAGTAAGGTTCACATTGGTAGCTGCCACAATACGCACATTGGTCTTCTCGACTTTTGACGAACCGACCTTGATATATTCGCCCGACTCCAACACACGCAAAAGACGCGCCTGTGTGGACAAAGGGAGCTCACCTATCTCATCCAAAAAGATTGTGCCGTTGTTGGCTTCTGCAAAATAGCCATTGCGCTCCTCAATAGCTCCCGTAAAGGCACCCTTCACATGACCAAAAAGTTCAGAATCGATGGTGCCTTCTGGAATGGCACCACAATTGACCGCAATATACTTGTTATGTTTGCGTGCGCTATTCTGATGTATGATTTGCGGGAAATGCTCCTTACCCACACCGCTCTCGCCAGTCACCAACACCGAAAGGTCGGTAGGAGCGACCTGCATGGCTACATCAATAGCACGATTCAACTCATCAGAATTACCGATGATTCCGAAACGCAACTTCAGTTTTTGTATTTCTTGACCATCCATACGTCAGTACCTATGTATTTGAAAATACAAAGGTACGACATTTTTCGATATTTCGGGAATCTTAACAACTAACTTTGCTGCAAGAGGAGATGTTTAACAATTATTCAAACAAATAACCTCTACTGAGCAATCGGTTCGAAATCCTCCTTACCAACCAAGCACAGGGGGCAAACCCAGTCATCGGGAAGCTCCTCGAAAGCTGTCCCAGCAGGAATGTTATGTTCCGGGTCTCCCACCTCGGGATTGTAAACCCAATCACACACAGTACACTTATACGATTGCATGATGAGACTCGTCTTTAAGTAAAACCTCTGCTATCTGCCTCTCAATCTCACGTTTTGTGATGGCCCCAACCATCTTCACCGGTTTTCCGTGCAAAGGCACGAAGAATGTTGTCGGGATAGAGCGGATACCATAGGCGTCAGCCACGGATTCGCACATATCAACATCCACCTTATACACATCAACAACACCTTTGTAAACCGAAGCTATCTCTTCAAGCACCGGTGACAACACTCGGCAAGGGCCACACCATGTTGCATAGAAATCAACAATGGCAGGACGATTGCCCTTATACTTCCATTCGGTGTGGGGATTACGAAAATCGGCTACACGCTGCATGAAAGTCTCTTCATTTAATAACACGACACTCATACGCATAAAATTATATTACACGAAAAGAACAAACGAAAGAAAGCATTTGTTCCCCTCAACCAAAATAAAAAAAGGGAACAAATGCTATACAGGCGAATCAGACCGGCCCGACGAGATCAACTCGGCATAAAGAGACGGAACAAGCCTAACTGATTGAGCAATATAATTGCGATTGCTATAGGAGCGATGTAGCGCAAAATGAAAATCAGCAGTCGGAAATAGGGCGCACGCAAAGTACCGCCATTGGTCACCTCGTCGCGCATAAGCTTGCGGTCAAGATACCAACCGGCAAAGAGAGAGATAAACATGCCTCCTACGGGCAAGAAAATATTTGACGACACATAATCAAAGAAGTCAAAGATACCCATTCCAAAAATCTTCACTCCGTCAAAGGGGCCAAAGGAGAGCGAACAGATTATGCCCACCACCGAACAGGAGAGGGTGACAATAGTAGCTGCCTTGCGACGCGACATATTAAACTCTTCATTTACATAAGCCGTAACAACCTCGTGCATCGAAATCGTAGAGGTGAGGGCAGCTACCACCAAAAGGAAATAGAAGAGTACAGACACGGCATATGACAACACAGGGATACCGCCAAAAGCCTGTTGGAAGACATTGGGAAGCGTAATAAAGAGCAATGAGGGGCCTATATCACCACTATCGAGACTACAGCCAGCATTGAACACCGCAGGAAAGATAATGAATCCTGACATGATCGCCACCATCGTATCGATAAGCGACACATTGAGCGCAGTCTTGCCAATATTCGTGTCGGGCCCAAAGTAAGAGGCATAGGTACACAAACAACCCAAGCCCAAACTCAGAGAGAAGAACGCCTGCCCCATAGCACTAAGCACTACGGAGCCCGTAATCTTACTAAAATCGGGGTTGAGCAGAAACTCAAGTCCCTCACGGGAACCAGGAAGCATAACTGAACATATCGTCAGCACAATCATGATAATAAACAACGCGGGCATCATTACTTTAGAAAAGCGTTCGATACCGCTCTTCACCCCACGCACTACTATAAAATGGGTAGCCATCATAAAGGAAAGAAGCCATAATATGGGTTTCCACGGATTGCTCACAAAGTCAGCAAAGATTACAGGAAAATCTGCAACCGTTTTTCCTTCAAAACTATTTGACACCGCCAACAGAGTATATTCGGCCGTCCATCCCGCCACTACGGAATAATAGCTGAGAATAACAAATCCCGAGAGCACACCAAGACGACCCACCCAGTTCCACGCCGTGCCAGGAGCCAGCATGCGATAGGCACCAGCAGTATTAGTGTGTGTATGGCGACCTATAAAGAACTCACTCATCATAATAGGTATACCCAACAACAAGACACAGGCGACATATACTATTATAAAGGCTGCACCGCCATTCTGCCCCGTCTCTATCGGGAAACGCCAAATATTACCTAAACCTACGGCTGAACCTGCTGCGGCCAATACCGCTCCCATCTTGCTTCCGAAATTCTCTCTTGCCTGACTACTCATTATGCTATTATATCCTTTTTTTTACGAATAAACCATTTTTTCGACTTACCCACTAAACAAACTCATACCATCGCATGTTGTATCAGTGCAATTCACCCGATAGGGACTGTCACTCACGACCGACCAACCGAGAGGGATTGCAACATAACATGCTAATTTAGAGTTATTGCATAGTAGTTTTGTCGTGTTTTATTTTGTGTTTGTGTTATTTGGGAACTCCTCGATGTGAATCGGGGAGTTTCTGCTGCATACAAAAGCACCCCTCGAAGCACTGTTCTATATTTTTTACTTCAGAAGAGAACAGACCAAACAATGCCGATCCTGACCCACTCATGGCTGCATACACAGCACCCAAGCCATAGAGCTTTTCCTTTATCTCACCTAATTCTGGATGTAGAGCGAAAATACCTTTCTCAAAATCATTACTGATTGTTTCACGCCACTCAGCTATAGGACGCATTATCTTCTCATCAAGCGTCACTGCCGGTTTCTCTGGAGATACCATAGAATAGGCTTCCTTAGTAGAAACAAACACATCGGGCTTAACCACCACCAGATACATACCACTGAGGTCAAGAGCTATGGGATGAAACTCATTGCCGATACCCGTTGCATACACGGGATTTCTCTTGATAAAGAAAGGGCAGTCGGCCCCCAGCCGAGCGGCATACACCTCGAGTTGATCGTCGGTAACATCGAGCTCAAACATATCACGAAGCAAGCATAACATAAAGCTTGCATCGGCTGAGCCTCCTCCTAACCCCGCCCCAGTAGGAATATGCTTATGCAAATAAATGTCGACCGGAGGCAAGGCATAGTCAACAGCCAACATACGATAGGCACGCACGACAAGATTACTGTCGGTATCGCCCTCAATCTTCACTCCACGCAGATGAAGGCGGCAGTCATACCCCTCGCCCTCGGCAGGAACCACCTCAAGCGCATCATGCAATGGGATAGGATAAAAGACCGTATCAAGATTGTGATAACCATCGGGGCGACGCTCCGTCACTTGTAGACCTATATTAATCTTGGCACATGGAAAAGTAATCATAATATCAGTATATCTTGTTTATACTATAAAAAACATACGGCAAAGATAGTGACTTTTTCCTTATCCTCCACATTGTAATCACAAATTATTCCCACTGCACCCCTTGTTAAAAAGATTTGTAAAACTTCGATGGACATTCTTTTTGTTTGCCCCGTTTTTTGTGTACTTTTGCAATCCAATAAAAAACGTATACAAGAATATGCCAACACCACGACAAACGCGAACAACCAATACCAAACGTACCGCGGTAAAACAAACCGACGATTACGGACACCTGCAGCCCCAAGCCCCAGAACTTGAGGAAGCCGTACTTGGTGCACTGATGATTGAGAAAGATGCCTATTCGATGGTTAGTGAAATCCTAAAACCTGAATCCTTTTACGAGCACCGCCATCAGCTGATATACAAAGCCATACAGACACTTGCCATCCAACAAAAGCCTGTTGACATCCTTACCGTAGCCGAGCAGTTACGTTCGACTGGTAACCTGGAAGAGATAGGCGGCCCTGTATACATCACACAAATAGCCGGTAAAGTCACATCATCAGCACATATAGAGTATCATGCCCGAATTATCGCGCAAAAATTCCTTGCCCGTGAACTCATCACCTTTACCAGCGACATACAGACGAAAGCTTTCGATGAGACCAATGATGTGGAGGACCTCATGCAAGAGGCCGAAGGAAAGCTGTTTGCTATATCGCAACAGAACATGAAGAAAGACTACACACAGATTAATCCCGTCATCAAGCAGGCCTATGACCAACTCAAGACAGCAGCCTCACGTGATTCAGGACTAAGCGGTCTGTCTACAGGATTCTATGCATTGGACAAGCTCACTTCAGGCTGGCAGAAATCAGACCTTGTCATCATCGCCGCACGCCCTGCAATGGGTAAAACAGCCTTTGTACTTTCAATGGCCAAGAACATTGCTGTCAACAACCGTGAACCTGTTGCCCTCTTCTCGCTTGAGATGAGTAATGTGCAGCTGGTAAACCGTCTCATCACCAATGTCTGTGAGATTCCAGGTGAAAAGATCAAAAGCGGACAATTAGCGCCTTACGAATGGGGACAACTCGACAGCAACATCACCAGCCTCTTTGATGCACCGCTATACGTTGATGATACACCTTCGCTCTCTATCTTCGAGTTGCGCACCAAAGCACGCCGTCTCGTACGCGAGCATAACGTAAAGCTCATCATCATTGACTACCTACAGCTGATGAATGCTTCTGGCGCATCATTCGGAAGCCGACAAGAAGAGGTCAGCACCATTTCCCGCTCGCTCAAAGGTTTAGCCAAAGAATTGGATATCCCTATCATTGCACTTAGCCAGCTCAATCGGGGCGTAGAACGCCGTGAAGGTATCGAAGGAAAACGACCGCAGCTGAGTGACCTCCGCGAGTCTGGAGCCATTGAGCAGGATGCTGATATCGTTTGTTTCATCCATCGACCGGAATACTACAAAATTTACCAAGATGAGCGAGGCAACGACTTACGTGGATTGGCCGAAATCATCATTGCAAAACACCGTAATGGTGCTGTTGATGATGTACGCTTACGATTTGTGGGTAACTACGCCAGATTCCAAAACATCGAGGACGAAAGCCTGGCACCATTACCAGAAGATGGAGTGTTGGTTTCAAAAATGAACCGCCGTGTAACATCTTCAGCCAACGACGAGTACATAGGAATGCCCCCTGTACCCCCACCCTCCAATCCATTTCCCGTAGGAGGTATGACACAAAACGACATGCCTTTCTGATAATTACAAAAGGGTTGAAACGATTTCAACCCTTTTTCTTTTACTTTTACAAAATAGTTCTTAACTTTACGCGGTAAAGTGAATAACTATATAATTAAATATGAACAAACACAGATTTCAGAACATTTGCATCCTGTTATTAGGAGCAATGCTTGTAGCGTCAAGTGCAGTAATGGCGCAGACGACCTTCCGCAAGGGGGCGTATTACAATCTTTTTCCAGCAACAGACGGCCATCAAGTGCTTGAACTGGATGGTGCTAAGCTAAAGTTCCAGAAGATGGATGCTGCGGCTGAGGGACAGTACTGGACGGTGACCGACCTTTCGGGCAGCGTGCGTATCATCAACCCCTTTACCAACCAGGCCCTTC
>JAEIGA010016598.1_pt1 | contig 11197 bp, 7 predicted proteins | sample 9270691 | NCBI WGS metagenome assembly JAEIGA01 (sample SAMN17057246, study PRJNA624740) | gut metagenome | biome: biome; isolation source: fecal sample | host: Bos grunniens | place: China: Xizang | collected 2019
GCCTTGCGCACGAGCTTCTTGCTCCATTCACATTGACCTACTACCCAGGGGGCCTCGACGCGTGTGAGCTTTTCGCCTGCAATCTCGTCGATGACTACCTCGATATCGGGGTGTTGTTGCAAGAGGCTTGCCGGTACCATCTCGGTCTTTTCGCCTTCTACAACCTTCTTGATTACGTTGGCCTTGTTTTCTCCCCACGCCATAAGCACAATCTTCTTGGATTTGAGGATAGTTTCAATACCCATCGTGATGGCCATAGTGGGAATCTCGTTCTTAGAGAATGAGCCGGCCTGCACCTTGCGTGAGTTGAGGCTGAGCTGTACGAGACGTGTGCGTGACTTTTCGTATGAACCGGGCTCGTTGAAGCCGAGCTGGCCTTTCTCGCCCATACCGATTACCATAAAGTCGACCTTGCTGGCAATCTTCTCGTATGCCTTGCAGTAATTTGAAATCTCCTCTACAGAGGCTGTGGCGTCAATGACATGGACGTTGGCTTCCTTGATGTCGACGTGGTTGAGCAACTCTTCGCGGATGCGGTAGTTGCGGCTTTGCTTGTGGTCGGGTGCGATGGGATAGAACTCGTCGAGGCTCACTACGGCCACGTTCTTGAAGCTTACCTTGCCTGCTTCGTAGCGTGCCACCAATTCGCGATAGAGGCCTAGGGGCGTCTTGCCCGTTGTCAATCCCAGGAGGAAGGGCTCTGCACCGTTGTGCGCATTTATGGCAGCGACGATTTGGTCTGCCACATACTGTACACCGGCATACTCAGTTTCGAAAATCTCTGTAGGAACCTTTTCGTAACGGCAATAGATGTCACGAGGAACGCCTGCGGTGATGAGGCCACCATCCTTAGGTAATGTGTACTTACTTTTCATACGCGTATTATATTTTAAAGGGTTTGTCAATTGGAGTTTCAAAGTTAGAAAAAGGCTTTGATAAAACCTTGACTTTTGGCGGATTTTTTGAATAGGTGGATTCTATGGATTTATAGCAGTTGTCTATGGCACAAAAACGCCCCCGAAAGCTATAACACTTTTCGGGGGCGTTTGTTCGGTTTGTATGATTTATTATCAGATGTTGAATGTGCCTTCAACAATCTTACCCATAGCCCATACGGCGCGGATGTTCAAGTTGTCGTCGAGTATCATAATGTCGGCATCCTTGTTCTTCTCGAGCGAACCCTTGCGGTCGTAGACGCCCATAATTTTGGCGGGAGTCTCTGAAGCCATACGGATGGCATCTTCCAAAGGAATATCGGCCTTCTGAACCAAGGTCTGAATCAAGCGGTCCATAGTGGCGATAGAACCAGCCAGGGCTGAGCGGTCAGAGAGTTTGCAAACGCCGTCCTCGATGATTACGCGGGGGTCGAATGCCTCCTTGCTATCGCTGGCTGCGCAAGCGAGTGCGTCGGTGATGACGCAGGCGCGCTCCACACCCTTTGTGTGGTGAACCAAGCGCAAGATGGTTGCAGGCACGTGTACGCCGTCGGCAACAACCTCTACGGTCATATCCTCGTGCAAGTAGATACTCTCTACCGTGCCCTCATACTTGTACTCGCGGCGCTTGTGGAAACCAGGCATCGCATTGTAGAAGTGTGTGGCGTGAGTGTATCCGCTCTTGCGTGCTGCGTGGATGTCGTCATACTCGGCCTGTGTGTGTGCCACAGAGGCCAAGATGCCCTTCTCGGTAATGTACTTACCGAACTGCATAGCTCCGGGGAGCTCGGGTGCGGCATCCCAGCGCTTGATGCAATCCCACTTCTCCACCAAGGGGATATATTCATTGGGATCGGGGTTCTTGATGTTCTCGGGGAGCTGACCACCGGCCATCGCCATATTCAAGTAGTGTCCCTCGAGGTGAAGACCGAGGATGGGGCTGTTAGGCTCATTCATCAGCTTGGTACATACCTCAGCTGCAGCCTCAATCATAGGAATGGTTGATGATGAGAGTGTGGGGAAGATACTGGTTGTACCGTGCTTCATATGAGCGGCTACTGCACCGCGGAAAGCCTCCTCGGTACCCTCCATAAAGTCGTAACCACCGCCACCGTGCACGTGTATGTCGATACCGCCAGGCACCACATACATTCCCTTTGCGTCAATCACTTCTGCGCCGACTACTGCGAGGTCGCAATCGGTCACCGCTAAAATCTTGTTGTCGCGGATGATTACCGAACCATCCTTGAGCCAACCCTGAGGAGTCAGGATTCTGGCATTGATAATCTGTGTTAACATATCTGTTTTATTATTGCGTTTCATCGTATGATAATTCACTAGGTCACAAAGGTATAACTTTTTTCAAGAATGAGCAAGACATCGTGCAAAAGTTTCGGCAAAAGGCCCGCGCGTAAGTGCCGTGGTTTTCAGTGCCTAAGGCGTTAACTATGGCAATTGCAATGTGTCTGTTTGTTTTGTTCCCTCATTTGCCTTTCTCTTATTGCTTGCCGCTCACGAGCTCATACATCCCCGAAGCGAAGGTGCTCTGCTTGAGCTTGCCGTCGGCAACCATCTTCGCAATGCGTCGATAGGCCGTGTTGCGACTGCATTTGCATATCGTGGCAAAGGTGCGGGCATTGATGTATGGGTGCTTGCTGAAGTGCTCGGCCAGTACCTCCTCGGCGTTCTCCTCGCTCAAGGGGTGCGAAACGACGCCATCACACTCGAAGGCAAACTCGCTCATCTCTTGCGTCAGTCGCTTCGAGGGGGCGAAGGTGATGCTCTTGGCAACAATGTCTTTGCTGGTGACACCCTCGCTGATGCTCTTGCGCTGCTTGGTGCCCACCTCAAGCGATAGGGTTCCCAACGTGCCCAGCTCTACGCGGTCGCCATTGCTGAGGATGCGGATGATTTCGTCTTCCATCGCATTCCACACGGCCAACACATCGGCCACGCTGGCGCTGCACGCATTGTTGATAGACTTTGCCATATCGCGCAACGTATGCTTTTGTGGATAGGCTACGGTAACGCGAATGCCCTGCAGGTCGCCCGTCTCAGTACCATTGAGCAGGTGACGGCGTGTGGCACGGCACTTGATTACGCTTTTTGTTGGTTTCTTTGACATATATTTTCTCTTTATTATTTTGTTGATTCTGAATCGTTTAATCCGTTTGCTTGTCCCATCGCGGAGGGGTGTCACTCTCTCCGCGGAGGGACTGCGTTCTCATCGCGGAGGGAATGGAGTACCTCCGCAGAGATACGAACTATCCCCTTTGTCCTACAAAGATAACGGATAGCGCGAAGAGTGCCAAAGAATATCGCGAAAAGTTTTATAAACTCTCTCTTAATTACCTTTTGCTCAGAGGCTTGGTGCGTTGCGGAATCGTACAGAGAAAAGAACCCTTCTTATGCGAATCCGCGGCGTTGACGTGCCCAGGGGATGATGTGCGATGCCTCTAATCCCTGTTCGAGGAGTCGGCGCATCTGTTGCATATAGGGAGTGGTATATTCAAAGAAATGCTTGTAGCCTTCGCACAGTGCATTGAGCCCCTTCTCGCCGCGGCGTGTGGTGGCAAAACGGTGCTTGGGGCACTCGCCACGGCAGGCAAAGAGGTATTCGCACTTGCGGCAATCGGTGGGCAAACTGTTTCGCTTTTCTATGCCGAAGCGGAAGAGCTCGGGCTTGCGCTGTAAGTCGCGCAGATGCTCTGTGCCGATGTTGCCGAGGCGGTATTCGGGGTATACGAAATGGTCGCACATATACACGTCGCCATTATGCTCCACCACAAGTCCATCGCCACAAGTAGGGCAGAAAGCGCAGAGCGAAGGCTGCACGCCGCACCATTGGGCCAAAGTGATATCGAACAACTGCACGAAGCGCTCGCCCACATCACCGATGACCCACTCATCGAACACATCGCACATAAATTTTCCGAAGGCCTTCGGCGTGATGCTCCAAGGAGCGGCCTTTGCTCCCTCTGTGCCTGGAGGCACGATGGCGGCACGGCCTGATGGCGTGGCCAAAGTGTGTTCCACTACGGGGAGGAACTGCATATACTTGCTCACAGAGCGCATGAATTGGTACACACGCTTGCCCTGACCTGCGCAGCGGTCGTTGATGGTGCTCAGCGTATTGTATTCAACGCCATTGACGGCCATCATCTCAAGGCCTCGCATCACGCGGTCAAAGGTGGGCTGCCCACCACGGTCGTGGCGGTAGGCATCGTGTATCTCCTTGGGACCATCAAGCGAAAGGCCGATGAGGAAGTTGTTTTGGCGGAAGAAGTCGCACCAATCGGGATTTATGAGCAGGCCATTGGTCTGGAGCGAGTTCTCAATCTGTTTGGTGCCGCGATACCTGTTTTGCAAGGCCACGGCCTTTTCGTAGAAGTCGATGCCTGCAAGCAGTGGTTCTCCTCCGTGCCAGCAGAAGGTCACGGTAGGAACCTGTACGGATTCAATGTACTGGCTGATATAACGCTCCAGCAACTCGTCGCTCATCTTGGGTTGTCGGCCTCCGTAGAGGTCGGCCTTGCCGAGGTAGTAGCAATAGTCGCAATCGAGATTACACAACGAGCCCACGGGCTTTATCATCGTGGTAAAGGCCGTGGGACGTGTTAGTTTTTGCGCATCGGCAAAGTGTAGGAAGTCTTTTCTCATGGGCGCGGTGCTCCGGGTCGTTTGCCTTGTCCTGCGCCAGGTCGGGGACCCTGCTGCATTCCTTTGAGGAGCTCGCGTTGATAACGCTCCTCAGCCATCTGCACGCGCATGAGCTTCTTGGCAGGGAGTATTTCCTTGAAGCGTTGCAGATAATCCTTTTCGAGCAGTGCGCACGCTATCTTCACGTCGGCAAGTGCGTCAATCATCTCCACGCACTCCTCTTCGGTGCGTTCGTGGGGAGCTACGGCGCGTGCCTGCTTCCATACGCTGCGGTTCACCTCGTGCTTCTTGCTCTGCAATTCAAAGTAGAGGGGAAAGAATGCTGCGCTTTCCTCCTCGGTGAGCTCAGCATGGCGAACGATGAACTCTTTCTGCTTAGCTTGATACTCCTCGGGAGTCATACGGGGATGTTCAGGACGACGGTCTTGCTCTTGAGCTGCTGCGGTGAGGCATGCAAAGCATACGAGCAGGGTGGTGAAAATCTGTTTCATAGTCTTGTGATATGTTTATTCGTAATCGGTAGTTGTCAAATAAGAATATAGCACGTATTCGTTGTAGAGCGATGAAGACATGAAGTGATCTATTTCTTCGGTGTAGACATCCTCCATGGCCGCGATGTCATTGGCTTTGAAATGAGCGTTCTGCACGAACATAATGCCTTGCACCATGAAGATGATTCCAGCAAACATGGCGGCCATGTATAACCACGGTTTGATGCGGGTCATAAGACTGACGGGAGCTGCTGGAGCGGTAGCTACCTCCACCTCGGGCAAACTGGCCATCAGCTGCTCGTGGAATTGCTCGAAGTATCCTTCGGGTACCTTGAAGGAATTCTCCCTTCCACATCGTGCCATCAGTTCTTTATCGTCTTTCATCATTGGGGCTGCTATTGTGTGTACTTGTTTGACTCAAATCTCGGTGGTTGGTTTAATTCTCTTTGTCGAAATATTCACTTATCTTCTTCACGGCGAGGTGATATGAGGCTTTCAATGCTCCCACGCTCGTGCCGAGGATGGATGACATCTCCTCATATTTCATCTCTTCATAGTATTTCATATTGAAAACCATGCGCTGTTTGGGAGGAAGTGTCTGTATGGCTGCTTGTAATTGAGCTTGCAGGTGGTCGCCGTCAAACCATTCGTCGGCCTCGATTGCCGATGCGTGGTCATCGATGTCTTCGAACACGGCATTGTTATTCCTATTGATAAAGGTGAGTGTCTCATTGGTGGCTATGCGGTAGAGCCAAGTGAGCACCTTGGCATTGCCGAGGAACCCGTCCAGTCCCATCCACGCCTTGATGAACGTGTTTTGTAGAACATCATTGGCGTCGTCGTGTGAAAGCACCATACGGCGTATGTGCCAATAGAGAGTTTCGCTATGAGCTCTCACCAAGGCAGAAAAGGTGTCGCGTCGCGTTTTGCTGTCGCGCAACTGCTGTATGAGTATGTCTTCATCGGTAGGAAGAAGCATAGAGGTCGTGTCTAGTTATTAGTGTCAGTAGGAGATACTTCTGTTGTAAGAGTATCTGCGGGTATGGGGATTAGTTCTTTACGCTTACGACGCGGGAACAGATAGTCAAAATCCCGTTGGAATACGAGACCTAGTCCCTGTGTCGTGAGCGAGGTTCTAGAAAAGTATCGGTCATTGGTCTTATTGTATCCCTTAAGGCTAAGTCCGCCAGTGAGCAGATAGCGAATGTCAAAGTCTCCGATGAAGTTGGAGGCATACATAGGATTCTCTCTATAACCAAAACTTCCGTTGACTAGAAGTCTATTGTCAAGAAGACGTCCCTCAAGGATTCCTTCGATTTCCATATTCTCCCAGCTATTCCCTCCGAGGTCATTTGCTCCTGTTATCATATTCTCAGCACGCAGGTTGCTGGCAAAGTTCCAATTGTTATTGTTAATGATGTTTGACAGGATACTGTTGATTTGTCCTGATATGGTGGAACTGATGAATGACTCCATATTGCTCGTGCCTTGAGAATTCTGCGCCATATCGGGCGTATAGAATTTTCCTAACCCAAGGAGATATATAAATTGCAAGTTTACTTGTTCGTCGGTATTGGTGTAGCTGCGCAATATAGCTTTCTCCTCTTCGGTACCTTGTGGAAGTTCTAAATCAAAAGCGACAGTCGGGGCATTGAGAGTTCCTCCTATATGAAGTAGGCAATTGACATGTACGTTGCCTGTCATTTCCGGACTGAGGTCCTTAAGAGGCACATAGTTGACCGTGTGACGTGCGGTAATGTTGAGATCCGCATCCATGGGATTTCCTTTAAAGGAAACAGAACTACCACTGAGAACGTCAAAATTTTTGTTGATGACATCTTGCAAGTTGAGTTGGTAGGAGCCGCGATTAACAGTGTAGGTTCCGAAGATGCTAATATCTTCATTCTGAATATTAATCTGTAAATCACCTTCGCCTGATACGCTGATATGATCGTCTACAGCTTGGTTCATCACGAGTTTGAGTTCTGCGTCGGGAGTTATTTGTGCGGTGATGTTGATGTTGGTTGATGCTTCTTGCCTAGCAAGAGCCCTTCCTCCAAACTGTCTGTCAGAAGAACTTGTGGAGATGGTGGGGACATTGCGTTTAACGCTACGATCTGTAAAGGTTATGAAGGCCTCGCTTGATGCTGCATTTTGGTTGACGAGATTAAGCGCAAAGAGTGAGCCTTTCTCGGTCTGTGCTTGTATGTCTAAAGTTAGAGGACTATTGGGGATTGACTTGATCTCCACTTCCCCAGTGCCAAAAATGGAGGTGTAAAAGCTGTTGCTTCCCGTATTGGGGAGGTCGATGCCGAGCACATTTTGTGCGTCAACATTGAGGTCGCAACAGAAGTCCTTGAGGCAATCGTGCGTAACGGTTCCAGTCACAATTGCCTTTTGGTCACGCTTGTCGTAAGCTTCGATGCCTCCAAATATAATTTTCCCGGGTGAAAAACGGAGGGAGTCTCTGAAATGATAATTCGTTTTGGTAGGTGTAAGCTCGAATGCAACATCTGCATGGAGCGAACCGTTAAGGTCAATGCTATTCATCGGTCCACCCACGGTTAGGAGTCCATAAGCATGGCCTTTGACTTCGCTCATGAAACTTCTGAGCAGGCCATTGAGAAATGATACATTAATGCTATCTGCAGCAATATCAATCCATAACTCGTCACGGTTGAAGTCGACTATACCGTCTACCATCGTCGTGTGTTGTGCAGTTTCCGATACATCGGCAGTGAACTGTAATTGTGTTTCATCCTGGTTCCAATGGATGTGTCCGTTAACGTCCCCCATAGGACCCTCGCAGAAGGTGAAGTCTTGCGCACTGATGGTCGCTTCGATGTAGGGTTGCTGCGTGTATATATTTGCAATGTCTGCCTGTCCGCTTACATTACCGCCAAATGAAATGCCCTCGAGTTTGACGAGCGAAAGCAGGTATCCAAGGTCGAGGTTGTTGAAGTCCACTCGTAATGTGTCATTCACATTTTGGGTTATGGCTCCATTGACGCTGAGGTGTTGTATGGTGTCGTTTGCAAAATGGAGCCCGTCTATTTGGACTCGCCCAGGGGCTATATCCATATGAAAAGGGTCGAGTTTCCATTCAGAATGCTTGATAGTTGCACGTGTGCTGTCTGTGTCAAGCTTGACTATGGGCTTCCCATGGTTGTCGAATTCGAGGACTGCCTGTGTCTGGAATATCCCTTCAAATAATCCTACAGGATTGCTGCTCCATACGGCTCCAAAGTCGATGTTATTAGCTGCGCCTCGAGTAGAAAGATTGGTTGTAACGGCATTCCCTCTGCCATCGTATAAGGTGGCTCCTGCATAGATGTCGAGACCTTGTTGATGAGAGGAACAATCAAGAGATATGTTTTTTGCAATATTGCCATCGTATTTAAAGTATGGTATCGAAGCGGTGAACTTTAGCTCGTCCTGAGGGTCATTGATGATGAGGTCAAATGATGCTTTTTCCTCGATATTTATGGGTAGTAGCAATAGCTCACGCAGAGGGGTTACATTGTCTATGCTCATACTGGCGATGCATAGATTGTCGCGAGTCTTATGTTGGTGATTTTGGCTATGGCACAATGAGGGGAGCGAATGGTGCAAATGACCAAGAAAACTATTGACAAGTGACTGGTAGGTAAATTCTCCTCTGACGCTTGCCGACATAAATCCTGTTTGCAATGATAGCATCTTGTTCTCTATGTCGCTGGCGTAGAGTCCAATCTTCTCCATAAGATAGTCATCCTCGAGTCGGTGCATAGTAAAACTATCTACAATGACTTTTCCTACAAGATGATCTAGGTCGACGCCACGCAAATCTGCATTGACGCGAGCACTAAAAGTCGCATCCTTATGTATGTCTATGAGCTGCATGGCGTAGAGGTCGAGGCTGTCGGCTCGCAATGCTGCCGTGTAGCGCGGTAGACGCTCTTGGGCATCGTATGTGGCATTGAGCGAGAGCGTTCCGATGGGATCGTTGAGGAAGATCTTTGCCTCATAGCGCTTAGGAGCATAGTGTGCGTCAAGGGTGATGTTTTCGTATTCATGTCCACTTATGTGGGTGTGCGTGGTGGTTGCATGTAGGGTTCCGGAAAGTGAGTCGAGCAATGTGTTGAGTGTGCCTTGCTCACTTCCAATCGTGCCTTTGGCTAGTAACGTGATGTCAGTCTGGGTCATTGGACTTGCAGGGAAGACTTGCGCAATGTTGACCCCTTTTCCATCAAGAGCTATCGTGTAATGCCCTTGATTGTTGAGTTCCATGTGAGTTTTCAGATTGCCTGCTTCAGTGTCGGTCCACAAATCCATTGTTGTTAAATGGCAGTTGTGGTGAAGGCTTCCTGCGGTTGTCGTGTGGCCTATGCTGATTAATTGTTTGGGCATTAACGAGTAAATCTCGGGGGCCTCGTCCGCAAGCAGTGTCCATATTCCTTGGGTTATGGTTGCTTCGTGAAGGTTTATGGAAAAATCGTTTTCCATAGCAAATTTCAATCCCTCAGGACTTGGTAATCTATGAGTGTCGCTACCCAACATGCTGCTGTTGTGCGTCAGCTTCGCGTCGGCGCGCAAGACTAGGTCTCGGTGTGCGGAATGTATGTCTATCTCCTTGATGTTAATGCGTGAAGGGCTTCCTGTGAAATCTACCGAAAAGTGTATGCGCTCAGTAAGGCCCTTTGTCTGTGGAATTACAAAGGCCAAATCTGTAGGAGTGACGTACGAAGGTTGTATCTTGCCTTTGAAAACAATATTCTCCTCCTCGTATCCCCAATTATATGCTGCCCATATGGTGTCGAACTTCAAAGTGCTATGCGGCATACAGAGTTGGAAATTGGCTAGTGTGGCGCCTTGGCGATTGGCAACAAGACGGAAATAGAGGTCGTCGATGCGTAGTCCCGATTGTTCCCTAAATTTCAGGTGACGCACGATGATGCTTGCGGAGTCTGCTGAGAGAGTCTTCAGCGAGAGTTGCGCAGAGAGGTCATCAATGGAGAGATTGTCAAATTGAAATTTATCCGATGGTTGTTGCGTGCGTTCGCGGTGGCATATGTGAGCATGGCGCACGAGCAGCGTGTTGACGCGCAGCGAGAGGCGCGAGGACCTCTTTTTTTTCTGTTTGTTTTTTTGTGCGAAAGCATCAATGAGAAACTGGAAATTGTAGTCGCTATCTGCATCGGCCTTATAAACGTGTATGTTAGGGTGAAAAATACGGATATTGCGTATTGATAGTTGGCGGTCAATGATTAAGGGCTTCCATTCAACTTTGGCTGCGATATGGCTGACAAAAAGCAGATGCTCTCCCTCTTGGTCATCAATGGTTAAACTGTCGATTACGATATCTGTGGGGAAAAGCCAGCGAACTCCTCCAAGGTCAACACGAGTTCCAATGCGGTTTTCCAACTCTGTGGCTAGAACGACAGACACACGCTGCTGCACTTTTTGAGAGTTCAGCAATACAGTTGTGCCCATGATAAACAGTAGCATTAGGCACAATGCCGATTGTATGTAGCGTCTTTTCTTGATGTTTGTCCTTAAATATGTTGCAAAAATAGTGTAAGGTGGGGTAAAAAGCAAATTTGTGATTGGTTTTTCCTCGCTTTGATTCAAAAATCAAGGCAAGCCGTTGCTGCACAATAAATAAATCAGGATAAAGTTTCTCTATTCGTAAAAATTTGCTAAATTTGCACGAATTTTGTATATTCAGTTAACTAACTATTATAAACATTATGCCAGAAGTAATTAAATTACGAAAAGGCTTGGACATTAAGCTCAAGGGCGCTGCCGACAAGGAGTTGGTGGCCGTGAAGGCATCAAAGCAGTACGCACTCGTACCCGATGACTTCGTGGGTGTCACTCCCAAGGTGGTTGTTGCCGAGGGCCAGCATGTCAAGGCCGGGGAGGCTCTGTTTGTTGACAAGAAGCATCCTGAAGTGAAGTTCGTAAGCCCTGTATCAGGTGTTGTGGCTGCTGTGAACCGTGGTGCTCGTCGTAAGGTGATGAACATCGTCGTTACAGCCGATGCCAAGCAGGAGTCAGTGAACTTTGGTGTTAAGAGTGTTCACTCTTTGAATGGTGAACAAGTGAAAGAAGCGTTGCTCGAGAGCGGTA
>JAEIGA010016599.1_pt1 | contig 11197 bp, 7 predicted proteins | sample 9270691 | NCBI WGS metagenome assembly JAEIGA01 (sample SAMN17057246, study PRJNA624740) | gut metagenome | biome: biome; isolation source: fecal sample | host: Bos grunniens | place: China: Xizang | collected 2019
ACAATGAGTAGTACAAAGAAGTTAAACATATTATTCTTTTTTTGTATGTTTTGTTATAATTTCTAAAAATCTTATTTGGTCTGCAAAGTAACGATTTTTATTCGGAAATTCCAAATATAATCGTTTAATAATTTCAAGAGCTTTGTCATATTTGCCCTGTTTGATGTAAATATTTGCCAAAGTCTCAGTGAAGAACGACGTTTCGGCATACTCCTCGTCGGGCAGAATCGGTTTTTCACTTTCGTTCTCAATCTCACCAGCCGGTGCGTTCAAATTGAGTGATATCTTTTCGTTATCCCCGGCAAGGAAGTCATCAATGAGGTTCTGTCCTCTGAGTTCAGGGATATTTTCATTCGGCGTATCTTTTTTAAGGTATGCCGATACGTAGTCTATGGCTGCTGCACCTTCGGCTTCGAGCGAGAGTGTTTCGGCCGGCAGGGTGTCAAGGAATGCGTCGATGAGCTCCATTGTCCTGTCTACTGTTATGTCATCGGGGGCGTTTTCAACGGTAGGTGCAGTGCCGTAGCCGGCCATGAGCTCAAATATTGGCCAACGGCTTTTCAGGTAAATTGCGGCTTTGCGCATCTCTTTGCCGAAATCAATATCGTGCAACAGGTAGAGGTTTTTGAGCATGAGCAGACGTGCCACGTCAAAATAGGGGTGTTTGCCCACTATCAGGCGCAGCTCGTAGAGCGTGTCGCGGTTGAGCCTCTCGGGGTGTGATATGTATGTTGACAGGTTTTCCATTACCAGTTTGCTACTGCTGCGTTGAATATTGCTTCTACTATTTCGTCTATCATCTGTCCCACAAGTTCCTCCTGTACCGAGTCGAGTGACTGTGTCGCGTCAAAGTCGCGTGTTGCGCTGAACTGGCGCTCAAAGTCCTCATCGTGGTTGGTGTTGTTGGTGAAACGCACGTTTACCGTCATCTTCAACTGCACCATGGATGAGTAACCGTCGGATGAAATGGACTTGTTGTACTGGTCGTATGCCGTGATTTCACCCGCAAACTGCATGTCGCCGCCGCGCGATACCTGCTGAAGCTTTGTCTGCTGCACAAATATGTCGTTCAGTTTCTCGTTGAACATTGTTGCCATGGGACCCCATTGGTAAGCGGCACGGTTCTGGAAGGTCTCAAGTGATATTGTCTTTACCTTGGTGTAGTCAATCGATGCTCCGGTGAATTTGTAGCTTACGGTGCAGCCCGATACAATGACGGCTGTCAGCAGCAACAGAGCGGTGTACTTGAACTTGTGTGATATGTTATTCAATGCCATATTCCTTGATTTTTCGGTATAATGTGCGTTCCGATATGTTCAGTTCTTTGGCTGCATGCCGACGTTTGCCCTTGTTTCTCTCAAGTGCAAGGAGGATGGTCTTCTTCTCGACGTCGTCAAGTGATATCGTCTCTTCAATGTATTCGTCGACAACATGCTCTACAGGCTCGTATTTGACTTGCTGGGGCTGTATGTGGTACGACGGCTGCAACTGGTGCTGCAGAACGGGGACTTCATCGGCATCGGCATAGTACGGTGTGGAGTTTTTTGTTTTCTCCTGTGCCGAGCTTAGAATTTCTATCTGCTTTTTCAGTTCGGTGATGTCACGTCGCATGTCAAACAGTACGCTGTACAGAATTTCGCGTTCGCTCTCAAATGTCTTGCTGTCGCTCTTGTGTCCGGCTATTGTCGGCAGATTGTTTTTCTGCTCCTTTGGCAGGTAGGTGGCAACGACATTCGCGTCAATATCGCGGTTCAGCTCCAATATGGATATCTGTTCGGCAATGTTCTTCAGCTGGCGTATATTGCCCGGCCACGAGTATCCGAGAATAGCCTCTTTGGCACTTTCGTCGAGCTGTATCTTTGGCACGTTGTATTTTGTTGCAAAGTCCATTGAAAACTTCTTGAACAGCAAAACGACGTCTTCTCCTCGTTTGCGCAACGGTGGGATGCTGATGGGCACTGTGCTAAGACGATAGTAGAGATCCTCTCTGAAACGGCCTTCTGCAATCGCTTCGGCAAGGTCTACGTTTGTGGCGCATACAATACGTACATTGGTCTTCTCGACATCGGACGAACCCACCCTTATAAATTCACCATTTTCAAGTACGCGCAACAGACGTGCCTGTGTCGAGAGTGGGAGTTCGGCAACCTCGTCAAGGAAAATAGTACCCCCGTCGGCCTCGCTGAAGTATCCTTTACGTTCGTTCACTGCGCCGGTAAAAGCGCCCTTCACGTGCCCGAAGAGTTCGGAGTCAATGGTTCCTTCGGGTATGGCACCGCAGTTGACGGCAATGTATTTCCCGTGTTTGCGTGTGCTGTTGGTGTGTACTATTTTGGGGAAGAATTCCTTTCCCACGCCGCTTTCTCCGGTAATGAGTACCGACAGGTCTGTGTGCGCCACCTGGATGGCAGTGTCAATTGCGCGCAACAGTGCCGGGTCGTTGCCGATTATCCCGAACTGCTGTTTTACTCTTTGTATATCGGATAGGTTCATATTGTTTTTTTTATGATGGCATGGTAATTGTGTCAGAATGGGAACAGTAAAGGCAGTACCAATATCATTACAATTCCAAGTATTATCTGTAATGGCAGACCAACCTTGACATAATCGGAGAAAGTGTACTGTCCGGCTGGTTTTACCAGTGCGTTTGGCGGAGTTGAGAATGGTGATGCAAAGCAGAGACTTGCACCCAATGTCACGGCAAAGAGCATGGGGGTGGGGTTTACACCGATGCTTGTGGCGCATTGCATTGCAATGGGCGCCATAAGTACGGCGGTAGCCGTGTTGCTTATGAACATTGTCAATAACGATGTTGCAAAATATATTGCAGCAAGCATCACTATGGGATTGAAATCGCCCAATGCGTCTTTCAGCGATGTTGCCACCAATCCTGATATTCCGGTCTTCTCCAGTGCTGTAGACATTGGAATCATGGCGGCAATGAGCATGATGCTCTCCCAGTTTATAGTCTTGTATGCGGCCTCCACATTGCGGAAACATCCTGTCAACACGGTCAGCAGGCCGGCAATGATGACGGCGGTTACCGGCTCTACTATATTGAATGCCATGGCGGCGATCATTGCAATCATGATCACGGCTGCGATAGGTGCCTTGTAATCAAGTGTTACTTTTGCGGCTTCTTCGAGCGGACGTCCCATGACAATCCATTCATTGGTCTCCTTTTCAAGGTTTGCGATATTGCTCCATGTACCTTGTACAAGCAATACATCACCAATGTGTATGGTTTCGTTTGCAAGTCCTTGTCTTATATATTCGCCTTTGCGGCATATACCAAGTATGCTGACGTTGTATCTTGTGCGGAACTGTACTTCCTTGATGCTCTTGTTTATGACTGTGGATGATGGCATCAATACAATTTCGGCAACGCCGATATCGTAGAAGTCAAGGTTGTTGCTTTCGTTGTCGGCTATGAACTCCAGCTTGTAATCTGTGACGAATTTGTTCACCTGTTCTTCGGTACCCGATATGTAGAGTATGTCATTGGCGCGTAACATGGTGTCGGAGTCGGCAGCCTGCTGGGTTACGGTTTTTGTAAGGAAGTTGCGCTGACCTCCCTCAATGCGTCGCACCTCAATGATGTTAAGGCTGTATACCTTTCTTATGTTCAACTCGCCAATCATCTTGCCGGTAGCCAACGAATCGGCTCTCAGCTGTACTTTGTGAAGGTTGTTCGAGATTCCATACTCTTTTACCAAAGTCTTGAGTGACTTTGCGCTGCTGGCACTTTTGCTGCTGAGCGAACCGCTTTTTGACAGATATTTCTTGCTTAGCGGCAGCAAGAGGAGTGTTCCGACAACGGCGCAGATGATACCTACAGGCAGGAATGTGAAGAATCCCAATCCCTGGTAGCCGTTCTTTATAAGTTCCTCGTTTATCACAAGGTTGGGTGGTGTACCGATGAGTGTCATCATACCGCTCATGCTACTGGCAAATGCAAGCGGCATGAGCAGGCGGCTTGGGTTCATCTTGGCACTCATGGCCATACTTACCACAATGGGAATCATGATTGCCACAGTGCCGGTGTTGCTCACAAAAGCTCCCATCAGCGAGGTTACAGCCATCACAAGTACGAAAAGCCGCGTTTCGCTGTTTCCGGCAAGGCGCATGAGTTTTGAACTTATCATCTTGGCGAGTCCGGTCTGGAATATGGCTCCACCCACGACAAAGAGTCCCACCATCATTATTACCGAGGTGCTGGAGAAACCTGAGAATGCTTCCTTGGAGTTGGGCTCAAGAATTCCCAAAATGATAAGTAGTGCAAGTGCGCACAATGCGACAATATCGGAACGTATTTTTCCAGAAATGAAGAATACCATTGTCAGCAGCAGGATGGCTAAGGTCTCAATTGCTTTTATTTCAATCATAATTGTGGACTATTACATATTAAGGTCTGCAAAGTTAATAAAAATAGTCTATTTTTTGAATGGAAAGTGCGTTTTTGTCGTGCAAAATGAGTATATTCGCATCAACTTTCGCGTGTGTACCTTTTGTGGACGCGCTATAACTGCAGAAAAGAAGATATCAAAGTATTAAAGTACATATCGGTTGCCATAGCAGTGTTGGTGTCGTTGCTGCTCCTGCTGTGGATGTCAATGAGGTTGGACGTTGTCAAACATCGTCTGGCTTCTTACGTGTCTGAAGAATTGACAGAGTTTGGTATACCTCTCGAGGTCGGTGAGATTGAAGTGCGCAGCATCAACGATGTGCGTTTGAATAATGTCCTGCTTCTTGACCTCTCCGGCGATACTATAATCTATGCCGATGAGGCACGTGCCTATCTTCAGACAGAAAAGCTCCTCAAAGGCGAAGTAAGGGTGAATACATTGGTTTTTGCCGCTCCGACTATAAGGCTTAGCCGCGAAACCCTTGATTCCGATTTGAATATTCAGTTTATTGTGGATATCCTGAACCGCAATAAAAAGGATGAACCGTCTAAACTTGATTTGCGCATAAACCAGTTGCTGGTATATGACGGGCGTTTGTCATACGATGTTTTCAGTGAGGCTGCCGATAGTAGCAAATTCGATCTGAATCATGTTTCTATAAATGATTTGGCCTGCAACCTGTCATTGAAGAGACTGCGCAAAGACGAAATGGATGTGTATGTACGCTCTATTAGCGGCCGTGAACGCTGTGGACTGGAACTTGAAAAACTCAAGGCTCGTGTCGTGAAGCAGGGAAACAGGGTTTGTCTGAGCAATTTTGAACTGAGAACTCCTGTCAGCGAGGTTGAGTCTGATAAATTTGAAATAACGGCAGACAGTACCTGGAATAATCTTTCCTTTGCCGGCTCTCTCAACAGTGAATGTTTTGACCCGGATGATGCCGCTCCATTTGTTTCGCTACCGGAGTTGTCGATTTCTCCATTCTCCTTTAGTGTTGACGGCTTTTATAGCAAGGATACCCTTGATGCAGCGGTGACTGCTCTGGCGTTTGACAATAGCTTCGGTGTAAAGGCCGATGTTGCGGCAACCAATCCTTTTGTAGAGCAGATGCGCGGATGGCTGGCTGTTGATGAACTCTTTGTTGATGAGGAGATGGTTGGGATGCTCCTGGCTGTAGCCAAACTTGATTCTTTGGAATACGACATCGCCGGCAAACTGGGTGATACCAGGATAAAGGGTAACTTCTCATTTGACAAGGAGAATGTCGGCGGAGACGTTGCTGTTGATTTCAAGAACGGCAGTATAGTAGCCGATGGTTCTATGGCTTCCGGCGGATGCTATTCTTTTAATGTTGACGGAAAGGAACTTAATCTCAAAGAGCTGGTGGGCATTGACAAACTCGAGGGATGTCGTATAAATATCACTGCCGACGGAAATTTAAAGGACAAACGGAATTTTGCAAATGTAAGCGGCTGTATCGTTGATTTGGAGTATAATGATTACAGATATGCTCCGATTGCTTTCAATGGCAAGTATGTTGCGGATAACATTACGGCAAAGGTTGAGACCGATGACCCGAATTTGAAGATGCAGCTTGCTGCCGTCTACAGTGTCGCGGATGAAAAGAAATTGCGCGTGACATTGAAGTCGGACAGGTTTATCCCTGCAAATCTCAATTTCTACGAGACCGAAAGAGAGCATGAATTCGCTTTTGGAATGAACGGCGAATTTATTGATTACGGTGGCGGAAAAACCATTGTAAATGCCAAGATTGACAATATTTCATTGGTTGACAATGGTGATACAACGTTTATTCGCAACTTCTACGTCAGTGACAACAAGGCCGGCGATGACAGACTCTTTGTGGTTACATCTGACTTTGTCAGTGCCAGCATCTATGGCAGTTTTGATTTCAAAAGAATACAGAACAGTCTTGTCGGGATTATAAAATCCCATTTGCCGGTATTGGACATTGCACCTGTTGATGTTGCTTACACCTCAGAGGTCAACGATTTCTATTATGACCTTAGCATAACAGATAGCAGCCCGTTGACAAAAGTGCTGGAACTCCCGGTGACAGTTCTTGAACCTTCAAGTGTAAAGGGCGTATTCAATGAACGTGAAAACATATTCAAGATAGATGCTTCGATAAATAAAATTGACTATAAAGGTGAATTCATTCGCTCGTTGGATATCACCGGACAATCCGGTAGTGATGGGCTCGATTTGAATATGCAATTCAATAAACCATTGGTGAAAAACCCGAAGAAATTCAATTATGACAATAAGTCCGAGGATATTGTTGTCAGGGTAAATGCCAAGGTGAAGGCCGACAATATCAAGGGTATTGTGAATTGGAACAATTTCAAGGCCGACGATGTGATGATGGGTATGGTGCGTATGGATGCCGCATTTGGCCGAAACTGCGACCATGAACTGGAAATCGATGCAAAGATACACAGCGACAGCATAATACATAAGAATAAGGTCTGGTATATCGGCGAAGGAAGCGTGTCGGGCGAAATGGACAGGCTCATTGTCGAGAACATAAGACTCTCAAGCGATATGCAGGATCTTAAAATAGAGGGTGTCATAGGTAAAGAACAGAGTGATAGCCTGAATGCCTATCTTAAAAATGTAGAGATAGCGACAGTTTTCGATTTGATTAATTTCAGAATACTGGACTTGGGCGGTAAGGCTACAGGTACGGCACATCTGACAGGCCTTTTGTCTGCACCAAATGCCGGAGCACGTCTTGAAGTAAACAATTTCAGCATTGATGGTGCCGACATTGGAACAGGTGATGTATATGCCGGTTGGGATAATGACACAAAGAGTATCGTGCTTGATGCCGGTATATACAATAGAGAGAATGAACTCTCTACGGTCAAGGGTTTCCTGTCGCAGGCCAATGACACTATCACGCTTAAGATAAATGCCGACAATCTGGATGTCGCATTCCTTGACAAGAAATTGGATGCATTTCTCTCCGACCTTGACGGTAGCGGTAGCGGTATGGTGCATCTGCATGGAAGCTGGCGTGCAGTCGACTTTGATGGTGCCGTGGCGTTGTACTGCTCGGCAAAAGTCAAAGCAAACAACACCAGATACTATTTTACCGGCGATTCGATAAGGTTTACAAAGGGCACAATCGCTTTTGACAATGCACGCCTGTATGACCGCTATGGCAATAGAGGCAGTATATCTGGTCCGTTGAAACATGACAATCTGAGCAACTGGAGATGTAATTTCGATATCAAGGCCAATGAAATGCTGGTGTATGATACCGATGATTTCGGCTCATTGCCATTCTATGGAACGGTTTTTGGCACCGGTGATGCTTTGATAAAGAGTGACAGTACCGGTTTCTTGCTGAAGGCAAACATGAAGAGCATGCCCGGTTCGCGTTTTGTCTATAACTCAAACACTACGAGTGGAGCCCGTGACAACAGTTTTGTCACATTCACCGACAACAGCAAGCGCAAGAAAAAGGAAGCGCCTGTTGAAAAGCAGCCGGTAGCCAAGGAAACATACAATAAGACAGCAAGCAAACTGACGCTTGATTTCATGCTTGACATCAACGATGCTCTTGAGGTGAAAGTTTATACCAATCTACAGACCGATGACTACATCAGCCTTTATGGTAACGGCCCGATAAATGCTATCTATAATGACAAGACCGGATTCAGCATGAAAGGTCACCTTAACCTTGTGCGTGGTGCATACAAGTTTACAATCCAGGATATTTTCCCAAAAGTCTTTGATATTTCAAAGGGAAGTACAATCGTTTTCAACGGCGACCCGTTCATGGCCGAGCTTAACCTGAAGACAAAATATCTTGTGCCATCGGCATCGCTCAGCGACCTGACCACAGAGATTGCCAAGCGTAAGACTGTGAAGGTAAATTGTGTGATGGATATTACCGGTAGTCTGGCATCGCCCGACCTTGCTTTCGACCTTGAACTGCCCGAGGGTAGTGAAGAGGAGCGTGAACTGCTTGCCAGCGTTGCAAGTACTCCCGACCAGAAGAACATGCAGTTTGTATACCTTCTTGGTGTGGGCAAGTTCTATACTTTTGATACAAACAGCGCGCAGACGGGTGAAACGAACTCTTCCACAGCCGTGGAGTCGCTTATTTCCAATACAATATCGGGCCAGTTGAACAATATGCTTGGCAAAATCATCAACAACGGAAATTGGAATATATCGGGAAATATCTCTACAAGTGAACGTGGATGGAACAGTATGGAGGTTGAGGGAATGCTTCGTGGCCGTCTCCTTGACAATCGCCTGCAGATAAACGGAAACCTTGGATATCGCGAGAACCCCATTGCGAACCGTAACTTCATCGGTGATTTTGAGTTGTTGTGGCTCTTGAGTCCGCAATATAATTGGAACATAAAGGCATACAGCAAGACCAATGACCGTTATTTCTCAAAAACCGACCTTACGACACAGGGTGTAGGTACATCTATCCTGTTTGAGTTTGACCGTTGGAAATGGTGGGGCAAGAAAAAGAGTCGAAAGACCGGAGATGTGCAGGCCGATGATACTGTAGAAGCCGTGCATGAACCTACAGCCGAGGAGGAGAATGAATAATTTATAGCTAAATATTATTATGAGAAATTTTACGTCGGTAAATGATATATGCGACCTTAAAAAGGCACTTGATGAGGCTTTTGAGATAAAGGCCGACCGTTACAAGTATTGCGACTTGGGCAAGAACAAGACGCTTATGATGGTGTTCTTCAATTCAAGCCTGCGAACAAGGCTCAGTACTCAGAAGGCTGCCTTGAACCTTGGCATGAATGTGATTGTACTTGACATCAACCAAGGAGCATGGAAACTTGAAACTGAGCGCGGTGTGATTATGGATGGCGACAAGCCCGAGCATATCCTTGAGGCAATTCCCGTGATGGGAAGCTATTGCGATGTCATTGGTGTGCGTTCATTTGCTCGTTTTGAGAATAAGGCCGATGACTACAACGAGGTAATCCTCAATCAGTTTATCAAACATTCCGGTCGTCCGGTTTTTTCAATGGAGGCGGCAACCCGTCACCCTTTGCAGAGTTTTGCCGACCTCATAACAATTGAGGAGTACAAGACAAAGCCCCGTCCAAAGGTAGTGCTGACATGGGCACCACACCCAAAGGCTCTGCCACAGGCTGTGCCCAACTCTTTTGCCGAGTGGATTAATGCTACCGATTATGATTTTGTCATCACACATCCAAAGGGTTACGAACTTGACCCTGCTTTTGTGGGAAAGGCGCGTGTGGAGTATGACCAGATGAAGGCTTTTGAAGGTGCCGACTTCGTATATGCCAAGAACTGGGCTGCATACACCGGTGACAATTATGGCAAGGTGCTCTCTACCGACCGTGACTGGACGGTGAGTGAGCGCCAGATGGCAGTTACCGATAATGCCTATTTCATGCACTGCCTGCCTGTCAGACGCAACATGATAGTGACTGACGATGTGATTGAAAGTGAGCGCTCGTTGGTTATTCCGGAGGCTGCCAACCGTGAGATATCTGCAACCGTAGTGCTTAAGAATATACTTGAGGGACTTTAACCCCTCAAGTATATTTTTCTTATTACTCCATCGACGGAATATTTTCCCGGACCTGTGATGAGTAGCAGTACAAAGAGTGTCAGGTACATCAGTGATGGTTCCTTTGCTGTCAACGGGTCGCCTGCATGTATCACAAAGAAGGCAATACACATTGTGAAAATCATAGGTATGAGGCACAGGCGAAAGAGCGCTCCAAGCATAAAGCCTATTGAACAGACAATTTCTGCAAAGAGTACGAGCCATAGCGACAGGACGCTACCGAACCCCAACGGGTCGGGGAATGATTCGGGTGTGTTGCTATAAAAGAATAGTTTGGCAATGCCGTGGGTCAGGAACAGGAACCCGAAGATGATGCGTGCAAAAAGCAGCAGTGTAGATCTTGTGGATGACGAAATCTGCTCGTTGAACAGTAACTTGATGATTTGTTTATACATGATATGCGGTGTTTTTCAGCAAAACACCGCATATTCTCATATTGTTCGTGACAGCACGTTATTTCAGTTCAAAACGTACATTGACCGTGAAACGGTAAGTGTTCTTGCCAATGCTGATTATTGGCGCCATTGTAGAATTCTCAACAGCGGCATCCTCGGAAATGCTCTGCGCGCGCGCCTTGTATAGTCTTGGCTGTGTCTGTCCGCTATTCATCCAATAGCTGATGGTGATGGCCTTGCCGGCCTCTTGCCCAATGGCTCCGGCAAGCGTCTGTGCCTCTTCTTTTGCAAGTTGCATGGCTTCAATGCCCATCATTCTCTTCAGTCCCTTTTCGCCTGTATATTTTGTGCGCACAAGTTCAATGTCCGATATCTGTCTCTCCTCCAATGATGCAATGACATCCTGCATTGTGGAAACATCGTTGAGTCTTAGCATGTACGTGGCCTCGGTCTGTGTTTTTATGCTCTTCGAGAAACTCTTGTAACCAATCTCGCTGCCCATGTAATTGAGTGTCAGGCGATCCGAGATGTATATGCGGTTGGCTTTCAGTGCTTCAATCATCGATTCCTGCATCTGCTCAAGAGTCTTCTTGCCATTGTAGTCCTTTTCTCTGATGGTTATCTGCAGGTACAGCTCGTCGGGTGTGACTTCGCGTTCAACAGTGGTGCTGATGTCAATGTATGCGTCAGTTGTTGTCTGGGCTGTGCCTATTGATGGCGCGGCAAACAACAGTAGTGCTGCAATGATGCTTGTTGCAATGATGTTCCTTTTCATATTGTTTACA
>JAEIGA010016600.1_pt1 | contig 11197 bp, 29 predicted proteins | sample 9270691 | NCBI WGS metagenome assembly JAEIGA01 (sample SAMN17057246, study PRJNA624740) | gut metagenome | biome: biome; isolation source: fecal sample | host: Bos grunniens | place: China: Xizang | collected 2019
CTTTCGTCTCGAGATGTGAGAGAGTTTAATGAGCGAGAGCATAATATATATGCTAAAATATATCGCTACTTCAACCTTCACCGTTACGAGTTGGCACCGTTGATTGGTGACTGGAAAGCAAATGCCAAAGGTTAAACAGAACAATAATATAATAAAAGTATGAATAACGACCAAGATATTAGTTTGATTCTCGCTGCAGCTATTCGATATAGTTTTTATCGAACCTCTTATATCGTTCCCGTTATCCAGGATTTTCTTCGTCGCCATATTGATAATGAGTTTATCAAGCGAGATATGCGTCTTTATATCGCTGATATTAAGAACTATCTCAAGGACTTGAAAAGCGAGAATCGTATTCACGTTGAGGATTATAATGTAGAATCATGGGAGAGTCTTCTCACCGAATTGGAGAAAGCATATAATGCTTAATCCTGAACAGAACATAACTATAATAAAAGCATGAATACCACTACAAAGTCTTTCATTATTGGTCGCCGCTACTTCCTTAATAATGGCAAGGATACTTACTTCGCCATGAGCGACCGCTATACAGCTGCAGGTTACCGTTATATTCGTTTCCGTTCAGATATTCATGGCCATTCTTATGAGTATAAGGTTCATGTGAAAGACGGGATTGAGTTCGTTGACCTCTTCGGGGGAGGGGTTAAGGGTGTGACGCTTCAGGATGGCTCTCTTATTACCGCAAAGAACGAGACCGAATATATCGCTCTCACTGATAAGGAGCAGCGATTCATGAGTGGTGAGGAAGTTTATGTTTCTCATGACGAGCTACTTCGTTGGCTTCAGAAGCTTCCGCTTACTTCAGCAATGGGATTCAAGATTCAGCGAGACCCGCATGAAGTCGGTGAGCCTGTGGTAAAGCGCCCTCTATAATAAACAGAACATTTATATAATATAGTCATGAGCAAGGTATACAACGTTAGAGGAATCGCCACTACTCACGATTATGATATGGATTGTGACCTCGTTTTTTATCGTATTGACGATGGCGAAGGCTGGACTGAGTACGAGACTGCAATTTGGAATGACGACGTATCTAAGTATTGGACTCCTGCCACGATGAGTCAGACGAATCTTTTATGGACTGTAGTTGGCGAGGACGTAGAAAAGTTTGACGATATTATTCGTGATATTATAGGTGGCTCAAGCTGTGAGGTAGAACAGAACTAAGATATAATAAAAGCATGAACAAGCTGCACTTCAAGACTACGACTAAGCGAATTAAGGACCTGATGCTTTCTCCCGACTTCAATGAGATGAAGGTAACGAAGTTTTACCCGGGGATTTTTACGTTGGAGTTTCCTAATGACGTAAAGGTTGTGGTTAATCTTTTTGCTGGCCATCTCGGTTATGCTTCTCCCTATGAGTTGTTTTATTCCAAGGGCGAGGACCATGGCTGGACTAGCGAGAAGATGGAGATAACGTGGAAGTTCGCTTTCGCTGTTTGGAATAAGCTTACCCTTGATAATCCCGTTCTTGGTGAGTATGATAATTCCGTAAAGCATCGTCTTGATGCATGGGCTCGTCTTATTCAGCGTGGATATGCAAAGTGTTTGTGGGATAATAAAACTATACTTGGTGCTTAAACAGAACACAACTATAATATAATTATGAACAACTTCAAATATATCGCTAATCTTTACGACTACACTCTTACTAAGGACAACTTCAACGAAGGTGAGGACCCTTCCACTACTCAACGCTTTGATTGCGATGTTCGTCGCATTAAGTTTAATACCGTTAGTGAACTAAAGAAAGAGATTGCTTATCGTGTCCTTTATGATAGCGCTTATCAACAAGACCTTTATATAACTCATTTGGATAGTAATGAGTACGGGGTTGACTGGCTTTCCGTAAGCGAAGAGGATAATGACCACGTTGACCAGGAAACGATGGAGAAGTTTAAGAATGGTGAAGTAGACCTTTACGCCGGACAAATGACGATTTATATCTATAAGGTTGAGCCACTTGAGGAACCCGAGGGACTTGACTTTGACTAACACAGAACATAATTATAATATAATCATGAACGACGTACAAAAGATTTCAGGTGAGGATTTTATGAAGCTCTTTAAGAATGCAGCCGCTGTTGATTATGCCGGTGCATATATGAGTGTGCAGGAAGACGACGAAAAGTTTATCTTCCTTCCTAATGTGGATTATGAGGAGCCCATTGAGTTTGACCTCGATATTGTAGAGCGAGGCGTATATGTCAACCGCTTCGGTGATTGCTTTCGCTTTGATACAGACGAGTGCGAATGGTTTGGTTTGCTTTCCGTAATAAAGTTGGCCATTTAATTTAACAGAACTTTTATATAATATAGTCATGAGCAACGACATTAAGATTGGTGATATTGTAAAGATTAAGTCTTTCTCCATTACCTCTGGCTTTGTCGAGGGTTATACCGAGGAGGATCGCTTTGAAGTGATGGGATTTGAGACTTACGGAACGTGGAACAAGCCGGTATATGTTCGTCTTGTTGGCGATACTAATCCCGTCAATGACCAGCTTCCGCTCTATGTTTTGGAGCTGGCTTAATACTGGACAGAACATGATTATAATATAAAAGTAACAAGCAAACAACACAAACAAAATTATGGCTATTCGACTTGAACTTGACACTTACCTCGCTGAGAAGATTCTTCGCTCTGACATTCTTCAGAACCTTTCCCATGATGGTGTTTCCGCTATTATTGATTACTACGATTCAATGGGCGAGGATATCGACTTTGACCAGTCTCTTTTCTGGTGCTTCCACCGCTATGAGTCCGCTCTCGCTGCAGTGATGGACCATGATTCTAGCGAGGTAGAGGCCATTGTGCGCGATATTAAGGAAGAGAATCCTGACGAGGAAGTATCTCAGGACGACGTGGAGTTTGAGTGCAAGCATTGGCTTGTGGAGAATACCACTTGCATTCCTATGAACGACGGAAGTGTTATTGTTAACACTGAGTTTTAAGACAGAACAAGCATATATTATAATCATGAGCAACATATATTTTCCTAAGATGCAGTATGTGAACGTGAAGGTTAAGGGTATTGAGTGGGATGCTACCGACGAGGATGGTGAGATTATCCCGCTTCCCGACCTTCCCACCGATATTGATTGCTTCGAGGTTGAGCTCGATGAGGGAGTAGATGTGCACGAAAGATGGCGCGAGGATGGAGGAATGACTGGCTTTGACGAACTTTGCGAGATGCTCGTCGATCAGCTCTCTTGCGAGTATGGCTTCTGCATCAACGGGATTGATGAGATTGAGGTGCTTGTAGGCTAACAGAACAACACTATAATATAATCATGTTACAGCTTCCATATTATATCAAGTGCGAACGAGGCGATATGTCATTCCATGATGGGATTCGGTGGGATTCTTGCATCGACCCTAAGTGGGGTGACGACGAGATGAAGAGTTATATAACCCGTCTCTTTATTAAGTCTGGAGATAACGCAACCGACATGGAAATCTCCCGTACAAATGAGGGAATTATTGTGCGATGGACTATGAACTATCACACGTTGTCTCCTCGCCGTTGTGAGTGCATCCTCGAAGCTAAGCCTACTAAGTAATAGAACAGAACACAACTATAATATAATCATGAATACGAACGATATTGAAAAGCCTTTTAACGAAGTAACCGTCGAAGATATTAAGAATGCTCTTGCCGTTAATAAAGAGCGCGAGACCTACCAGGAGCTTCCCGTTATCATTATTGACGATGAGGAGTATGCGGTAGCGGAGGGTGAGGAAGTGGCCAACAAGGCTGCTCGCCGAGCAATTGAGGATTCTATTTGCTACTTCAGGCCTGATTTCCTCGCTGACCATTCTGACGTGCCTGAAGAGGTATTTGTGTTTCTCGCCAACAAGTGTTTCGATAATAACGAGGCATACAAGGCCATGATTTATGACGTGGATGACTTTATTGATGATGCAATTGATGCAGATGGACGAGGACATTTCCTTAGTCCTTATGATGGCGATGAAAACGAAATTGGCGAGTACTTTTTATATCGAATCAATTAAATTAGCCTATATGGCCTTTGTATAGTCAAGCAAGCCAAATAGCTTATAAGCATATGCAAAGGCCATATAAGCCAGCCTAGAGCCAAATAAAAGCATGTTTGAACCTATCAAAGCACCATTAAGTCGAGCTGAAGCTCTCGCTAAGCTGAATCATTATGTTTCAGTTACGCCGGTTAAAGTTAAGCGAACGTTGTTCGGGACGAAGGTTTATCTTTATGAAGACGGGACAAAGATTGCGTTATTTGGCGATATACAATGCAATATATGGGACCCGGTAACGAGGAAGTGGGGTTATACTTCACGCGAAACGGCAAAACAATTTGCTACTAAATTAAACAGAACACAAGCATAATATAAGCATATGAAGAACGACACAATTTCCACTATTTTGGCTAATATCGACAACTACGACGTAATGGACCTTTGGTATGACTGGTTTTGTAAGGATTCCTCACTGAAGCGAAAGGGTGAGGCTTTGCTGAAGAAGTTGAAGGTTATTGCCTCGTCTAATAAGTTTGATAACGATAAGTGCTACGTCTTTTTCAAGAATAACTGTCCTATAGTAGGAAATCTTTATGACGACTTCCGCATTTGTGACAAGGAGACGGGGGATGTGCTTTATTGCGTCATTCCTAAGAGTGGCCATAAGTGTGATGAGGGACGCGCTAAGGTTTGGGCCATAGACAATGATTTTAGAGAGCCCGTTGTTGAGGGTACTTGGCGCGAGGTTAAGGCTTGGTTCCTTAACTAAGTGCCTGAACAGAACATAACTATAATAAAAGCATGAACAGCCTGAAACATTATTGCATCCACTCCGTTGTCTGGGACATTTGCTCCCGCCCTCTCTATAAGGGAAAGCTCACTAAGAATTATATTAACAAGTGCCTTGAGCTTGGCCTGCCGCTTGACTATGTACATTTTTATGTTAAGGCTGCAGACGAGTCCGCCGCCGCCCGTTATTATGAAAGTCTTCTCGATACTAAGATGCGTCGCTGGTCCATTCGTGAAATGATGGGTCTTACTTACGAGGACGAGGTTTGCTATAGCTTTTGCCTCGACGCTAGCAGCCTGAAGAATGCCTAAATTAAAACAGAACACAACTATAATATAAGCATGAAGAGCAACAAGTTCCAACTCAATACTGTCTATTCCGCCCCTACTTTCTCCATTAAGCTTGGTGAGGCTTATGCTAATGCTTGGAAGTTTTATGCTAACCTTTATGACGAGCATCCCGAGGATTGTGATTATCCTAAGGCGAGGCTTCTTTGGAAGGAGCATGGCCCGAAGTCTATAGCGAAGGCATATACTTACTTTGTTCCTGTAAAGCGAAGTGCTTGCTACTTGACGCTTAGCATCAACGGAAGATATCGTCAGCGCTTCCTTATTAGGACTGACGAGAATGGTCTTGAGTATATCATTTATGAGAATGCCCCGCTCTATGCTTATGATATTGACCAGTTGAGCCCTGACGAAGCACTTCAAAAGTATAACGATATATGGAATGAGTGCGACCTTTCTCGCCGCTATATTCAAGCGCTACAACACCTCGAGGAGTCGGGCTATGTTTATGTCGCTGGTGGTTATGGCGAGAATGCTAAGCGCGTTACCACCATTGAGGAACTTGACGCAGCCTGGAAAAATAGGATCGCTTAAGTTGGAACAGAACAACGCTATAATATAAAAGTAACAAGCAAACAACACACGATTATGATTAAGACCATTCGAGACCGCTTCGCTGACGACGTTGATTATTTCACTGATTTTGAGCTCGCTTACTTTATTGGTTATGAGCGAATTCCCATGGAAGAGCTTTGTGAGAGTGAGACTCTTTGGAAGCTCCGTTCCTGGGCTAAGTACGAGAATTATCTTGACGCTGCCGAGCTTATCTTTGATGATGACGATAGCAATTCTATCTTCACTGAGGCATTTTATGAGCAGGACCTCGTTGACCAGTTGGACCAGGCGAAGGAGATGCTTCAGCGAGCTGGTTATCCTATCCTACTGACGGAAGATTACGATATCTGGGTGAAGCGAACCGACTGGAAGTAAAACAGAACAAGCCTATAATATAAAAGTAACAAGCAAACAATACAACATTATGACCGATTCCATTATCCTTACCAACGAGCAGTTTTCTAAGATTTTCAACAACGCTTACGCCGTAGTTATTGACGGTTGCATTTGTGACGTCTATAATGATTACGAGACTGAGGATGGCACCCTTTGCACCGCTTTCGTTGATGCTAATGATTCCAACTACGAGCTTGCATATGCGATTCCTCGTGAAGTTGAGGAAGGACGTGTTTCCTACAATCCTCGCTATAAGGAGTTTTACTTTGAGGATGGTCGTGGTGATATTCCGTCGTTCAAGATTCTTACCGTCGCTTCCATTGATTGATTATGGACAGCAAAGAGTATTTTGAACTGAAACGACAAATTGAAGAAAATTATCGCAAGACGGATAATAATCTCGGATGTTTGTTCCTTCTCGGCTTGGCTATCTTATTTTGCTGCTTATAAATCAGAACTTAGGTATAAAAAGATAATTTATGAAGAGAGAATATATTGCAAAGTATTTTATCGTTTATAATAATAACGAGCTTGAGCCTATCGCTGTTGAAAAGACAAAAATGTTGAATGCGATGGCTAACGAGGGTTGGGAGCTAGAGAATTATGGTGAGTCAACGGAAGCAACTCCCGAAGGCTTTACTGTAAACGAGATTCCCATTAAGTTTAAGACTATTCTTAATACCGTTTGGTCTCGCCCCATTGAGCTAATTGCAGAAGCAAAGAAACCCGCTAAGAAGGCAACTACTAAGAAGGCGAAGTAAAATTAAAAATGCCCCGGTACACCGGGGCTTAACCTAAGACAGAACATAATTATAATATAAGCATATGAACAACGACGACAAGCTCAAGACAATTCTTAAGAACGTGATTGACCGCTGCAACGGTGAGGTATTTTGGAAGATTGAACTCAACGGAAGTGTATGCGATATTCATAAGACAGGCGGGAAGTATATTATTGAGAGCCCTAATTATGGTTATCGTATCGACGTAGACACTATTCACGACGTGGAGTTTGACGACGACGTATTTTTTGCAACGTTTGAAGCGGGTTATTGGGGTGAGCTTGGCGTGTGTATTATGAAGGATATGAGTCCTGAAGATATTATGGCAGAACTTGCGTAAAATATAATCATGAAGAATATCTGGCTAAAATGTCATGCAATTGAGTGGGAGGGCGATGATAAGAATCTCCCTCACTCTATCGACGAGATGGTTATCGCTCCTGAATGGGTAGACGACGGTGATGAGGATAATTATGACGTGGCTTTGAGCGAAGCCATTGATAAGCGCCTGAAAGAGGAATATCACGTCGAGGGCCATTGCGTTTGCTTTTCAACCTATGACGAAAAGACCTGCGAGAAGTTAGACCTGAATCTTCTGCTCAGTGTCTGCCATAAGTAACAGAACAATAATATAATTAAAACAGATATGGGATTTCAACACACATTATATTTGAAGCGATTTGCTAGCGAGGTTAGAAGCAAAGACGAGAACCGCGACTTGCCTGACCACCTCGACGGCAAGAAGTACGTCTGGCAGTGTGGTGCGAGAGAGTTCGCTGATACGGTGAGACACTTTGGAACGAAGGTCGGCGATTATGTGTATGAGTTTGCTCCTCACCAGGTTGCTCGTATTCTCGCTGCTCTCATGGCTGAAGTGATGGAGCATTATGAGGTATATGATAAGGTCTATGAGGATTATCGTGACAACGTAAAGTATAACGAGGAAGCAAGGGCTGATAAACTTTGCGCCGATTCTTATGCTATCCTTCGTACAATGGATAAAGAAATGGATAAGACCCCGCATTTTTATTATGACGAGTTTGAGGATTCATATCGTATGTTCCGCATCGTTAAAGGGCTGAGTGGTATTGCTTTGACAATGAACGAGGACGATGTTTTGGTATGGGAAGCGGGTTAAAGCTCCTATACCTTAACCTGTACAGAACATAGATATAATATAAGCATGCACTGGAAAACATTTCATAAAAAGCTGCGGGAATTGACAAAGAGCGAGCCCACTATTACTAGGTATAATAAGCGGAGATTCGGTCCTCCTATTAACGAGGTAGAATATATTACCGTTACACATGATTCCGGTGAGATTATTCGTCTTACCTTCATTGGTTGCATTTCCCGTGTTTTCTATGGTCCGGGCGAAAAATATAATGAACCCTTCCTCGAATATAAAGCAAGCCATAGAGAATATATAGACGAGTATCTTACTTGCATTTATGATATGCTTCGTAAAAAGAAAGAACGAACTAACGATGAAAAGCATATAATGTGGATGCTCAGGGACTATGACAGAACAGCAGTATAATATAAGTATATGAACATCGTAGAAAAAGTTATTCGTGAAGGTATTCTCCTCTCCACCGCTCAGTTTGCTCCCATCTTCGCTAAGGCCTGGTATGTGGTTATTGATGGAGATTTGTACGAGAAAGTAGACGACTACGAGAAAGAGAATGGTGAGCTTTGCACCGTCTTTTCCGGCGTAGAGATTGCTAAGGTATACGAGATTGATTATAAGTACGAGGAAATGAGCGATGTGCTTTATAACACTCAGACGGGAGAATACGAGTTCCTTTCTCAGGGTCTGCGAGACATCCCCGCCTTTAAGATTCTCGGTCTGATTAAGCCGACTATCGACTAAACAGAACAATAGTATAATTATAGCTGGCAATAAAACAGAACTATAGTATAATATAAACATGTGGAACGAACTAATCAAAAGCAAAGAGTTCAGCGAAGTGAGAGCTATGCTTAATGTGTTAGGTATTAGTCTCACTGAAGACGGACCCACTATGGACCTCGATGGCGAGGGTGAAACGGTTATGACCGAAGACGGACCGCAAATCAGACCCTATACTACGACAGAACAATAATATAATAAAGTTATGAAAACGATTGATAAGCGTGTCCTTGATATAGAAAAAGCCGATTTTGGTACGAAGTTCGAGCATGAACATGCCCTGAAGATGAATGTCGTGAAGCGAGTCCTTAACACTCCCGACGAGAAGTTTGAACTTGTTACAGCTGATTGCGTCAGATTAGAGCTCAAAGACGATATTAAAATTAGGTTGTATGAAGTGAACGCTGACGCAGAAATCACCATTTATCAAAACGACACCGTAATCGATAGTTTTCTTTATAAAAAACCGTACAGGTCCTCATTCTTGGATGCGCTAGGAGAAAAAGACGAGCATGACTCCGACTGCGAATTGTTACAAAATAAAATTAAAAGTATTCGTAAAATTAAACTGGAAGTGACGGAAGAATCAAAGAAGTTCATGTCCGCTAAGACGAAAAGATTCTATGCCGCCTTCGATGCAATATCTGGTGCTTTATAATAAACAGAACAACAGCATAATATAAGCATATGAGTAACGACCTTCTCAATCATATCAACGAATACTTTAATACCTTTAACAATAAGGATTATACGATTTATGTAGACGGAACTCCTACTGAATGGTGCAAGGTTAATAGTTACGCCGAGCGCGTTGCTTGGAATATACCGTCGTCAAATAATGATTATACCGTCTATGCTTGTGAAATAGTAGCAATAAGGTTGACTCCGACAACATTGGAGATTGTAAAGACGAACGGTAAAGAGTACACATTCGTTGCTAAGCGTAAGACGAAAGAGGAAAAGGCAAAGAAGCTAATCCTCAAGGCGAAGAACGCATTAAATGTTCACCTTATAAATGATGCAATGGGATATCTCGATGAATTAAATGCCTTAATGGACGAATAAAGATACGCTAGTTTGAAACAGAACAACAGTATAATAAAAGTATCATGAACAACCGAGCTTATCACTACAACGAAATGGATTATAAAACATTCTACAATCTTGTTAACGACGGTGACATGATTATGTGGGATAACGGTGATATTGACCATATCTCTAAGGATAGAATCTGCGTGAAGGATAATTGGATTGATGCACCGGGAGTTATTATAATAGAATCAAATGATGGTGAGGAAATGACGATGATTCCGTTGGATGCGAAGTTTGAAATATATAAATCAAGCTCCATTCATATCGTTCAGTGGGAACATACCAGTGCGTTTGCTTTATATAAGAAGACGGAACTATTTGATCCGGCTAAAGACGTGAATAATAAACAAGGAACGGAGGACGAATAAATGTCGTAACGGAGCCCTTTGGGCAGCGAGCAAGGCACCTTGTGTGCCGGCGAGCCAATGAATATGCTCAATGTTCAGGGCAATGCACCCGTCCCACGCGCGCCCGTCACATACACACCACGTGTACCCGTTGCGCGCGTGCATGCGAGAGAAACTTCCTTACTATAGATTAACTCAGAACAACAGTATAATATAAGCATATGAATGATACGATTAGTCAGATGACAGAAGAGCGCGTTCAGTTGGCAGGTATGAGCGTGGCGGATGTTAAGTTTGCAATGAAGCATCACCCGCTGTGGGATGTTGAGTTCCTGAAAAAGGACGGGACTGTACGCCGTATGATTGCGACGCGTGATTGGCAGTTCCTAGAAGAGAATGCCGGCGAGATGGATTATGAGAAGCCGGCGAGTCCCGCTACGTGGAACGCGTTTGAGAAGGGCTATGTTCGTGTATGGGATTGCAACGAATTGGGTTGGCGTGTAATCCCCACCGGTGAGCGTCTGATGCGCCTGGACCGAATCGACTAATAAGCGAAGAATGGCTTGACATTCGAGTCAGAACATCAGTATAAATAATGTATACAGACTAACTGATATAATCCATGAGTTTGTGTACATTCGATAAAGAACTAGTTCATTCCGCTGTAGGTAATTGCGTACTCGGTATCTACAGGAACGGAGGTGAGGTAAGTGAAGAGCGTGTTGTGAAATACCTCGAAGAGAGACTTACCCTTACGGACGAGATGCGAAGTTATATAAGTCCCGCGATGGCCGAGTGGGTGCAGCATCTGAACCGTAAGAGAGACGAGTACGTTCAGAAAAGTAAGTTCGTAACCTGGTGCACGGATGCGACTTACGACCTATCCATGGATTAAACGAATCCCGGGCCGGTGCTCAATGTTCCGCAAGAACAACGAGTGACTGGTACGC
>JAEIGA010016601.1_pt1 | contig 11196 bp, 7 predicted proteins | sample 9270691 | NCBI WGS metagenome assembly JAEIGA01 (sample SAMN17057246, study PRJNA624740) | gut metagenome | biome: biome; isolation source: fecal sample | host: Bos grunniens | place: China: Xizang | collected 2019
CCTGCGGTGCTGAAGTTCTTACAGCCCAAGCGGAACTTTACCAAAGAGCAGATCCTCCACGCCCTTGCCGCGGCGGGGATCGTAGGCAACCTGATCAAAACCAACGCCTCCATCAGCGGTGCGGAATGCGGTTGTCAGGCGGAGATCGGAACAGCCTGCTCCATGGCGGCGGCCGCGGCGGCAGAGCTGTACGAATTGGATCTTGACCAGATCGAATATGCGGCGGAAATGTCCATCGAGCACCATTTGGGGCTCACCTGCGACCCGATCCTGGGCTTGGTGCAGATCCCCTGCATCGAACGGAATGCCATTGCGGCCATGCGAGCCCTGAACGCGGTGAATTTGGCGGATTTCCTGGCAGATTCCCGTATGATCAGCTTCGATATGATCGTAGAGACCATGTACGAGACGGGCAAGGATCTGAAGGTCATCTACCGCGAGACCTCCGAGGGCGGTCTTGCAAAACAATTTAAAAAGGATTGACAGGAGATTGTTATGGAACAGTGGCATAAAGAAGCGGTGGTCTATCAGATCTACCCCAAAAGCTACCTGGATACCAACGGGGATGGCATCGGGGATCTGCGGGGCATCATTAACAAATTGGATTATATCAAATCTCTTGGGGTGAATACCGTTTGGCTTTCCCCCTGCTACCCCTCTCCCGGGGACGATAACGGCTACGATATCTCCGATTACCGTGGCATCGCGGCGGAATACGGCAGCTTGGAGGAGTTCAAGGAGCTTTTGGACGGCATGCACTCCCGCGGGATCCGCCTGCTGATGGATCTGGTGGTGAACCACACCTCCGACGAGCACGAATGGTTTGTGGAAAGCCGCAAGAGCCGTGACAACCCCTACCGTGACTATTACATTTGGCGTGACCCCGTTGACGGCAAGGAGCCCAACGGCTGGACGGCGGCCTTCGGCGGTTCCGCCTGGGAATACGACGAGACCACGGGGCAGTATTATCTCCACCTGTTCTCCAAGAAACAGCCCGACTTGAACTGGGAAAACCCCAAGGTGCGCCAAGAGATCGCGGACATGATCAACTATTGGCTGGACATGGGTGTGGACGGCTTCCGTTGCGACGTGATCAATAACATCTCCAAGGATTTCACCCGCCCCTACGCGGGAGGCAACGGCCCCCGCCTCCACGAGTTCCTGCACGAGCTCCACGTGAAGGCGTTGGAGCCCCACAAAGCCCTCACCGTTGGCGAGACCTGGGGACTTACCCCCGCCCAGGCGCTGGATCTTACGGGAGAAGCCCGCGGAGAATTGACCATGACCTTCCAGTTCGAGCATCTGTTGTTGGGGCGTGTGGGGGGCGATAAATTCGACCCCGAGCCCTTGGATAAAAAAGCCTTCGTGGACATCCTTGCCAAATGGGAGGAAGGCCTCAAAGAAGACAGCTATCCCGTGCTGGTGATGGAAAACCACGACCAGCCCCGCGCCCTTTCCCGCTTTGGGGACAGGGAGAACTACCCCTACGAGAGTGCTACCATGTTAGCGGCTTTGCTGTACGGTATGCGGGGCGTGCCCTTTATCTACCAAGGCCAGGAGCTGGGTCTCCACGACCCCACCTTCAACAGCTTGGAGGAGTATCGGGACATCGAGACTTTGAACGCCTACGCCGAGTTGAAGGCTACCGGCAAATGGACAGATGAGGAGCTTCTTGCCAAAATGCAGTACGGCAGCCGTGACTGCGGAAGAGTGCCTATGCCTTGGAATACCGAAAAGGAAGGCGGCTTCACCACCGGCACCCCTTGGCTGAAAACGCAAATCGATCCCGGCTACACCGTGGCAGAGCAGGAGGAAGACCCCAAGTCTGTGCTGAACTTCTACCGCAAGCTGTTTGAGCTGCGGAAGAGCATTCCCGCACTTGCCGACGGGGAATTCAAGCTCCTTTGGAACCAGGACGACGTCTCCGTCTATACCCGCACCGCCGAAGGCATTACCGTGTACGTGGTGTGCAACTTCAGCGCCGAAAAGAAGGATCTGCCCGATTGCTTCCCCAAAGGCGGCACCATTCTGCTGAACAACTACGACACCGAAAAAGAATGGCTCCGGCCTTACCAGGCACTCTGGATCAAAACGAAATAAAACAAAAGCCGATACGGAACAAAACCTCCGTATCGGCTCTTTTCTATTGTGTCAATCCTCCACGGGAGGGGTGACCCCCGTCATTCCGAATCGGGAAAAGCTGATAACCACCTCATACCGTAATCCGCCGTAAAAACGGTAGCCTACGATGGCGATCTTTCCGTTTTCTCTTCTGAGACAGACGTCGTGAAAATTATTGAATTTCTTTTCAACCTCATCGTCCAATTCCCAAACGAACAGACTTCCATCGGCCCGTTTCCAATTGCTGCGGTCAAAAAGAGCTGTACTTATGTCGGAGGGCTTATAGTCAGAGACCTCGCAATCCCATTGGTCCATGAAGCTTCGGCGATAACGGTATATTTTATCGTCATCGATCTTATAGTAGTAGCTGTCGCCTTTTTGAACCCAATCGCCATCAACAAATGTAGTGCTTTCCGTGGTTGGGGAAAGATCGCCGGGCCCCTGAACCGTGACCTCTATGGTGCAGGAACGGCTGAAGAAGAACCTCACCTTCAGCTTGTGGAGGGGATGCAGGGAGAGGTAGCAAAAGGTCAGCACCAGCAGGGTGATCAATAAGTACTTGGGCGCTTTCTTACGGAATGCAGTCAGAAAATTCCGCATTTGATACCCCGTCAAAGCGTATTTGATACGGGTAAACAACGGCTGACGTGTTTTTTCACTCATGACTATCTCCTTTCATTTTACATGAAACGCTTTTTGATAGAGAACTTGAAAAAGACGCAAACATATTTTGCAACAAAGCTGTCGGGCGAAGCATGGGCTCCCTCCGGGAGGGAGCTGTCAGCCATTCGGCTGACTGAGGGAGCCTGCGGGGGAGAGGGTAACTATTTTTGATAAAGATGTTGCTTTTTCCGTCCGCGGACTTCTTTCGCTTTACTGGCAAGGCGGCCTCGCTTCTCGGAGGGAGTCCATGACGACTTGGCCTTTATGTATTTGTAATACATTGTCATTTCTTCATCCTTTTGCTACAGCTTTTGCAAAGGCAACCTTGGTTTCTTCGCTTGATTTCATCGTAGGTGCTATGCCCTTGCGGGCAAATCCACCAGGCGAAATGATGGCTGTTGGCAGCTACCTGCGAGGGAGTGAGAGAATTTTTTGCATGATCCCATTCTCGGGCAAGGGTAGGATTAACTGTTGCGAGATCATTTACTCCTTCTGTCACGATTCGTCCGGCACATCGGGGGCAACCGCTTGCTTTTCTTGCGTTTGGCTCCGCTTCCCAAGAGTGAGCGCATACAGGGCACTTCCAGTGAACGGGGGTATTTGAACCGTACGAAATAAGCCATGGCGTTAATTTTCCGTTTTTATCGTAGTCCCATTCTTGGATCAACCACGGCCGTTTCTTTGCAACGCTGTTTTCTTTTTCGGACGTGAGATATCGTTCATATATCTCCGGTCTGTCGCGGGAAATATCGATGTCAATTTTCGGGATATCGAGCATTCTTGCAAGATGTTCAATGACAATGTTGAAGTCGGAATAATGCCCATCGGTGTATTGGTAGTAGATGACGTCGTCGCCAGTGGTATATTCGTTTTTGGTCCCTTCTTCGATACAAATCAAGCGGATATTGTTTTCCAAAAGGGCCTGCCTTTTTTTGCCATCGTGCTCTTTTCTGTTGCGGTGATAATACCGTCCGTTGTATTCAATACCTACCGAGAGTGCAGGAAGATATACGTCGATTTCGTAACCGTGTTTCTTAAAGCGATTGACGGCCGATGTCACTTTGGATAGATAATAGAAAATCGCCTGCTCCGGGAACGAGGTCATTTTCTCAGCGGCACAGCCGGGGCAACCGTTGCCTTGGGTTCGACTGTAAATCCGTGCAGGCCATTCGTGTCCTTTTTCGCATTGCCACCAGACGATCTCTTTTGATCCGGCAGTAAAACCATCCGGAGTGCGGGGCTCATTTTTTGTGGGATGCCATTGCCGTGCAAGCTCGGGATGTGTTTGTACCAGAGAACCTTTTTTCTTTATCAAATTGGTGCGAGTGGTTTGGACGCGTTTGAGCTTTGCACATTGTTTACATCCTGTTCCGCTTACTCTTGATGCAACGCTTGTCTTCCATTCGTGACCACATGCTTGACACAACCACCAGAACCTTGTTGGCGTTCCCGAAAAGAGCATAGAGGGAGTGGTAGAGCCGTTTCTTGTGGGATGAAATTCCTTTGAAATTTGCGGATGGGTCGTTGCCAGGTCATTCCTTCCGGGAATCAAAACCTTGTTGGCGCACGCAGGGCACCCGGTGTTTTGTCCGGTACGGGAATAAACAACTGCAGGCCATTCGTATCGACACGTGGAACAGCGCCACCAAACTTTTTTGCCATGCCCGGCCGTTACATCGGTAGGCTTCAAATCATTGTTCTTGGTTGGATGCCATTCGGCGGCAATTTGAGGGAAGCGTGTTTGCAGATCATTGAAACCCACAAAAACGGCTTTTCCGCTACAGGCGGTACAAGATGAGCCTTGAACTCGTTGTACGATTTTAGCAGGGTAATGAAAGCCGCAGGTCGGACAGCACCAGTAGAATTTTTTGTTCGACCCTGCTGTTAATTGTTCAGGGGTGTGGGGGGCATTTTTTTCGTAGTCCCATTCTGCGGCGATAGCGGGGTGTGTTATTGCAAGAGACTGTTTCTGTTCCAACAGCTTCTTTTGCTTTGTCAGAGGTCGCTGTTTTTGAGCACAATTGGGACAACCGGTTTTTCCATGAACACGGTTGTTAATTGAAGTCGGCCAACGACAGCCGCATGATTGGCAAATCCAAGATACGGAATCATTGGAGCCGGAAAGATATTCGGAAGGAGCTTTGGAGTTAGCATCGTAATCCCATTCGGGAAGTAATTCAGGATGGAGGGTAGCAAAATCGTTAATGCCGACGATCGGCAGTTTCCCTGAGCAATATTGACAACTTGATTTCTTGGTAAAACGGTGGTCGATTCGAGCCGTGTATGAATGCCCAATAGGACAGATCCAATTGGCATTCTTTTTTGACCAAATCGAGGTGGCTTCGGGAAGGAGGCCGATGGCTTCGTTTTTGGCATGATCCCATTCACTTATCAAATAGTCAATTCGTGAAATCGTCCTTTTTTGCCTGCTCATTTCCGTTCCTTCATCCGTATATCTTCCCGGAAAGGGTTTCTGCTTCCGCTTTCTTGGAGTGCAGGGTGTGGCTCAACAGCCAGTCGTAGTTTTCCTCGGTGGTGTACACCGTATCCCAGCAGTTATGCTCCAAATGGGGGAACAGGATCAGCTCACAATGCCCGCCGAAGCCGTTTACCGCCTTGGCCATCTGCAAGCTATCGACGGGGTCTACCACCTTATCCAAAAGTCCGTGGAAGGTACGTACGGGAATGTCCTTCAGCCGTGAAGTAAACCAACAGATCCCGCCGCCGCACACGGGCATAATGGCGGCAAACCATTCCGGGTGAATGCTGGCCAGCTCCCAAGTTCCGTAGCCGCCCATGCTGTTTCCCGTGAGATACACCCGATCGGTATCCACGTAGGGAAGCGCACGAAGCTCGTCGATCCAGGCGATCACCGTTTCCATCACCTCGTTCCAATCGTGCACCTCGCAAAGGGGTGCCGCCAGCAGAAAGCCTCTGTCCTGATGCAACCGCAGATTGGTAAAGCAGGCGTTCCGCTTCAAAACCTCAAGATCATTACACCGCGTACCCGCCCCGTGGAGAAACACCACCAGGGGGTATTTTTTATTTTCATCAAAGCCCTCGGGCAGGGAGAGCAAGGTTTTCAACGCTTTGAACTGATTTTCCAAAATCATGGGCGATACTCCTTTGATGTAGGTTTTATTCAACCGTATTATATACCCATTTCCCCCATTTTGCAAGACGTTCCCGCAAAAAAAGGCCGTGCCATGAGGCACGACCTTTGCAAGGAGTCTTATTTTCTGCGTTTGAATAGGATGACGCCTACAATGGCCAAGACTATCACACCTGCCGCCGCGAACAGAATCCACAGCGGGAAGTCGTCCCCTTCTTCCTCGGGAAGGGAAGTGCTCTGCTCGGTAGATTCCGTGGTGCCGACGGAAGGTATATTGTTCTCCTCCTCAGAAACCGTGCTCTCCTCCTCAGAAACCGTGCTCTCCTCCTCGGAAACCGTGCTCTCCTCCTCGGAAACTGTGCTTTCCTCTTCGGAAACTGTGCTTTCCTCTTCGGAAACTGTGCTTTCCTCCTCGGGTTCGCTGCTCTCCTCGGGAATACTTTCTTCTACAGAGGTTTCCTCGCTGCTTTCCTCAATAGGCTTTTCAAGCTGCGGAATCTCTTCGGTTTCCAAAGTCTTCTTGCAATAGGTGCAACGCAGTTCTTTTGACCCGGGTGCATCATATGTTGCAGGAGTGACCTCTACCCAGCTTGTATTTGCGTGTACCTTGTTGACCTCTACGATCACGCCGCAGATCAAGCAGATCACCTGCTCCTCACAGCGATGGGATTGGGATTTTGTCTCCGTCTCGGGGTGCTGACAGGGACCGTATACGGCATAACCGTCCTTGACACCCTCGGGGGTGCGGGTCGCAAAGATAATCCCCAGCTCTCCGCTTGCGTATTCCTCGGGGATCAACACGTCTGCACGCAGACAACAGCCCCATTCGTCGTAGATAAACTCTTCATCCCATTGATCCAAATGCTGTTCATCGTAATCCTTGCAGGCGATTAGGAATGCGGATTCCAGATAGATTCTCTCTAACGCAGTACAGCCGTCAAAGGCATAGCCCTGTACTGCCTTCACCGTAGAGGGAATGCGGATCTCCTTCAAGGCGGTACAATTCATAAACGCACCCTCACCGATGACCACCAGCCCCTCGGGCAGGTTCACCTTCTCCAATGAAGTACAGCCTGCAAAGGCATGGTCGGAAAGATCCGTGATGTCCTCGGGAATAGTGACTTCCTTCACCAACTCTCCGTTCAGATACAGATTCTTAGCATAATGCAAAGGAGAAGCCCCTTCGGAGAAATGGGGGTGTAAGCCGTAGGGGATCTCAAAAACAATGTGACACCAAGCGTCAATATCGGTGATATGTACGGCGTTCAAAGCGTCGCAATCCACAAAGGCGCCTGTTTCGATCTCCTTCACAGCGGCAGGAATGTTGATCGTTTCCAATGCGCTGCATTTAAGGAATGCGGCGTATTCTATCTTCTCAACGGTTTGCGGGAGAGTAATGCCGTTTAAGGAAGAGCAACGAGCGAAGGCTTGGTATGGAATCACCCCGATGCCCTCGGGTAGGTTGACGAACTGCAGATCCTCGCTTTCGTAAAAAGAGGCATTTCCAAGTTCCGTCACACCGTCGTGCAAGACCACTTCCGTTAAGCCCTTTCTGCCCGCAAAGGTCAGATCGTTCACCTTGGTCAGTTCTTCGGGGAAGATCACCTTCCCGGTCAACAACTCTCCGCCGATATACAGATCGGCGCGGAAAGCGGGATTGGAGTCGTTTGAGAAATGATACAATGGGTTCAAAGCCTCGAAGGCAATCTCGCACCAATCCTGCAGGGAAGGGACGTATACTGCCTCGATATCATAAGCCTCCCCAAAAGCCTCGAAGCCTACGCTTTCCAAGGATGCGGGCAAGGTCATCTTGGTGAAAGAATACGATGTCTCAATATTTCCGGTAGATCCAAAGGCGCTTTCCCCGATGCGGGTAATCCCTTCTTCGATCACCAGCTCTCGGATTTCCGTCGCGATGCCTTCCCATGGAGCAGGGCCGTTGTCTTGATACTTTCTGTCAACGTAGACACGTCCGTAATCGGGAATCTCTCCCTCACCGCGGATGTAGAGGATCCCTTCCTCTGTCAGCTCCCAGGAGATGCTGTCCGTCACGCTTCCGCTTCGGGGAGCGGTATCCGCATGAGCGGAAATCAAGGGCAAGATCAGCACCAACGCCATCAAAAGACAAAGGCGAATAACGAATTTCTTCTGCTTCATAACGAATACCTCCAATAAAAGTTTTTACACTTTTATCTTTGCATATAAATGTGAATTCCGTATGAACAAAAGACCAAGAAATCGTTTTTTTGCACAAAAATTTACCCGATTCCGTATCCTCCCGTCACGGGGTCGCGGAACAAGGGAAGCTCCGGGGGCATAAAGGTAAAGACGGCGAAGGCTACCGCTACTAAGATAAAGAACAAGACCCCCCAGCCCTTTTTGCACTTGGGGATGCCCCGCTTTAAAAGGTAGTACTCCAACAAATACGCCACGGCGGCAGAAACAAAGAAGAGCGCAATATTCACCCGCGCAGAGGTTTTGCCGAAGGCACCGTTTAAGGTGTAATACAACACGGGAATGGCCAACAGCCCGCTCAAGCTGCTCAAGGCCTTGGCGCACCAATAGGAGGCATCCTTCACAAAAAAGCTTTGTACCACCGCATAGAGGGTCATGGGGACAAACAACAGCTTCATGTGCTCCCAGGTGGATTCGTTTATTCCCGAAATGGGAGCCGTAAGCACACTTTCCCCCGACCATTCGTATACGAAATGCAGCAGCGTTCCTCCCGCCGATGCAAAGAGAAACCCAAAGATCTGCCACCAATAGCTTGGTTTTTTCATTACAAACACCTACCGATCTGATGCAATACGGTGTTAGTATATGCAGCTTGCGGGGGATGCTATGCAAAAAGGCCGTGCCTTAGGAGCACGGCCTTCAAAGCTTTATTTTCCCAAAAACGCCAAGGCGTAGGTTGCCGCGGCGGCAGTGCCCTTATAAAGCACGGCTTCATCGATGTCAAAAGATGGGTTGTGGTGAGCGGCACCAACCCCTTTTTCTTCGTTTTTGATGCCGATAAAGGCGAACACCCCGGGCCATTTGGCTAAGAATCTGGCAAAGGATTCCGATGCCATCCAAGGCTCTGCGGTGGTAAGGCAATCGTTCCCCAGCTCCTTGCCGATGGCATCCCGCGCCAATGCCACGCAGTCTCCATCGTTGATGACCGGGAGTCCCGGCTGGGTGTAGCGGGTATACTCCGCGGTGCATCCGTGGTTCTCACAAACGCTGTCAATCAGCTTTTTGAATTCATGGTGGAAGAGCATGCCTGCTCCCTCGCGGTCAAAGGTGCGCATAGTGCCCTTGAACTTCAGCTCCTCGGGGATCACGTTTTGGGAGTTGCCCGCCGTTACCTCGCCGATGGAGAAGGTCAGGGGGGTGAAGGGATTGATCTTGGTCATGCGCAAAGCGTTCAGACGGTTGTAGATGTCCACGAAGGCATCGATGGGATTGTTGGAGAGGTCGGGACGGCTTCCGTGCCCGCCCTTCCCGCGGATGGTCACGTGGAAGGCCATGTTGCAAGCCATCATGGCGCCGTCGTTGATGGCGATCTTGCCGCTTTCCACCTCGGCGTAAAGATGGGCGGCGTAGACGGAATCGATGTGAACCTGCTCCCGCTCCAAATATTCCAGAATGTAGCGGACGTTGCCGCCGCCTTCTTCCCCCCGTTCAAAGCAGAGATACACCGTACCCTCAAAGGAGTCCTTTTGCTCTTGCAGGAGCTTTGCCGCCCCAAACAGCATGGCAATATGACCGTCGTGTCCGCAGGCGTGCATCACCCCGGGCGTTTGGCTCTTGCAGACCCGCTTTTGGTTCAGGTTTTCCTCGGGCTCCCAGATGGCAAGGGCATCCAGATCTGCACGGAGCAGAACTGCTTTGCCGTTATCGGTATGCCCCGTCAAAGTCGCCAAAATGCCGCCTTCGGGGATCTCCACGTAGGGGATGCTCATGGCCTCTAACTCCGAAGATACCTTCAAAAGAGTTTGGAACTCCTTGCCCGTCAGCTCGGGATGTTCATGGAAATGCCGTCTGAGACCGATGATATAGTCCTCGTATTGCTTTGCAAGCTCGATGTTCTTCATGCGCGTTTCTCCAAAAAAACTTGTCTTGCCCCTATTATATACCGCGAAGGCGTTTTTTTCAAGCCGTTTTTTATAAAAAAAGATCCGACGCTTTCACGTCGGATCAAAAGACTTAGAACAGAATGATCAAGAACTGGGAAACCAGCACCACGGCTACCAAAGCGATGGGATAGGTTGCCGCGTAAGCGGATGCCACATCCTCCGTCTTGGCTACGTTGATCAAGGTGCCCAGTGCGGGGGTACTGGTCATGCCGCCGGTAAGAGAGCCCAGATTGTTCAGCAGGCTCAGCTTCAGCACGTACTTGGCAAACAGATAACCGATGATCAGAGGAACGATGGTCATGATGATGCCGTATACGAAGTACATGGGGTCGAAGTTCTGCACGAACTCTGCACCGCCGGGGATACCTGCGCCTACCAGGAACAACACCAAGCCAAGCTCACGGAACAGCTTCAGGGTTCCGGTGGCGGGCATAATGCTTACCTTGCCGATGCGGGAGAAGTGACCGAACACCAAGCTGGTCAGCAAGCAACCGCCGGTGGTGGTCAGAGAGAAGCAGGTGCCGGAGAGACCGTCTGCGGAAAGGGGGATCTTGATCTGACCGATGAAGGTACCCACGATGGCCGCCAGCGCGAAGGGAGCGATGCCCATGTGATCCAGCTCGAACAGCTTGGTAACGATGGACTTTTTGGTCTCATCTGCCTTAACCACCAGAAGGTTACGCTCTTTTTCCATATCCGCCTTGGTCAGCTTGGGGATCAGCTGTACGAAGAGTACAACGCCCACCACGCCGAAGATATAGGCGATACCGTGACCTACGGAAACCAAGCCAACGTATTCGGGAGCAACGGTTGCCTTTGCCGCCGCAAAAGCGGGGGTGGAGGTGAGAGAGCCGGAAAGCAGACCAACGATCATGGCTACAAAGCCGTCCTGCTCGGTGATAGAAGCACCGTAGCCGAGAACCTCGCCCAAACCGATGCACCCTGCGGCGGCAAGGCCGCCTGCAAGGATAACGATGGCACCGATCAGCACGTAGGACTTGAAGTTTTTCTTAAAGTTACCGAAGAACTTAGGACCTGCAATGAAACCTACGGAGGTTACGAAGAGGATCAGACCCAAGCTTTCGATGAGGGAAAGGGCTTCTTCAAAATCGAAGGGCTTGGTGGAGCCGCTGAAGACCAATCCTACGTCGGTCATGCTGAAGAACAGCGCGCCGAACAGCA
>JAEIGA010016602.1_pt1 | contig 11196 bp, 8 predicted proteins | sample 9270691 | NCBI WGS metagenome assembly JAEIGA01 (sample SAMN17057246, study PRJNA624740) | gut metagenome | biome: biome; isolation source: fecal sample | host: Bos grunniens | place: China: Xizang | collected 2019
CAGAACCACCCTTTGCACCACCCATAGGAAGAGTAGTCAAAGCATTCTTAAAGGTTTGCTCGAAGCCCAAGAACTTGAGCATAGATGGGTTAACAGCTTTATGGAAACGCAATCCGCCTTTGTAAGGACCGATAGCAGAGTTGAATTGTACACGATAGCCCAAGTTGGTTTGTACCTCACCTTGGTCATCTACCCAAGTAACGCGGAAAGTGAAGATGCGATCTGGTTCTACCATTCGCTCTACGATTTTTGCTTTCTCATATTCAGGATGTTGGTTATACACTTCCTCGATAGATACGAGAACTTCTTCTACTGCCTGCAAGTACTCAGCCTCGCCTGGATGCTTCGCAGCAAGATGCTGCATAATGTCTGCAACTTTCATTGTAGTAATGTTTTATGGTGTTGTTTTTTAATAAGTTAAGTATCTTTTGTTCGTTTTATTACTTTTTCAGCCCGCAAAGTTACTACTTTTTTCTCAAATATACAAAGAAAGTAGTACCTTTTTCTGAGGATTGGAACGAAATTTTTCCGCCACTGCCTTCCACGATGTTCTTTGAGATGGGCATACCCAATCCTGCTCCGGTATTTTTCGTAGAGAAATGCGGTACAAAGACCTTCGCATGCATATCCTCTGGGATACCTGGTCCATTATCTGAGAAGGAGATCTCAATCCAATGGTCTTTTTCGTCTAAGCCCATCGCTATACGTTGTTTATCCAGTACTCCCTTTAATATGATGATAATATCGCTATTGGGGCGTCCTTCCATCGCTTGCATAGCATTGCGCACAATATTCGTAAACACTTGTGTTATTTGCTCTGCATCAGCCATTGCCATGGTCCCCTTTTCTGGTCCCACATAGCGTATAGGTATATTCGAAGGATTATTGCGCATGAGCATAATAAACGCATATAACTTAGCAGCCACATCCACTACCGTAGGATTTACCTCTGGCATCTTAGCCAAAGAAGAGAACGACTGAGCAATATGGCTCAGGTTATTGATTTGATCGATTAGCAGTTGGGTAGAGCGATCAAAATACTCATCAAAACGTTCAGTACCTTTGGTGCGCTGCAACTGTTGCAAGGTGAGTTTCATCGGCGTGAGTGGATTATTAATCTCGTGCGCCACTTGGCGAGCCATTGTGCGCCATGCCATCTCACGTTCGCTGCGTGCCAAACGTTCTGTGGACTCTGCCAGCGCATCCATCATCTGATTGTATTGTGTGACGATTTCTCCCACTTCGTCGGAATATTCATAATCAATATGCTCTCCTTTCTCGCCTAGATGATTCTTTTTGAGTTGTTCACTGACCACGCCTAAAGAAGAGGTAATCATATGCGAAATACCCCATACAATCAAGATTGAGATTAGCAGTAGTATGATGTATAGTGGCAACAGTTTGGCCATAAAATTCTCCACATGGGCTGTCATCTCGCTCTGCGAAATAAAACTAGGCAGTGCGATATAGCCTATCTTCACATAATTACCATTGATAAACTCTGTGTATGCCGATAGATAGCGCACATTGCCAATTTGTTCGTGCTGCACCATCGCAGTATTGCCAGAAAAGAATGGTTCAGGGGCCACACGACGAGGCAGCAAACCCAAATCAAACACCTGCGGAGCCGAGGAACCGATCAATCTACCATGAAGGTCATAGACATGAATATCTGTCTCATATACAAAACTCATATCACGCAGATCAATATTCAATGCAGGGGTATTGGCTGGCGAAATCGACATATCCCAAAAATACATATTTTGTAATGCCATCTGCACGTATTGTGCTTTCTTACGCAGGCGTAATTGTTGCGTTTCAATAAAGAGTCGACCAATATGCTCTACCGACAACATGAAGATTGATAGCAAAATCACAAGCACCAGCGGTGTTAATACCATTTGGAACTTTCCACCTAATCGCATTCTGCGAAAACCACGGTACTTCACCAAGCTCATCACAGCCACAAAGAAAAGCACACCAATCATTAATCCTGTGATCACATAGTACATACGTAGCTTTGACTTTGCCGAAGCCTGTTCTTGCTGGTCTGAAGCCAAAATAGCTTGATACGAGAAATTCTCTATTACCTCATCGGACTCCAATGTTGGTATATGCTCCTCCTTAACCATCGAGAAGAGATACAAACCATCATACGAATAAATCGGAATTCCCCCATTATTGCTTTGGCGAAAAGTTAGATGCCAATCCTCTTGACCACGGAATGGGGCTATAAAATTATTGTGCAGCAAAGTGGAAGTGACCGAGTAATCATACTTAATTGGAATGGCTATAATCAACTGATAGTCACCCACCTCAAAACTACGGAATATACCCTGTGCATTATCCCACTGAGCAAAACGCCATTGTTCATACACCTGTGTTACCACGCGATCAGATGCGCTCAACCATGCGTTCGACCAATAGAGTAACTGTCGCCCTTTGTATATATAACAGAGGATACTCTCATCAGCCTGTGCATATTGCCTTATCGAATCAAAATTATTTGCCTTGATAGCGCTAGAAAGGCGTTCTGCCAATAGGTCAGCTTGTTGCTGCTGCCGATGAAGCGTGTGCTGCAAAATTTTAGCTTCCATCGAAGATCGTTGGCACGCACTTAAGAGCGCGAGCACACACACAAGCAGAAGCAATATGCCACTTTTTCGTTTCACGCAGCAAAATTACAAAAAATCTGCGAAATGTACAACAATTATGCACTTTTTTTGTTCATATACATTTTTTTTTGTAATTTTGCGGCACAAATCATAAATAGGAAATCATAAATGGTAAATATTCTATCATCTCTGCTCTTGGGTTTCTTGATGATTCTTGACCCTTGTACGCTTTTCACCAGTATAGCCGCTATTGGGTATATTGATAAGGAGATCAACAACCGCCGCAAGGTGCTGCACAACGGACTAATGTTCGTTCTTGGCAAGTTGGCTACCTACACGCTGTTGGCTATACCATTTATTATGGGTGCTCAGACAGAGGGTATTAAGCAATTCCTTAACCATTGGGGCGAGCCCTTACTAGCAGTTTTCATGCTTGTGTGTGGTGTATTGCTTTTATTCACGGGTCGCCATCACCATGAACACGATCATGGTATAAGCCATTGGCTCAAGCATATGGATAGCCAAAGCAGTGGTTTCTGGTCATTTATGCTAGGCATCTTTTTCGCTATTGCTTTTTGTCCGCACCGTCTGGTATATTTCTTCACGATGGTGGATATAGCTGTTACATTGCCTTTTTCTTGGAATTGGCTATTGCCTATTGTCTTCGGTTTGGGTACAGGTCTGCCTATCATGATTATCGCGTGGTTGATTTCGTATAGCGCAGTATCAATGTCCACGCTCAATGCCCGCCTCGCCAGTATAGAGAAATGGGTACGCTATGTATCAGCAGCGTTGTTTATTGGTTTTGGTATCTATCTGCTGGTGCATATCTGCTCTCATGGTTGTAATCATGATCACTGCCACCACGAGCATACAGTTTGCTGTACGCATTAGTAAATTCTTCAGCAAAGCGAACTTTAGCGAAGCGATCTAAATAACTAAATATGGGCAGTCCTAATTTTCGTTTTAAGCAGTTCACCGTCTGGCATGACCGTTGTGCCATGAAGGTGGGCACCGATGGAGTTCTCCTCGGTGCTTGGTGCCCATTACCTCATCGCCCTATTGCCTCATCGCCTTATCGTCTACTGGATATTGGCACTGGTAGCGGACTTATTGCGCTCATGCTTGCCCAACGCCTATCAAGTCTATCGCCAATAGCCAATAACCCATACACCATTGACGCCATTGACATCGATACGGATGCAGTAGAGCAAGCGCAGTACAATTTCGGGCAATCGCCATGGTCTGCTCAGCTGCACGCCCACCACTCCACCCTACAAGCGTGGGAGTTGAAAGGTGAAAGTTTAGAGTTGAAAGACCTGCGATACCACCTCATCGTCAGCAACCCTCCGTATTTTCAAGATAGTTTGAAGAATCCTAATGCACAACGTGCTACGGCCCGTCATACCGATAGTTTGAGCTACAAAGAACTTATCATGCACTCATCTCGTTTGTTAAAGGCAGATGGTATATTGGCACTAGTATTGCCCATCGAGGCAGAAACAGAGATCTTGGCATTAGCCACACATTATAATCTTGCTCCGGCGCATATCACGCGTGTGCATAGTAAGCCTGGCAAACCTGCCAAACGCCTACTCATCGCTCTAAAGCCAATAAGCGATAAGTTATTTCCGATAACCGATATGATGTATATTGAATCTGACACTTCTCCACGAAGCGACGAGTATAAAGAGTTAACAAAAGACTTTTATTTGTAATCCACACCCCATGAAAAACTACCTCTTACTGATTTTCTTGGCTGCTGCCAGTATTGCTTGCCAAAACACCATCACCGAACATACTTATCCCCAGTTCACCTTGATCAATCAAACCAAGGGTCCTAGCTTAGGCTATAATACATTATCTGGAGTAACTATTCTCCATATCGATGGCTACGCTTTCAAGGATCTCAATCGCAATGGTCAGCTCGACGCCTACGAAGACTGGCGCCTGACACCTGAGAAGCGTGCCCACGATCTAGCTGCCAAAATCGATATCGAACAGATAGCAGGTCTCATGCTCTATAGTCCTCATATGGTAGTCAGCGATAGTGTGCTCAGCGATAAGATTCGCACCTGTCTGCTCAGCGATAAGATGCGACATATTCTCGTCACTAAGGTGAAAAACGCCTATACCGCAGCCCTTTGGCATAACAACCTGCAAGCCCTAGCAGAGAGTCAACCATACGGCATTCCCACCAATAATAGTTCCGATCCGCGCAACTACACCGAAGCCGATGGCGAGTTCAACGCAGGTTCGGGTGGTGACATCTCGCAATGGCCTCGCGAAGTGGGACTGGCAGCCACTTTTGATATGGATATCATCCGCCGCCACGCGGAGATAGCTTCCATCGAATATAGAGCATTGGGTATCACTACTACCCTCTCTCCACAGATCGATCTATCTACCGATCCTCGTTGGCGACGTTTCTATGGCACTTTCTCCGAAGATGCCGACCTCTGCACCGATATCGCACGCATCTATACCGATGCCTTCCAGACCACCCCGGGCAGTAAGACCGGTTGGGGTAATCTGAGCGTAAACTGCATGGCTAAGCACTGGCCAGGTGGCGGCACAGGCGAAGCAGGAAGAGATGCCCATTATTGTTTTGGTCAGTATGGCGTATATCCTGGCAACAATTTCGAGGAGCACCTGCTGCCTTTTACTGAGGGTGCGTTGAAGTTAGATGGTGCTACCCAACAAGCATCGGCCATCATGCCCTACTACACCATCTCCTATGGCATCGACCCTTCGGGCAAGAATGTAGCCAACGGATTCAGCCGCTATATCATCACTGACCTGCTGCGCGAGCAATATGGCTACAATGGAGTCGTATGCACCGACTGGATTATCACGGGCGACAATCCTCGCGTAGAAACCATGAACGGCAAACCATGGGGTGTAGAGCACCTCACTATCAACGAGCGCCACTTTGAGGCTATCTATGCCGGATGCGATCAGTTTGGTGGTAACGACGATAAGATGCCCGTATTAGCAGCATATGATATATGGTGCGAACGATTTGGGAAAGAGAGTGCCGAAAAACGCTTCCGCGAGTCGGCAGAGCGACTGCTACTAAATTTCTTCCGCGTAGGTGTATTTGAGAATCCGTATGTAGATCCTAAGCATACGGCTGAGGTAGTTGGTTGCCAGGAGTTTGTAGCAGAGGGGTATGATGCGCAACTCAAGTCTATCGTCATGCTCAAAAACCACAACCAATGTCTACCTATCCAAAAAGGTGCCAAAGTCTATTTCCCAAAACGCTATTATCCTGCGTCCATTGGATTCTTTAGTCGCCATCAGCCTAACGTAGCACACTACGACTGGCAAATTGATACTGCCGTAGTAAAGCAGTATTTCGAGTTGGTACACACACCCGAAGAGGCCGATTTTGCGTTGTTGTATATTTTCTCACCCGAAGGCAATTGGGGGTATAGCGAAGAAGATGTCCGCCAAGGCGGTACGGGCTATATACCGATCAGCTTGCAATACGAGGATTATATAGCTACGGACGCGCGTGAAGTGAGTATAGCTGGAGGCGACATGAAAGAGAATTTCACCAATAGAACATATTTAGGCAAGCGTGAGAGCACGTATAACCGCTATGATATGGAGCAAGTCATCCATACCAAACAACTCATGGGCGATAAACCTGTTATTGTACTGATGCAGCCTGCCCGTCCGTTTATCCCTGCCGAGATCGAGCCATATAGCGATGCTATGTTGCTGGGCTTTGGTGTGAAAGACGAAGCATATTTAGATATCCTCTCTGGCGAAGCAGAGCCATATGGTCTCTTGCCTATGCAACTGCCTAAAGATATGTACACAGTAGAGTGTCAGATGGAGGATATGGCACATGATATGGAATGCTATGTAGATGCCGATGGCCATACCTACGATTTCGCTTTCGGTATGAACTGGCAAGGCGTGATCCATGATAAGCGCGTAGAGCGCTATGGCCGATGACGTTCACTAGACACTCAACACTTTAGATCAAAGCTGAAGGCGGCAAAGAAATCATGCTAGACGAGCACTCAGAAGGAGATCTCGTAGAATAAATCCGTGCTTTTACACCCTACACTCTACACCATACACAAAAAAAATAGCGGAATCCTCTCCGCTATTTTTTTACGTATCAGCTAAGCTAAATCCCATTTACTGCATTGCCATAATAATGCATGCTATTATGAATATCCCGAAGAATATCGCCAGTCCTATGAGGAAATAAACCACGCTTGTGAATAGTGCCTTGAGCACAGCTTCTACCCAAGTACGGGTTTTATAAACACTGTGGAAAGCAATAGTGAGATACAAGCAAGAGCCTATAATCATAATCCATTGCAACAATTCCATCGGTGGTGAAAGCGTCAGATGAAGCAGGTATATGCACATCATCAGCACTTCTAGCAAGGCCGTGTAGTGCAAGGCAAAGATAAAATGATGGATGCGTGGAAGACGATTCTTGCGCTGTACAAGGCACAAGGACATAGAGAGGAATGGAGCAGTGAACAAGACAAGCAATGGGAAATACCGAGCGATTAGATTCACCATTTCTTGCCAAACGGTATTCAACAGCATCAATTCTTTTTCGCCTGCTTTTGATTCCTGATTGAAGCGATAGTAACCGCTGTCATCCAGCATAATAACGTTATCCTCAATGAGCACATGAGGAATAATTGCTATCCATTTGTCGATGCCCTCACCATTCGTATCTTCTATCGTTTCTATGTTGCTGATATATTCGGGATAACGGTGTGTTAGGAACAATGGTGCCATCAACTGAATAGTGTCACGTGGGCTTTCCTTCATTTTCTCGGCATACCCATTTTTGATCAGAAATTCCAGTTGAAAACCAGGATGCACACTTTCGCGATGGGTCAAGCTATGCACAGAATTGCTCATTTTTTCTGTACCAGCAAAAAAGACGAATAGTGTGATGAATACAAATAGCAAGAACATGTTCAACTTGAGTGGATGTTCTTGAGAAACGAATTTTCCAGCGATATATTCATTCGTCAGATGACCTGGACGACGAATTAACGTCCAAATGGTCTTAAAGAATCTGGAGTCCCATATAAAAGCATTATTTAGGTATTCTAGTATAAATGCACCTACAGTAGGCGTTTTACTAGTAGCTTCTTGTCCACAAACGTGGCAATACATACCTTTAAGTTCTGAACCACAGTTCAAACAATGGGTATATGGTATGCCCGTTTGCACACGCTCTGTTGTTGACTTTTTTATCTTTTTCCTCATGATTTAATCCTTTATACAGTATCCAAATCATCCTTATATTTTAGAAATGCAATGCCAAGCCAATGCCATTCTCACTGCCTTGGATAGTCCAGTAGGCTTGTGGAGCAGAAGCTGCTTGAGCCATGTTAAAGGTATCAATACCCTTATTCATACGAGCATATCCAACAAACACAGTAGGGATAGCTGCCAATATAGCAGCAGCACCTGCGATGATCATAGCATCACCTGAGTAGAGCATCGCCTTGTTTTCTTTTGCTGGAGCAAAAGCCACCAAGAGTGAACCTGCCAAATCCAAGCCCAAACCAGCACCAGCGAGGGCCCAACCGGCTTGATAGCATTTGTAGCCGCTTTCGAAGGCCTTATACGCAGCCTGATGGCGTGTTTGGAGAAAGTCCACACATTGTTTTTTGTTCATTACTTGATCTCCGTAGTAGAGATAGCTGCCCGCAGGTTGAAGCAGAGTTACGTTACCACCAGCAATCACTGTTTGAAGATCTTGTGCTGTGATAGCAGTACTAGCCACCACAAGCATCATCAATAAAAATACGATCTTTTTCATATTGTTAATTATTTATTACTTAGAAAACGCCTCTGCGATTTTATTGTGGACTTGTGTTCTTGGTATTTTGTTGTATTGTAGTAAGTTATCATTATAGCTCTACTTCTCACAAGCACACAATACCCAATTTCGAGTGCAAAGGTACGAAAAAAATGCACATGCGCAAAAAAATGCGCACAAAGGCGCATTTTTCACAATATGCTACGATCTTTGCTTTAATCTATCACAACTGCAGTACCAGAGATAGATATTAATAGCATAGAGCCATTTCCTCCCACTGTTTCATAGCCGTATGATACGCCTACGATAGCATTAGCACCCAATTTTTCTGCTCGTTGTTCCATTTCTCGTTGTGCTTGCTCGCGTCCTTCTATCATGGCCTTCTCGTAGGTTTCACTGCGTCCACCCACAAAATCGCGAACGGATGCGAAGATATCTTTTACGAAGTTCATACCGAATATCACCTCTCCCGAGACGATACCTTTGTATTCACGGATCTCATGTCCTTGAATAGATTGTGTTGTAGTAATTATCATAATATTGTCTATTTATTTCGGTTGCAAAAGTAGTACTTTTTTTCTGCTCCACTACCCTTTTCTCCAGCGAGCGAAGAGAATGAGCAAAGCTATGGTCACTGTTCCAGCAATGGTGTATGCCAGCCAACTCAAACCCGCAGCAGCGAAGCGAAAGCCTTCGGGTGCAATGAAGATATAGCTCACACTCACCATTGTCATAAATAATGCGGGTATCAGGGCTATAAGGTAGGCATATGGATACTTCTTCGTAGCTTGAGCGTTCTTATAGAGAAAAATCGTTCCTGCCCATAGGGCGAATACAGCCAAGGTCTGGTTGGTCCATGCGAAATAACGCCATACGACATTAAAGTCTACGAACACCATACCAAACACACATGCGAACAATGGCAATGCTATCATCAGTCGATTGCGCACAGGGCGTTGGTCGAGGTGCAAGAAGTCAGCTACGACTAGGCGAGCGGAACGCAAAGCCGTATCGCCCGAAGTGATCGGTGCTACTATCACACCGATGATAGCCAATATGCCACCTACTGTACCTAACCACGAACGAGACACCCTATCCACTACCAAAGCAGCTATATTCTCTCCCGGATGCGCCGCAGCGAAAGCTTGCAGTCCGTCTATGCCATATAGTCCTTGCTCTGGATCAGCGAACATCGTACCTGCCGCTGCAGCCCAAATCAATGCCAATATACCCTCTGCTACCATAGCGCCGTAGAAGATCCAGCGGCCTTGGCGTTCGCTCGTCATACAGCGGGCCATGAGCGGCGACTGCGTACCGTGGAAACCCGATATAGCGCCGCAGGCAATGCTGACAAACATCATTGGGAAGAGTGGCAATCCGTTGGTTTGGCGGTTGTGCAATCCGTCAGTTAGTTCAGGCATATCGGCGCTATGCCAACCGAGCATCACGACCATAATGCCTAGTCCCATGAACAGCAAGATTGCGCCGAAGATGGGATAAAAACGCCCGATGAGTTTGTCCACAGGAAGCACTGTAGCTAGGCTGTAATAAGCAAAGATAATCAGCACCCAAATGATGGGTACGAGGTGAGCATTATGGGTGATGGTACCTAATGGGGCAAGGCCTTGCAATAGGGTTGCGGGACCAGAGAGGAAAGTGGTGGTGAGTAGCACCAATAACACCAACGAGAGCAGACGGATAAAGAGTTTTATTCCCTTGCCTAGTTCGTCGCCTACGATATCGGGCAAAGAGAGTCCCCCTTTGCGAATCGACATCATACCGCTTAGGTAGTCGTGTACACCGCCGGCGAAGATGGTTCCGAGGACAATCCATAGGAAAGCCGCAGGACCGTAGAAGATACCCATGATAGCACCAAAGATCGGACCTAGACCAGCTATATTGAGAAACTGGATTAGGAAAATGCGCCAAGGCTTCATGGGGACAAAGTCCACACCGTCTGTTTTGGTGGTGGCAGGTGTAGCAGCTTTGGCGTCCACACCAAACACGCGCTCCACGAATGTTCCGTAGAGCAGGAAGCCAAGCACAAGGGCAACGAGCGAGATAATGAATGTGATCATCGTATTACTAAATTTATACTTGGCTGCAAAGTTACTAAAATTTTTTGATACACACAAAGAATTTTGCTATTAAAGGAAGATTTTGTTCGTAGAGCATAAGAAAAGTCCCTCGCAAGAGCGAAGGGCTTTTGGATATTTTATCCGATGGCAAGAAAGAGTGATCTTCTCCGTTCAAAAAGAAACGCGGGATTTGCTTCGTACCCCTAGAGAGAAACGTGAACGTAGTGAACGCACCTTGAAAATTGGGGGAGAAATCCTAGAAAAGAAAAAGAGAAAATACTGCGTAGCGGTGGTTGGAAGCATTAGAAATCATTATCATCATACGAATCAAAGCCTGACATGCTATCGTCGTCATAGTCGCCACAATCCCTCGTCGAAATGGGCTTGCAAGAAGAAACTCGCATGCGAGTTTAGCTTGCCGCCATTTCTCCTCTCCCCAAAAATTAAAAATTTTCGGGGACCCCATTGCTTGCTTGAGCTCTCATCGGAGCCAAAAAGAAAATCAAATAGTCCCATAGTAGTAATTTTGAATTAGAAGTAATACGAAAACATTTTAATTAAGATACAAAGAACAAATTCTTATATTCAACTAGTGCATTTTTTGCGACAGTTCGCTGGTCTGCATCTCCATGCGGTTGAAGGCGAACCATTTTTTGCCGAGGTCTTTGATGCTGGCACCGAGGTGATA
>JAEIGA010016603.1_pt1 | contig 11196 bp, 9 predicted proteins | sample 9270691 | NCBI WGS metagenome assembly JAEIGA01 (sample SAMN17057246, study PRJNA624740) | gut metagenome | biome: biome; isolation source: fecal sample | host: Bos grunniens | place: China: Xizang | collected 2019
ACCAACCTGCCGTCAAGACTTTCCATAGCTCATTTTCTTTAAACAGCCGCAAAAATAGCGTTTTTACTCTCATCAATCAACAAAAAGAGATAAAATTGTTAAATAGTGGCACTGCACACCACTCTTTACCCACGAAATTCAGTACCTTTGCCACATAAGACAGCAACATAATGATAAAGGATATTGTATTTGATTTTGGAGGTGTGCTCACCACCATAGACACAAATGAAGCCCTGCGCCGCTTTGCAGAGCTTGGAGTACCCACCCCCGGCGAGATGATAAACTCCTATTGCCAGAAAGGCCCATTCTTTGAACTGGAGAACGGCGACATTGGTGCAGCAGAGTTTTGCCACAAGCTTGGCGCAATGTGCGGCAGAGAGATAACATTTGCCCAGGCACAGCACGCCTGGTTGGGTTTCCTTGTGGAGATACATACCCACCTGCTCGAGTACTTGCAGACACTGCGCAAAGAGTACAGACTGTCGGTGCTTAGCAACACCAATCCTTTCATACAAAGCTGGGCACGCACAGCAGAATTCACCCCGCAGGGAAAATCACTTGATGACTATTTCGACCGTCTTTTCCTGAGCTATGAGATGAAATGCTCAAAACCAAGCCGCGAAATATATCTTAAAATGCTGCAGCAGGGCGATATGGCCCCGTCTACTACCCTTTTCGTTGATGACAGCACCAAGAACATTGAAGCAGCAGCCTCGGTGGGCATAAAGACACTGCTTGTGAAGAATGGTGAAGATTGGCGCGAAGCGCTCAACAGGCGACTTGCCGAGGAGTAAAAAAAACGAGAAGGGCATCATCTGCTCCTGCCCACAAATTTTCCGTCGAGAAGAGTCAGGCCAAGCAGAATGAGCAGTGCACCCGCAATGGCAAGCCAAGTAACACGTTCGCCAAGAACAATTGCCGATGACGATATTGCCACCACCGGGTTAAGATAGAGAAGATTTGTGGCACGCACGGTACCCAGGCGCGAGAGACACCAGTTCCACCCCAAGAAGCAGAGCATTGATGCCACACATCCCAAGAACAACAGATTGCCCCAAACAACTGCCCCACTGCAGAAAGCAGCCTCAAAATTAACCCCATTGTGCAGAAGCAACGGCACTATTGTGAGCAAGCCATAGCCAAACACCTTGCGGGTGATGAGCATATTGCCATACTTTCCCTGCAAAGGTTTTATGATTAATGAGTAGAGTGCCCAGCACAGACAAGCGGCAAGGGCAAGCAAATCGCCAAGCGGCGAGAGCTTGAGAATGAAATTACCATTAAAGACCACAAGCGCCATTCCCGCAAAGGCCACAAGAGAGCCTGTAATGCCACCTTTGCCAAGCCTCTCACCGGGATAGAAGCAACCCACAATGAGTGAAGTTACCATTGGGGTGAGACAAACGATGAGAGCCACATTGGAGCAGTAGCCATAGGCCAGTGCATAGTTCTCGGTTACAAAATAGAGAGAGCCGCCTGTAACGCCAAGCAGCAAGGCCGCAAATTCATCCTTCCAACTATCCAGAAACACCCTTTTCCCGGCCAAAGGTAACATAAGAAGATAGGCTACCACAAAGCGCAGAAAGAATATCTCATCGGGACGCAAGCCTGCATTGATGAGTATTTTTGTTTGCACGAAGGTGCAGCCCCACACCAGTATTATGGCAATGGCGGCCACATAGACCGGTAATGATGTTTTTCCTTTTGTCTCTGTCATTGTTACAAGGAGGGATTATATAAAAGCGCGGCACCGCTACCGGTGCCGCTATGAATATCAAATAGTTTAAAGTGTCTCGAGCACCTCTTTGGCACGGTCGAGTGCCTGATGAATGTTGCTGCACACATTCTCCTTGCCCACAAGCTTCACAATACCTGCCTTGCGCAAGCTCTTCTCCACATTGTCGTGTACACCGGAAAGGATGATTGTTCTACCCTCCTTGTGCGAAGCGTGTATAAAGATTTCAAGATTGTGAAGTCCTGTAGCATCTATGAATGTAACCTTACGCATACGAACAATGCGGATGGGCATTGCATCGGTGCTGCGTGTAAGCTCATCGAACTTGTTGGCAATACCAAAGAAGAATGGACCTTCAATCTCAAACACCTCGGTATTTGAAGGAATAGCAAGCACCTCATCATTCTCGCCATCGCGGTGCACCTCCATCTCATCACGCACCACAGAGATGTGGGCGCTCTCCATTGCACGTCTCATAAACAAGACCACTGCCATCACAAGACCAACCTCTATGGCAAGTGTAAGGTCAAAGAAGACTGTGAGCAACAGGGTAACAAACAGCACGCTTGTGCCCGACATTGAACTCTTGCACATAGAAAGAATTGTTCTCCAACCGCTCATATTATAGGACACCATCACCAGCACACCTGCAAGACAAGGCATAGGGATGAGCTCTACAAGGCTACCCAACAGCAGAAGCACAAGCAGCAGCACAAGTGTGTGCACCACGCCGGCAACGGGAGTGCGACCACCGTTGTTTATGTTGGCCATTGTGCGGGCGATGGCACCGGTTGCCGGTATACCGCCGAAGAAAGGCACAACAATGTTGGCAACACCCTGGCCAATGAGCTCGGTATTAGAGTTGTGGCGGTCTCCAATGACGCCGTCGGCAACCATTGCCGAGAGGAGCGACTCAATGGCACCCAACATAGCAATTGTGAATGCCACCGGAGCAAGTTCCTGCAATGTTGCAAAGAGACTCTTACCGGCAGGAATTGATGGAGCAGCAAGCTCGGGGAAGCCCGAAGGCAATGTATAGAGGTCGCCGATTGTGGTGATGGATGTTACACCGGCAAACTCCTTGAGAAGCCAGGCAATGAGTGTCATCACCACGATAGCAAGCAGCGAGCCGGGGATTTTCTTTGAGAATTTGGGTGTCAAAGCAATGAGCACAATGCTCAAAATTCCCATTCCTGCACTCCAGAAATCGATGTTGGTAATGTTACTTGCATAGCACACCCACTTGTCGATGAAGTTGGCAGGCACCTTCTCAATGCCAAGACCAAGAAGGTCGTTCATCTGTGTGGAGAATATTGTTATTGCAATACCACCTGTGAAACCGATAATAATGGGATAGGGCATAAACTTGATTACTGTTCCCATACGGCAAAGACCCATCACCACCAGGAATATACCGGCCATTATAGTGGCTATGGCAAGACCGCCGACACCGTACTGCTGTATCACTCCATAGATGATAACTATGAACGCACCGGTGGGGCCGCCAATCTGCACCTTGGAACCTCCCAACACAGAGATTATGAGACCGGCAATGATGGCGGTCATCAATCCCTCGGCAGGGCCCACTCCGCTGGCAATACCAAAGGCTATGGCAAGAGGAATTGCCACAATACCCACAATAATTCCGGCCATTGCATCGGCCGCAAACTTCTCACGCGAATAGTTTTTCATCGCGTCGATGAACTTCGGATGAAAATCAATCAGATTTTTTGCTTTCATTTATTTATGTTCTTCAAGTAAAATCCATATTCCCCAAACGGGAGCGCAAAATTACAAAAAATATAGTTTTTAACATATTTTACAGAATAACAATTTTCATCTTTGAAATATAATTTAACATTTGAAAGGATAAAAAAAACGCTTCCGCGAGGGAAGCGTTTTTTATCATATATATAAAAGGATGTATCACTCCTTTGTTACATTTACTGTGAATGTTTGGAATGGGAACTCCAGACCCTCCTTGGGGAACACCTCATAGACTTTCTTGTTGAGGTCGAACTTAATTCCCCAATAGTCTTCCTGCTTACACCACACACGAACAATGATATCGATTGAGCTTGCGCCCATCTCGCCCAGCACAATAAATGGCTCGGCCGGCTCTTTAAGCACACGTGTATCCTGGGCAATGAGACGCTCAAGAACAGCCTTGGCCTTTTCAAAATCGTTGCCATAGCTTATTGAGAATGTCATATCGAGACGACGCTTGGGCTCGCGTGAATAGTTGTTGATGATACCTGTTGAAACAGCACCATTGGGAAGCAGGATAACCTTGTTGTCGCCTGTGTGAATAACAGTGTTGAAAATCTGAATCTGCTTAACGCTTCCCGAAACGCCCTGTGCCTCGATAAAATCGCCAACCTTGAAAGGACGGAAAAGAAGAATCATAACACCACCTGCAAAATTCTGCAATGTGCCGCTCAACGCCATACCAATGGCAACACCGGCAGAGGCAAAGATTGCGATGAATGAAGATGTGTCAATGCCAAGAACACCAATAATCATCAATATCAACATTATCATCACAATAACGTCGATGATGCTGATAACAAAGCTTCTTACCGACTCGTTATCGACGTGCTTTACCATAATACGCTTCAGGAGATTAACCACTCGTTTGAGAATCCAGCGTCCTACAAACCAGATGAGAAGAACCTTGATGAGTTTGATTGAGAACGAAAGTGCAAACGCTGTAATTGCCTGCTTAATCTCCTCGGCACTCATACCTGAAATGGTAGACATCATCTCGGAAAAACCGGCTGTTGCAGTTGTATCTGCAGCTGCAACCTCATTAAGAAACAAAAAAGATAACATAAGTAATAGAATTTATTAAAAAAAAGGATTAGTGTTTTTCAAACTGCAAGCAGTTGCCTTGCTGCATTCTTGGTATCGACCTTGGTGATTACACGCTCTACAATGCCATTGGCATCAATGATAAACGTAGTGCGCAGAATTCCCATATATACCCTTCCGGCCATTTTCTTTTCGCCCCACGCTCCAAAAGCCTGTATTGTACTCTTCTCCACATCGGCAACAAGCGGGAAATTTAGTTTCTGTTTCTCTTTGAAGCGACTGTGTGAAGCGGCACTGTCTGCACTTATGCCCACAACGGCATACCCGGCAGCCACAAGATCGTCCATACCGTCGCGCAAGGAGCAAGCCTCGGCAGTACAGCCGGGGGTGCTGTCCTTGGGATAGAAATAGACCACAAGTTTGCGACCGCGATAGTCGCTCACCCTCACCTCGTTGCCACACTCATCTGTCCCGAGAAAATCGGGAGCTTTTTCACCAACATTAAGCATAACGCATCACTTTATTATTTCAACCTTCAATATTCTCACATCTTGCAACGGACGGTCATTGCTGTCGCAATCCACCTTCTGAATTTTCTCCACCACCTCAAGGCCCGAAGTAACCTCGCCAAAGACAGTGTAGGCACCATCGAGATGCGGAGTGCCTCCAACGGTGGTGTAGACAGCCTCCTGTTCAGGAGTTATAACCATCTCGCGCCCCATACGCATCTCATATATCTCTTTATACTCTGCAAGTTCCTCGGGAGTGAACACCCTGCCCCACACAATGTAGAACTGGCACGATGATGAAGCCATTGCCGGATTTACATCATCGCCCTCGCGCGCTGCCGCCAAAACACCGCGACGATGAAAATGTTTGTCGGGCATAATCTCGGCATCGATGGTGTAGCCAAGGTCGCCCTCGCCCAAAAGCGAGCCCGGTGCAGCATATTTTGATGAAGGGTCGCCACCTTGTATCATAAAATTCTCAATCACACGATGAAAGAGAAGTGAATCGTAGCGTTGCTCCTTCACAAGCTTCACAAAATTATCCCTATGGGCCGGTGTATCATCATAGAGACGCAACTCAACAACACCCTCGGTTGTGTACATCCTCACCCTCACATTCTCAAGGGGCTCCTTCACCATTCCGCAGGCGGCAAGCAACAACGCAGCCACCACAAACAAAAGAGGTCTTTTCATAGTGCTTTTCTTTGTGGCTACGAAGATACAAAAAAAGCACGGAAATGCGCGCATTTCCGTGCTTTTACTACATATACACCCCCAAAAAAACTTCAAGCGTGCTCGTGAACAAAAAGATGCTGTTTGGGAGCGTGTCCCTCCTTCAAAGCATAATAGAGGAAGGTGTTGCCGCGCGGAGTTGCCGATAGTTTGCCTGCACCGAGCAACTCCTCAAGAATATCCGGCAATCCTTCATAAGATTCGGCATTGAGCGCTGTGTGCCCGTTGCGCCTTGGCAAATCAAAGGCCGTTGCCACCTCTACAGGATAGGCAACCCCATAAGCGTCGATAAAATTCATTACATTCTCGGCCGTAGGCTTGCACACGCCATCCAACTGTTTCACCTTGCCATAGGAGAGCTGTTCCAAACTTTGGCTCATTATATCAAAGGAGGTGTACCCCCTTAGCAGCATCTCCTCGCCACGATACTCAAGCAGATAGGTTGGGAATGACTGCACCTCATACTCACGACAAAGCATCTTGCCCTCGCCATAAAGCACCTTCACTGTATCACTGACATAAATATCGCGGAATTTTGCGGGATTAAAGCCAACAACAGCCGACATATCCACAAGCACATCAACATCATTAGTGAGGAGTGCATCAACAGCTGTTGCCTCTTGCACACAGCGCAGATAGTGATGCGCCGCCATAGCTTCAACCTCGCCGCCATAGCGTTCCACATAGACTTTAGCTGCAAGATAGGCGAGATTTTGTGGAATTGTTGAAGGGCGCTCGTGGGAGAAGAGATGAAAGCCACTCTCGCAAACAGGCATACCGTGGATTGATGAGGCTTCGAGCCAATGGCTGTGTATATTTCTATTGGAAAGCGCAATGTCTCCACCAATGGATAGACGGCGGTTGCTATAGCTCTTTATATCCTCTATCATCCCGCCCATAACATAAGCAATTTCCAACTGAGCACCATAACGATAAAGAAGCGCTCTTAAAACAGGTACACTACCCCAGCACCAGGTGCATACAGGGTCGGCAAAAACAGTAATTCTCAACTTGCTCATATATTCACTCATATTTTTTACAATAGAACAATGGCAAATGGAGATTGTTTGATGCAGAAGCAACAAAAAGCCTCACACTGCTATTTGAAAACAAAACAGTATCCCTTCGGGGCTGCCCGAAGGGATACATCTTCTTTGTTCATAGTTCCTTTTTCAATAAGCAAAGAGCGGGAACTCGGACATTGTCTCATTAACCTTTGCACGCACTGCTGCAATCACCTTCTCATCCTCGGGAGCGCTGAGCACGGTCTCAATCATCTCGGCAATGAAAGGCATCATATCCTCTTTAACGCCACGCGTGGTGATGGCCGGTGTACCCAGGCGGATTCCCGATGTTTGGAACGCACTGCGTGTGTCGAATGGCACCATATTTTTGTTGGCAGTGATATCGGCTGCAACGAGTGCCTTCTCGGCAACCTTACCTGTCAGGTCGGGATACTTGCCACGCAAATCGACAAGCATAGAGTGGTTGTCTGTTCCACCGGAAACGATACCGAAGCCACGGTCCATAAGTTCCTGTGCCAAAACAGCTGCGTTGAGTTTCACCTGTGCTTGATACTCCTTGAATTCGGGCTGCAAAGCCTCACCAAAAGCCACAGCCTTGGCTGCAATGACGTGCTCTAACGGGCCGCCCTGAATACCGGGGAACACGGCCGAGTCGAGCAACTGCGACATCATCTTCACCTCGCCCTTTGGAGTTGTCTTGCCCCAAGGATTGGGGAAGTCCTTGCCAAGAATGATTACACCGCCACGCGGGCCACGCAATGTCTTGTGGGTTGTAGATGTTACGATGTGGGCATATTTCACCGGGTTATCGAGCAAGCCTGCTGCGATGAGACCTGCGGGGTGAGCCATATCCACCATAAGTATTGCACCAACCTTATCGGCAATCTCACGCATACGCTTGTAGTCCCACTCGCGAGAGTAGGCCGAACCGCCGCCAATAATCATCTTGGGCTTCTCGCGCAGTGCAGTCTCTTCCATCCGGTCATAATCGACACGGCCGGTCTCTGGGTTGAGGTTATACTCGCAAGGGGTATATATAAGACCCGATGTATTCACTGCCGAGCCGTGAGAGAGATGACCGCCGTGGGCAAGATTCAAACCCATAAATTTATCGCCGGGATTAAGCACTGCAAGGAACACGGCGGCATTGGCCTGTGCTCCCGAATGGGGCTGCACATTCACCCACTCGGCATCATAGAGCTCCTTAAGGCGTTCACGTGCAATCTCCTCAACAATATCAACCACCTCGCAACCGCCATAGTAGCGCTTGCCGGGGTAACCTTCGGCATATTTATTGGTGAGCACCGAGCCCATAGCCTGCATCACTTCGTTGCTGACGAAATTCTCCGATGCTATAAGTTCAATGCCTTTGAGCTGACGGCGATACTCTGTTTCTATAAGTTGAAAAATGTGTCTATCACGTTTCATAGCTGTAGATTTTTTACGTTACGACGCGAATATAAGGAAAAATTACTGTACTGCACTCCATTGATATAATTAATTTGAATAAAAAAGCTCTTGGAAACGTGTGTGCTGAAAAGTTAAAAAGAGAAGAATGGCGCAATATCAGATATTTTACCTATATTTGACAAGCATCATAAAAAAAGAGAAAGAGATAACCTAAAAATATAGATACTATGAGAAAAAGAGTTTTTGGACTAATTATTTTATGCCTTGGTCTCTACTCCTGCAACGACAGCAAAACCACGGCCAACTACCAAGTGGTGCCGTTGCCTATGGAAATAACCGAGACGGGCGACGAGGCATTCCGGCTTAACAGCAACACACAAATTGTTCACGATGGAAGCCCGCAGATGAAACGCAATGCCGAATTCCTGGCAGAGTTCATAAAGGAGAAGACCTCGCTTGAGCTTGAGGTTACAACAACTGCCACAGGCAAGGCCATCACCCTTGCTACCGAGGAGGGCGGTGAGAAGAGCGAAGCATACAGACTGACAGCCAATGCCAATGGCATAACCCTTACAGGAGCAACACCGGCCGGCGTATTCTATGGAGTGCAGACACTGCGCAAGGCCATTCCGTTCAGCAACGGCAAGAGTGTAACTATGCCGGCTGTGATAATTAATGACGCGCCACGCTTCAGCTATCGCGGAGCACATCTTGACGTGTCGCGCCACTACTTCACAAAAGACTCAATAAAGCGCTTCATAGATATGCTTGCGATGCACAACCTCAACCGTTTCCACTGGCACCTCACCGATGACCAGGGTTGGCGCATTGAGATAAAGAAATATCCCAAGCTAACCACCGTTGCAGCGCAGCGCGATGAGACTGTCATTGGCCGCAACAGCGGCAAGTATGACGGCAAGCACTATGGTCCCTTCTTCTACACTCAAGAAGATTGCCGCGAGATTGTAGCCTATGCTGCCGAGCGCCACATAACGGTGATACCGGAGATTGACCTTCCGGGCCATATGCAGGCAGCCCTTGCTGCTTATCCCCAATATGGCTGCACAGGCGGCCCATACGAGGTGTGGAAGATGTGGGGTGTGTCGGACAATGTGCTGTGTGCCGGCAACGACGCCACGCTGTCGTTCATAGAAGATATATTGAGCGAAATTATAGAGGTATTCCCCTCGCAATATATCCACATAGGCGGCGACGAGTGCCCCAAGACACAGTGGGAGCAATGTCCAAAATGCCAGGCACGTATAAAGGAACTTGGTATAAAGGGTGATGAGAAGCACAGCGCCGAGATGTATCTGCAAAGTTATGTAATAAACCACGCCGAGAAGTTCCTCAACAGCAAGGGACGACAGATAATAGGTTGGGATGAAATCCTGGAAGGAGGCCTTGCTCCCAATGCCACCGTACACTCGTGGCGCGGCATTGAGGGCGGCATTGAAGCTGCAAAGATGGGACACGACTGCATTATGTCCCCCACTACTTTTATGTATTTCGACTACTACCAGACAAAGTACACCGATGATGAGCCTCTTGCAATTGGCGGCTATGTTCCGGTGGAGAAGGTCTACTCCTTTGAGCCTATGCACGAATCACTGACACCCGAGGAGCAAAAACACATCATAGGCGTGCAGGCCAACCTTTGGAGCGAATATATACCAAACTACAGCCACGTCGAGTATATGGAGCTTCCACGTTTGGCTGCCCTGTGCGAGGTGCAGTGGTGCAACCCCGAAAAGAAAGACTTTAATAATTTCAAGCAGCGACTGCTGCCACTCCTCAAACTCTATGATGCAAAAGGCTATAACTATGCAAAGCACATTCTGGACCTTGAGGAGAAATTTACAACCGACCTTGAGAAGGGTGTTATAAAAGTTGAATTCACAACCCTTGACAACTGCCCTATCTACTACACAACAGACGGCAGTGAGCCCACAACAGAATCGGCACGCTACACAGGTGCCATTGAGATAAACAGCAGCTGCACACTCAAAGCCAAAGGAATAAGAGAGAATGGCTCCACACGCACATTTAGCGAGGAGATCTCCTTCAATAAGGCAACAGCAAAGCCCATAACACTGCTGCAGCCCATTCACAAGAACTATACCTTTGAAGGCCCCATTACGCTTGTAGACGGTCTAAAGGGAAGCCCCAACTATCGCACAGGCCGCTGGCTCGGTTTCTGCGAGACAGACCTTGAAGCTGTAATAGACCTCAAGAAAGAGGAGGAGATAAGCAGCATTTCGTTCAACACCAGCGTGGACAAGGGCGACTGGGTTTTTGACCTGCTTGGCATCACTGTGAGCATCTCAAACGACGGCACCAACTACACTACTCTATTTGACCAAAGCTACCCCGACCTCACTGCAGAAGATGAGAACCGCATATATGAGCACAAGGTGGAGTTTACCCCCACCAAGGCGCGCTATGTGAAGATTCTCGCCCTCTCAGACCGGGATATGCCCAACTGGCATCCCGCAAAGGGCCTGCCGGCATTCATTTTCGTGGATGAGCTTGAGATAAACTAAACTCCCGCAATTGGGTATTTAATCAACAACAGAGGGTTGCGCAATTTGCGCAACCCTCTGTTGTTGATGTGAACGAAAGTTATTAAACACTCTCTCCAACGTTTCAATTAATCAACATTCTGTTAAAACAACAAATTCCACGCAGGCCTGCGTGGAATTTGTTGTAGAATGACCGCCTTAATCTCTCAAGCGGAAGCCAAGCGCCTTGGCTATTATCTTTGCTTCTGCGCGACGTAGCAGCAAGAAGGCAAAAAGGTTTAATGTGAGTCCAAAGAAGGGATAGAGCATTGGAAGCTCAATATCCATAGAGGTGCCGCAAGAGAGAACAAGCGTATATACAAGGAATAGTATATAGTAGCCTGCAAACAGCAGCATCGACAGGATTGTAACCCTTTTCTGTAGTTCAAAGTTGTTGAACATTGCCACAAGCA
>JAEIGA010016604.1_pt1 | contig 11196 bp, 13 predicted proteins | sample 9270691 | NCBI WGS metagenome assembly JAEIGA01 (sample SAMN17057246, study PRJNA624740) | gut metagenome | biome: biome; isolation source: fecal sample | host: Bos grunniens | place: China: Xizang | collected 2019
ATTCATGATCCACCAGCCAAGTTCCGGAGTCGGCTACTCGACATTCAGAGACCAGGAGATCCATCTCAAGGAGATGGAGCGCCTGAAGTGGGACCTCTACGAAGTCCTTGCCGAAAACAGCGGCAAGACCAAGGAAGAAATTGAAATCCTCTGCGACCGCGACCACTGGATGAAGCCCGAAGAAGCTATCGCACATGGATTTATCGACATGATTGTGGAGTAGAGTTTCTTTTAGACTTTAGCGTTTTACAATACAGAATGTTACGGGGGTGGTTACAGAGTATCTGCTGTTGTTGCATGTTGCACAATAGTAGATATAGGTGCCGCCTCTGTATCCTGCATGCGACTTGTCAAAGGTCGTTGTCTTTCGTGTATTTCCGTAAATCCTCATTGTCTCATTGTTGGTCAGGTCGCTCATTGTCGGTGTTGAGGACGGCTTTGATGAATATGCTTTCCAGTGAACTGTACATGACATGTTATCTCTGATATCCCCGCCGTTGTCGAATCTCATCCTGATGGAGAAACCGTCATAATCTGTTGTGGTCAGGTACTTCTCGAATGAAGGCATTCCTACTCTTGTTTCTTCTTCTGTGTCGTGTGAATGATTCATGTAAACTGGTTCATAAGTCTCGCATGAAATGATGGCAAGCATTGCTATGGCCATACTGAGAATAAGGTTTCTTTTCATTTTTTAAGTGTTTAAATGTTTGACTTTTACTCTTAATACCGAGACGTCAGAAAAGTAACCCTGATTGTTTGTTGGATGCTCTTATGATAGATTATGTCATTTCACACTATCAGAAGAAGGGAACGGTTAAAATTAATGACTTTTCCGGAAAAGTATGAACGAAAGTCATTGAAAATTTATATATTTGCGTGAGATAATAGAACTTAAATAGTGAAAACATAGTTTTGTTTTCTATCATCGTATTCTGAAAATCGGCAAAATTTGAAGCAACTACGTATGATAGGAAAACCGCACTCTTATAGGGTGCGGACTTTCTTATCGTAGTTACAGGTGTTTGCCGATACCTCAGAATACAATAAGCAAAGTCCGCGCCTTTTGTTGTGTAATTGAGTGTAACTAAAACTATACCGTCTTTATGGCTTCAATATCATTAATTTACAACACTGGAATACAGTAATATGAGTATCCGGATGATTTTGTGATTGATTTGAATGAAAATGTAATGAAAGTATTGCGCTTTTATGAGTTCAAATTTGGCGACAAGGTTTATTTGGATCCAACCTATTATTTCCCAATCCATGACAAGTATCTTCGTAGAATGGATTTGATTGGTTCGGGTTATCTTGATCCACTTACTAATGTGTTGATGGATGAGAACGAAATTAATGAATCCATGAATTGGCCGGATGTGGATAATCTTCTGACAGTTAACCGTCTAGATGTCGTTATCGGTGATAAGAGGCTAAACGCTTTAGAACAAATTGAGAATAGGTGGCTTCCTATGCCTTATTTTGTTCGAGATTCATCGGGAAATAGTTCTGCGCCGACAAATTGGTGCAGAATAAAGCGTCAAAAGCTGGGTATACTAAAAATGAGAATAAGATTCGCAATGCAAGTGTCATGAAACTCTTTAATTCGGTTCAAGAGCAAAGGGATATCCCTCTTTTCCCTGACCTTCCTCCTTGTAATTCCGGAGGAGATGCAACTGAAGCGCAATATAAGTCCCAATCTGTCAAATCTTATAACATGGGACAGAATAGCGGTAGATTTAAATTTTCATGGAATAATGGTGGAGGCATTGCAGATCAGATATTGGTATATAACTGCCGTGAAGATGAGGTCGCATTCAATACGCCAATTTTTGACACAGGACTAACAGCGGGTACTGATAGCAAATATATATCATTCTCGGATGGTCCGGTTATAACAGTACTTGCTATTTCAAGTCAAAATACGGGGACATCTTGGAATTATACCGTATCTTGTCCAGAGTAGGTTTATATTTTTTGTAGTTAGATTATCGTAAATTTTTATGTGCTATGTTTGAATATACTTACCGTGAATATCCTAATTCACCGATTGCCACATTAATTAACCAACTGTTGTCACTACTTTCAACTATATTAGTGGGTATGGGTTTAATTTGCATTATTGTTCTTTTCGTTGTCCCTAACAAGTTAGAAGCATTGATTACGATAATAGTTATGATTGGATTGGGATTCTTTTTGGGAATAAAAAAGGATGATTGGACAGATAAAATCGCATCACACAAAAAGTATAGAGATTGACTTGTAAGTTTTCTTATTATTCGATTTCTTGTGTTGCTTTTTCAAAGATGCAGTATTAATGGCAAAACATACTAATTACAAACCATTTAAATTTAATTTATCATGAAAAAGTTTCTGTTGATTTTTGGTGGTCTGGTTGCTGTTATAGCGCTGGGGTATCTTGCTCATGTAATCATTCTTAAGTCGAAAATTGATGAATATGTGGCGGTTAATCTTTTGATTATTGAGTCTTACGAAAAGGGAGATATTGATACCTTGAATGAAGCGCTTTCAGATGCTTCGAATCTATTGGAACGTAAAAGCATCAAGAGGTATTTGGGTGAAACCGAATATAATAATACAAAAGAGTTTTATAGTCTGATGCATGAGGTTATTACTGATGCCGAGGCGATGACCAGAGGAGGAACTTCGTTAGAGTCCTCACTCATGGCTGGTGATAAATACAAAAGCTTTGTGAAGACTAATGCAAAGTGCGGAAGAGGCAACTGCCGGTGTTCTGGATACTGGGGAATCAAGCATTATAACGGCACATATGAAGGAGCGTGTAGAAATTCTGATGGATATGGTCACACCTGTGGCCACTCACCACAAGACCATGGTTTAAGAAAGTGGTAATTCCTGATTTTGGAAATACTCCAATTACATAATAGCTATGATAGTCAGCGAATCTACTTTATTAGTTGTTACATTGGTTCTGTCTCTTTTGATTACAATAGGGATTGGAATCGTGTTCGTAAGAAAACATGTCTTTGATAACAATAAGGCAGTTTGGTCGGTTTGTTTCTTGGTTTTCCTTGGGCTGTTCTTTGTCAGTGACTGGGTGCTGAGATTGCCTCTTAAAACCATAGAGGTTATAGAATCTTCGTCTGATAAATCTTATACTCATGAGACGAATCTGGTCTATGGCAATAACGTTGTAAGAACCAGAGATGGACAAGAAATCAGTATAAAGGGCTTAGGAATGAGAGCTGGTAAGGTTTATGCCATTAATTTCTCGCATAGGGATATGATATTTTATCCCACATCATATTCTTCTGCCGAAGGTATATTTTTGTTCAATAAGAATAAAGAGCCTCAACTTCCTGAAGCGTTACTTTTGGGCATAGACGAATATATTGAGTTGGATGAGGAACCGGATTTCTGGTTCATGAATGCTCCAGAAGAAATACAGATTGAGAGAGGGTTCTGGGGACAACTATGGGATTCAATTTTCAATGTTAATTATATAAGATGGGCAGTAATCCCATATAATCCTGATACGACTGAATAAAATATTTTTAAAATTTCTTCTGGATGTAGGGTTACCTTTTCAATGATGCGGTATTAATGGTAAAACAAACAAATTACAAACCATTTAAAATTTAGTTTACCATGAAAAAGTTTTTTATTTTCCTTACCGCATCAATGTTTTGTGTGACTTCATTTGCTGAGACAGTTCAGTATGATTCAGAATCTTCAGAGGCAGCATCTGTAGAGATGTGTTGCGAGGCGACCTTCGATGCAGCGCCGGAACTAGCAGAACCGAGTGATTCAATGGGACCGAACGATGACGGATTCATCTATAAAGGAACAATCACACTGACCCGTGTAGTCTCCGGACAGAGGGATACATTCTACCTTTACAACAAGAGAGGTGTGGATTACGTCGCAACCAGCAAGTATGGCCCGTTCTATAGGCTCCAGTCACGAATGACCATTAATGGAATAGATTACAAATACTAATGTTTTTACTCAATACAGGGTCGTTTTAAATAATTTCGTTACCAGGGCATGCTTACCGAAGCATGTCCTGGTAACGTATAAGTTGAATTTTATGAAACTAAAGCCAAGCATAGTCGTTTTAATCGTAGTGCTGATGATTTCTGCAGGCCTTGCAGGGTGGTGGTATGTGCATAATCATGTCGTAAGGCAGGTAAAGAAGACTTTCGATGACGGATCGTCCTATAAGGGAGGATGGCTTGCAGGCAAGATGCATGGTAACGGTGTCCTGACATTAGACAATGGTGACACATACGAGGGAGATTTCTTCGACGGCAGAATACAAGGTAAAGGCCTAATGACGTATGCTGACAGCAGCTATGAAGGTGAATGGTACGACAACCTTTACCATGGTCCGGGAGTATATAATTCTCCAAAAGGAAATGTATATGAAGGAATATGGAAGTATGGGCAGTTGCCAGAAGGAACCCTGAAATATTCTGCTGGTAAACAAAGATATGAGGGAGAGTTCCGTAATCTTTCACCAGATGGCTTCGGGGTTATGGAATATCATGACGGCCGTGTGTATCTGGGATATTGGAACAAAGGCACCAAGCAGGGGCTTGGCAGGCTTGTTTATGCTGACGGCAGAATGGATTTTGGATATTGGTTTGACGGCAGACTAATCAGGAATGGTTATAAATTCGGTACAGGTGACGAGGTCTATGGGATAGATATTTCCAAGTATCAGAAGAAATGGGAGTGGAAAGATCTGGCATTGTTTGCAGATGCAGAAGGACGTGTCTATTCAGGAGATCCGAAATCATTTGACTTTGTTCAGCCTTCGGTGTTTGTAATCATGAAGGCGACTGAAGGAGCTGATATACAGGATCCTAACTATGATTCGAATGTTGAGAAGGCGAGAGAGGGAAGAATTATGAAGGGAGCGTATCATTTCATGACAACTCAATCTGATATTGAGAGTCAGATATCTAACTTCATCTCTAATGCTGTCGTTGAGAAAGGAGACTTCCCTCCTGTGCTCGATATTGAGACTCCCGAACATAGGATGAAGGCAGTAGGCGTTAAAAACGTGCAGCGTATGGCTTTGCAATGGTTGAAGAGCGTGGAAGAACATTATGGTGTAAGGCCTGTGATTTATACGAATGATCGTTTTCGCCGGAAATACTTGTCTGGGCCGGAATTCTCCGATTACGATTTCTGGATAGCTAGATACGGTGGAAAAGAACCTTCAGGTGATTGGCTAATGTGGCAGTTTACCCAGAGCGGAACAGCTAAAGGTTTTACTACCTCAATGGATCTGAATGTGTTTTCCGGCAATCTCTCGGATTTCAGGAAGTACATTGATGCAGCGTGGAATTAATTTAAATTTAGTCTGATATCATGAAAAAGTCTTTAAAGGTTTATTTGTCCGCTTGGGGAGTAGTAATTGCAGCATTTCTAATATCTTTTGTTACAGGGAGGATTCTGTCTGGGCGTGAGGCCGGGATGATTGAACGGTCAAAAGATCCGGTCCAAGTTGAAAGGTTGTTAAAGATTGACTTGCCGGCTATCTCGTCCGTTGAATCAGATGATTTAACTGGTTCGCAATATGGTGAATATATGTGTTATATGTATTTTGCCGAGCCGCTTGCTGAAGAGGTGATACAAGAACTTGAAAAACGTTGCAAGACAGAGGCTGACCTTTGGAAAAAAAACAACAGATTCCTATTATTTCAGCAAAAATCTTACATGTTATATATATGAGGACCGTGCTGAAGTCTCTTTTACGACTGTTGACGATATGCCATTCGTATATTTGGGAGTACTATTCTCTTTTCTGGGACTCCTTATACTCCTTGTCTGGGGCCTGATATTGGGTATAATATCGTTACTCAGTAAAAGCCGCAAAACTATTTGATGAGATAAGGGTAGAGCAGAACAGAATTATTTATATATAGGGTTACTTTTGCCAAGGTGAGGTATTAAAGGTAAATAAACAAATTACAATATTAAAATTTCGTATATCATGAAAAAGTATTTTATCTTTGTTTCCGCATCAATTGCGAAAATTGGACTTTATGTATTTTTAGGTAGTTGTTTGATTTTAGGCGCCTCTTCATGTAGTTGTACTGAAGATGCCATCTCAGAACTATATGATGTGAGAGTCGATTTAGATGGCGATGGTGATAGAGGTGATAGAAGTGGTCAGTATAACCCATCGTTTACTGGAAACCCATCTCGAACAGGACATTGTAGAGATTGTGGGCTCGATCATTATGGTAATTATAAATGTTCTGCATTTACACCGATTAGACCTGGGTCTACGACATGCAGTTGCGGATGCTCAATTAAAGATCATGCTGTAAGATAATTTGTTATTATGTTTTGTAGATTAAGTATACTGTTGCTATTTATGTCATGCATGCTTTCCGCGCAGGAAAAGCATGCATTGGTCATTGGCATAGGAGAGTATCAGGACCCGGAATGGGGCCATATTTGTGGCGATAAGGATATCCCGTATGTTGAAAGGATTCTGGAAGACTTCGGTTTTGAAGACAGACGGATACTGAAGAACAGTTATGCGACGAAGAATGCAATTTGCTCTGCTTTTCAGGAACTTGCGGACAAGGTGTCTGAAGGGGATATGGTATATGTCCATTTTTCTGGCCATGGCCAGCAGATGTCAGATCTTGATGGTGATGAGGAAGATGATGAATGGGACGAGGCATGGATACCATATGATGCATATCGTCAGTATTGTCATGAAGATGACGGTAGCCGCCACCTGTCGGATGATGAGATAAGCGCCTTTCTGCAGAAGATCAGAGACAAGGTCCGCGCTAGCGGACGTATACTGGTCGTGGTGGATGCCTGCCATAGTAGCGGATCATCGCGTGCTCAGGATGAGATTGATGAGGATGAGTGGCCCTCGCGAGGTGTGGACAGTAAATTCGTTATCCCCGGAAAAAAACAGTATAAAAAAGCAAAGGAAAGGGTTCATGAAGATTGGCTAATCCTCTCGGCCTGTGAATGTAATCAGCGCAATTTTGAGGTACGAAAGCCAAGGGTAGGCAAGCTGACATATTGTATGTATATGTTGAGAGATGGTTTGTCCAGGATGTCGAATGATGACGTGATTGATGCAGTTTCGGATATGATGGAAAATCCAGAGATGATTTCACCCATTCCTCAGAACCCGACTCTTGAGGGGGATTTGAAAAGATATCAGTTTAAGGATTTGTTTTTATAAGAGTTATGAGTAAAGTCTTTGATGTAGATATTGTCAGAAGAGTCTCAGCTCGAGACCCTAAAGCAGAGAGTCTCTTCTATGATGGCTGTTATACCTATTATAGCAGGAACATCTCGCTCTTGCGTGGTGTCAGGAGTGATGTAAAGGATGATATATTCCATGATTCATTTCTAGTTATCTGGACAGAAATCCAAAATGGAAAGATCTTTGTCCAGAATGATGCAGTGTGGCGCATAAGGAAAAATGGCAAGGCTGCACAGATGGCTTGCAGTCTATATACATTCCTGCTAAGCATAGCAAGGTATCGCCACTTGAAGTTCATGCGGGATGAGGGACCAGCTATGTTTGTAGATATTGACAGCCCTCATTTCTACTATATCAAAGATGAAGAAGAGATTGTTGACCATTCTGAAAAGGAACGGAAGATGCAGACTGTTGATGATATGCTCCACGAGATGTCTGAGCGCTGCAAGGAGATTCTCACAATGTTTTATGTCAAGGGCTATACCCTTGATAAGATCATGCTGTTAAGGAAAGAGAAGAATGTCAGCAAGGATGGTCTGAAGACAGGAAAGAGCAAGTGTCTTGCCCAGCTTAAGAAGAACGTTAAAATGAGTTTGGCTTATGAATAATTATGATATCGAGGAACTGATTGACAGGTATGTCATGAATCATATGGATGCTGATGAACGTCGCGGGTTTGAAGAACGCATGAATGAAGATGATGCCTTGAGGGAAGAAGTCGACATGATGCGGATAATCGTGGACTCATTGGAAAGACGAAGCAGCAATGAAGAGAAGATGGCCATGTGGAGAATGGGAATGGGTAGTGGTAAGGTATGTGCTATGCCTGCAAGAGATATTAAGGGTGAGAATGATGGTGAATTGTTGAAAGTAAAGAAGCGTATTGCATTCCGCATAGTAGGTATATGGGCGGCAGCATGTGTTATGCTTGGTGTATTCTTAGGTTATCCGTATTCTTATTGGGGACTTCAGGACGATGATGTTATGGCTTATATATCGCGAACTTCGGGTGTGTCATATTCTGATGCCATTGAAACTATGTGGGATGCAAAAGCTTATGCTGAATCTATCACCTACATTGATTCTGCAATTGCAGAATTGATGGAAATAGAATATGAAGACGAGTATGATGTTCAAACTCGAGATTTCGATGTATATTGTCTTTCATGGGCCAGAATTCAGACTCTCCTTAAGATGCGTGATTATAAGTCTGCTTATGACTATCTTGAAGATTTCATGATAGCTGACGGTGTATATAAGGAAGAAGCGGAGAAGTTGTATAACAAGCTTAGAATCAGGATGAAATGAGACGATTGATTATTGCTCTTCTGTTCTGCTTATCTCTTATCGGGCAGTCTGCAGCAGGTCAGGAAGTAAAGTATTCAGCTAAATTTCTGAAGTATATCAGACAGATCGACCAATGGCAGAATGCAACTCCGGAAGAGGCCGGTGTTTCGCAGCAGAAGTATGATCTGTTGCTTGCTAAACTTCATGATTGTGCGGCTTACGAGCTGATGTTGATGAAGGATCTGGATAATGCATTGATGATGTATAATGTGTCTGTTGCATATTATGAAAAGGCTATGGATCGTGGTGGTACAGCAGATGGATTGAGGCAGACTGCATTTCTGAATTATTATCTGGATAATATCCGGCAGTCTTTTGAAGACAGTGAGAGAGCACTGGTAATTGCGGAAGAACTGAAGGATACGTCAAGGCTGGTTGAAATAACAGTCTCATATAAGGAGCGTCTTGAAGAGCAGAACTTTCATTCCAGGGCATTGGAATTATCGGATATTATATCATCCTTTGAGAAATCTGATCTGTCGCAGGAGTCCCGTCTATTTCTATTGCGACACAATATTGAGGCAGCATGTGCTAAAGCGGATTTTGCTTTGGCGGATCTGTATCTTGAAGAATATGCCTATATTGTAGAGTCTGTTCAGGATGATCCGTATAATTCAATAAGGTGCGTATATCTGTTGGAAAAGGAAGGGCGCTTCCGAGATGAGGGACGATATGAAGAAGCTGCATCATGTGCTTTGACAAGGGCGGAATATTCAGTGGATGATGACAGCCGGTTGGATGCCTATGCTTTTGCTATGCATGATTATGCTTCTACCGGTGATCGAAGATCTTTCGACCGCTATGCTGACAGTGTATCTGTCATGATGAATACTCTTCCTATGTCAACTTATGCAAAGATGAATCTGCATAATATGAAGGCTATGTCATACAAAACCTTGGGTATGTATGAAGAGGCTATGAGAGAGTATGACCTCATTGATGCAATAAGCGCAGGTACTGTAGAACTTGATGCTCTGAAAGCTGGTATCCTTCATAAAATGGGTAGGAATGAAGAATCTAGGCAGTATTATAGGTCGTATACTGAGAGATGTCTGAAGAATAACGGACCTCAATCATTGCAGTACGCAGATGCTGTCAGATACTTGGCGAATAGTGAGGGATTCTGCGGAGATATTGCTGGAGGATTCAGTCATTATAAAGAATATCTGAGTCTTATCAGAGAGTTGTTGAAATCAGAGCTGCCATATGTCACTTCTGAGAAAAAGGACAAGTTCTGGTCAGAAATGTCTGAAGGAGTGATGCATATGGCCTCGTATTCTTTGGCAGCCGGCGAAGACCAAGGTGAGTTCACAAGGACGTCATATGATGGACTTCTTTTTTCAAAAGGATTGTTGTTGTCATCCGAAAGATCGGTCTCAGATTATATCAGAAGCCACTCAGATAAGACTGTACAGGATGTGTACTATAAGGTCTTGTCATTAAGAGAACGGCTAGAGAAATTGAAGAACAACTATACCGCAAATAAGGATAGCATACTTGTCTTGTCCTCAGAACTGAATTCTTTGGAAATCAGACTGGCAACAGTGTGTCATGACTATACCAGACAGACTGCTTTTCTGGATGTCACATATGAAGGCATACGAAAGAAGCTGAATTCCAAGTCTGTCGTCATAGATTTTGTTGATTATAAGTCGGAAACTGTCGGCCACAGGTATATTGCATATGTGTATAGGAAAGATTGGGAGTTCCCAAAACTGATTCAGGTATTTACTCAGGATGAGATGGATGCTTTAGGAATAGAAGATATGCATCCTGAGATGCTCTATAGCAGGAAGCATTCTTCTGATGCATTGAAGTTGTTATGGGAGCCTGTAAGCCGATTTGTGGGCGAAGGCGACACAGTGTACTTTATACCATCCGGATCTATGCATATGATTGCCTTGGAATCTTTAGTGATGGCAGATGGTAGCCATTTAGGTGATCGTTATAATATCGTAAGGCTTTCTTCTGCCAGAGAGATTGTTGAAGGCAAACCGGCAAAGAAGAAGTTTAAGCGTGCTGCTTTATTTGGTGGATTGAAGTATGATACGAATGCAGTGAGCATAGCTCGATCTTCATATGGTTTTCTTCCGGAATCTGCAGAAGAAGTTGATGCAGTGGCTGACATGCTTGAAAGGTCTGGGGTAAGGAAACAATTGTATAAAGGGTATGATGGTACAGTCTCAACCTTTATTGCCTCATGCAAACCATCACCTGATATTCTGCATATAGCTACTCATGGTTTTTATTATGAACCGGAGGAGGCTGTCGGAGTAGAAGGTCTGTCTGGCTATAAGAATGCTATGATGTTATCGGGTATAGTGCTCTCAGATACATTCATGACCGCCGAGAAGATATCTGGACTTGACCTGAATGATACAGACCTTGTTGTGTTGACAGCATGTGATACCGGTAAAGGTAAGATTACCTCCGAAGGTGTATACGGACTTCAAAGAGCATTCAAGAAAGCAGGTGCTCAGACTGTCATAATGAGTCTGTGGAAAACAGATGATAAGGCTGCAAAAGACTTTATGCAGTTCTTCTATAATGGACTGATTACTAAAGGATGGGATAAACGTAAGGCATTTGAATCCGCTAGAGCTGAAATGCGCAAAGTG
>JAEIGA010016605.1_pt1 | contig 11196 bp, 9 predicted proteins | sample 9270691 | NCBI WGS metagenome assembly JAEIGA01 (sample SAMN17057246, study PRJNA624740) | gut metagenome | biome: biome; isolation source: fecal sample | host: Bos grunniens | place: China: Xizang | collected 2019
ACCTTGGGTGAGGGCACGAGGATGCGGTCTTCGCCCTCGTAGGGAGTCTCGCGACCACCGTTGAGGAAGAAGGTTACGTGAGCATACTTCTCAGTCTCAGCAATGTGGAGCTGCTTGAGACCCTTTGAAGCTACATATTCGCCGAGGGTATTCTCTACGTTCTCCTTATCGAAAAGGATGTGAACGCCCTGGAAAGATGCGTCGTACGGAGTCATGCAGTAGTATTGCAAGCCGGGGATGGTATGCATGCCAGCCTCGGGCATATCCTGCTGTGTGAGTACAACGGTGAGCTCCTTGGCGCGGTCGTTGCGGTAGTTGAAGAAGATGACAACGTCGCCCTCCTTGATGGTGCCGTCGTAGGCAGCGTTCACAATGGGAAGGATGAACTCGTCGGTTACGCCCTCAGCGTATGACTCCTCTACAGCCTTCACCATGTCGGTAGCCTTCTTACCCTCGCCGTTCACGAGCAGGTCGTAAGCCACCTTCACGCGCTCCCAACGCTTGTCGCGGTCCATAGCATAGTAGCGACCAATGATAGAGGCAATCTTAGCATTGTGCTCTACGAGCTGACCAATGAAGCCTGCGCCGCTCTTGGGGTCGGTGTCGCGACCATCCATAAAGCAGTGTACGTAGGTGTTCTCAATACCATACTCACCAGCGATGTCGATGAGTTTGAAGAGGTGGTCGAGTGAGCTGTGCACACCACCATCAGAGGTGAGGCCCATGAGGTGGAGATTCTTGCCATTCTCCTTGGCATAGCTGTAGGCAGCTACGATCTCCTTATTCTGCATGATGCTGTTATCGGCACAAGCACGGTTGATTTTCACGAGGTCCTGATATACTACGCGGCCGGCACCGATGTTGAGGTGGCCTACCTCAGAGTTTCCCATCTGTCCGTCGGGGAGACCTACATTCTCACCGCTAGCCTGCAGCTGTGAGTGAGGATAAGTACTCATCAGATAGTCCCAGTAGGGGGTAGGAGTGTTGAAGATAACGTCGCCCTTACCTTGGTTACCGAAACCCCAACCGTCCAAAATCATCAATAAAGCTTTCTTTGACATACGAATAGTGTATTAAATGGTTTATATTGTTAGTTCCACTTTGGTATTAATGTGCAAATTTACATAAAAAGCCGGAATATACGATGCGCGTAGGTATAAAAAACTTATTATTGTATCAAAGGACAAAAGTTATTAACAAAAACAAAGAGTTATCCACTTTTTTAGAAGTTTTAGGACAATTTCTTAGGAAAATTAGACAGATTATTACTTACTTCGCAACTTGAAACAATAAGTAAGTATTAGAGAATGGGAAAGATTATTGCATTGGCCAATCAGAAGGGTGGCGTAGGTAAGACAACTACGGCTATCAATCTTGCAGCTTCGTTGGCTACGCTAGAGAAAAAAGTACTATTGATTGATGCTGACCCGCAGGCCAACGCCTCTTCGGGTTTGGGTGTGGATATTCGCACTGTAGACTGTTCAGTATATGAGTGTCTTGTAGATGGCAGCGATCTTCGCGAAGCCATTTATACGACTGATATTGAAGGTCTAGAAGTGGTAGCTTCACACATAGACCTCGTAGGAGCTGAGATAGAGATGCTCAACCTTGAAAATCGCGAAACGGTGATGAAGCGTATGCTCGCTCCATTTGTGAACGAATATGATTATATACTAATTGACTGCTCTCCCTCGTTGGGACTTATTACGGTGAATGCGCTTACTGCAGCCGACTCGGTGATTATCCCCGTTCAGTGTGAATACTTTGCGTTGGAGGGTATCAGCAAATTGCTCAATACGATAAAAATCATCAAATCAAAACTGAATCCGGCATTGGGCATAGAGGGTTTCTTGCTCACGATGTACGACTCTCGTTTGCGTCTCAGCAACCAAGTATATGATGAGGTGCGCCGACACTTCCAGGAACTGGTGTTCGAAACAGTGATACAACGTAATGTGCGCCTCAGCGAGGCTCCTAGCCATGGAATACCGGCTATCCTTTATGATGCGGAGTCAAAAGGTGCCCAAAACTATTTGGCTTTGGCACAAGAGATAATTAAGAAGAATGCATAATGGGGTACTTATGCTAGCTAAGGCCCAATACAAATATCAACCCCTCAATTGTTAATCCAATATGGCACAGAAAAAATATAGCTCATTAGGTCGCGGACTTGATGCTCTCATTTCTACTGATACGGTGAAGACTGGAGGCTCATCGTCAATTAGTGAGATTGCAATTAGTAAGATTAAGGCAAACCCCAATCAACCACGTCGTGAGTTTGATGCAGAAGCTTTACAAGAGCTGGCCGACTCTATCAAGGAGATAGGTATCATTCAGCCTATCACATTGCGTAAGATGGACGATGATACTTATCAGATCATTGCTGGTGAACGTCGTTTCCGCGCTTCGCAATTGGCTGGACTAACTACTGTTCCTGCATACATTCGCACTGCTGATGATGAGAATGTGATGGAGATGGCGCTTATCGAGAATATACAGCGCGAAGACTTGAATGCCATGGAAATAGCTCTCGCCTATCAGCATCTGCTCGAAGAGTATGACCTTACGCAGGAACGTTTGAGCGAGCGTGTTGGTAAGAAACGTACCACCGTAGCCAATTATTTGCGCTTGCTGAAGTTGCCTGCACAGATACAGGTGGCGCTTAAGAATCGAGAACTCGATATGGGACATGCCCGCGCTTTACTCTCATTGGATAATCCTGTAGAGCAGATCCAGCTCTTTCAAGATATCCAAATTCTCGGATACTCGGTACGTAAGGTTGAGGAGATTGTTAAGAAGAGCAAGGCGGCTAAAAATAAGGGCGCAGTAAAAAAGGCGGGCGAGTTTGATTTATTAAAAAAGCACTTGTCTACATTCTTCCAGACAGATGTGCAACTCACTTGCAACCCTAAGGGTAAGGGTAAGATTGCTATCACCTTTAAGGATGAAGCTGAGTTGGAACGCATCATAGCATTATTGGATAAACTGAAAGCTTAATGAAACATTATCGCAAAGGAGTAGTGCGAGTAGCCGTTTTATCGCTGATGCTATGCATATGTTGCAACATAGCAGTGGCTTCAGAACCGATGTGGCAGAATGTCGATTCGCTGCATCAGCAGCGTGTGCTCAATATTACAGACTCGCTGCATCGCAATGCCACAAGCAGATTGATAAGTATGCAACAGCCTATCACCTCTCAAGTGGTAGCCGATAGTGCTGCTATATCAGACGTGCTCAATTCTGTACTCTCCAACGATACTGTTCGTCAGCCCTCTCGTCGCGAGTTGCGCTCCCAGCGCTTGAGTACGTTCATGCCCGATCCCAACAAAGCCACATGGTCGGCTATCGTGTTCCCTGGTGGTGGTCAAATATACAATCATAAATATTGGAAACTCCCTATCGTATATGGAGGATTTTTGGGATGTGCGTATGCTCTTAACTGGAATAACCAGATGTATAGCGATTACTCGCAAGCCTATCTTGACATCATGGATGACGACCCCGGCACAGCAAGCTATGAGGATTTTCTTCCACCACGATACAATGTAGAGGCCAATAAGGATTATTTGAAGCGTGTCTTCAAGAGCCGTAAGGATAATTATCGACGTCAACGCGATATGAGTATATTCTGCTTTGTGGGTGTATATCTTCTTTCTGTCATCGATGCCTATGTCGATGCAGAGTTGTCTAATTTTGATATTTCTGAGGATCTTAGCGTACAAGTTCGTCCCAGTGTTATTGATACCCGACAGTATACCCTGCGTAATTCTTCGTATGGGCTTCAATGTAGCTTCAGTTTCTGATGCTTTACCTGTCATTTCACTGTCCATGCTTCTTCGGGATGTCGATATGCTTGTAATTCACGATTCCAGTTTGTTACTTTTACGGGAAACGAGTGAGGCTATGATATAACAAAAGAGGGACCCTGAGGTCCCTCTTTTGTTATAATGCCATTGTACTATTTTATGATTAGCTTGCTTGTTGCAACCTTGTTGTTGCTGCTTACAGTCACGAGATAGATACCAGTGTTGAGTTGTCCGCGTAAATCTATGGCAGTATTACCTTGTGTTAGTGCAGCATGATATACGGTGCTTCCCGAGAGGGTGTTGACGGTGATGGTAGCTCCCTCTGCAACTGCAGGTACGCTTACTGTGAATGCTCCATCGCTAGGGTTGGGATATACGGTAACCACGAGGTCACCCACTATATGGTCGATACCATTGTCGCCACCTACAATCTGCCATACTACAGGCTCAGCAATAGTGGCGATGGGAGCCTTGATGTAAACGGTGTACTCGGCGTCAGCCGGTGCAAAGAGGTAGCTCTTACCTATTGTCACCCCTTCGTCGTTGACGATATTTGTCTGTGTGAAGTCATTCTTGTATGCCGAGAGAGAGGTCTTTTCGTCTTTATAGAATGTCAGGCTGCTATAGTTCTTGATGGTGCTGCTTATGGTGATGGTTACCTCTTGGTTGGCAGGCATGGTGTAAGCATACCATGTCTCATATCCATCGGTTCCTGTAGTAAGTGTATACTTGGTGCCAGGCACAGCAGTGATGGGGTCGGCAAAGCGTTCGCCGGGGCGTGCCTCGGCAAAGGTCGGTACAATGTAGTAGTTATTACCGTCGGTATCGCCTGGATCTGCATTGATGGTGGTGCAGATATATAGTGTCTCTCCCTTTTCTATATATACCTTACACAATTTGTATCCAGCCATATACGCATTGCTATAGCGATTATCGTCAGAGCCGTTGATCTCGCTAGCTTCGCAGTCACCAACCTTAATCTTGAGGTTTGAGCCGCGACCAAGCTTGGCGTAGGTAGTGTAGAATCCTGTACGGTCGGCCACATACTTGTGCCATACAGTGCTCTCAGGAGTATTGTCGATGGTGATCGTATCGCCTAATTGTGCTATGGCGATAGCGGTTGCGCATATATCGCCCTCGTTAGCCTCTTCGAGACGTGAGGTGAAGATTACATCAGCGCCTTCATTGGCAAACGACATGATTTCAAAGAGGTAGGTTGTACCCTCTGTCACGGGAATCTTATATGTGCGTGCAGTGATATTGCCTTTGCTGTCGGTGATATCTTCGCGTATGTAGTTGATGGTCTTGCCACTGCATTCGGTGCGGAAGTAAATACTCCAGTAGTAGTCAATAACGTTCTTTGAGGTGGTCTCGAAGATGGCAAAGCCCGATTTCTCGGCAGTAAACTGTCGATAGTTCATCACGTCATCACCACGGTCTTTGATGATCACTTTTTCACCTAGTGAGAATATGATGGGCATGTCGCAGTAGTCGCCAGCCTCGATGGCTTTTTCAGTGAGCGTGATACTGTTAGCCCCTTCGTTGGCGGTTACACATAGATATATGGTTTGTCCTTCACTCAAGCGATACTTGTTGTCGCCATTCATGATGTTGCCGCTGGTTCTTGAATAAAGCACATGCTTGATAGTTCCTGTGGTGTTGATTGAGAGCTCTACATCCTTGCTTGATGTATATGCAAACCAATAGTCATGTGCTAGGCCGCTGAAAGTTGTCTCGCCAGCACTGATGACCTTGGCTTTGTCGAGGCTTTCGCCCTCGGCAGCTTCGCGCAAGGTCAGTGTCGCGGCACCTTTGACTGATGCGGGTGAGGTTACCTTGTAGTTGATGATAAGTTCATTGCCTGCAAATAAGGGGTCGAGGTTTAGCAACTGATTCATGGCACTTCCCTTGATGTCCACGGGTAGATACTCATCTGATTCGTAGTTACAGTTACTCATATAGGTGATGCTTCCATTCCATCCAGCTACGGTGCTCATCTCCATGATGTACTTGTCGCCAATGTCTGTGAGGTCAATATGGTAGTAGTTGTTACCCTTCACCAGGTCGAGTGTGGTGGGGAAAGAACTCACTTCAATGGGGGCTTTACAACTCTCTCCCAAGCGTGTGCTGGTCATCTTAAAGGTGATGTCGGCAGGACGGCTGTTGGGCACGATGATGATGTATGCCGAATCCTTCTTCACTACAAACTCATGGTCATCTGTTGAGATGTCCTGCGATACATATTTCAATGGTTCGTCAACACTGCCATACAATCCCTCCTCGATGTAGTATATAAGGTATTGACTCGTATAGATGCTAGCCACACCATCGCTGGGTGCCACAAAACGGGCAAAGGTAGCATAGCTGAGATCGCTGAGATAGTCACTGTCGTAGTTTTTGTATACGGGCAGTGTTACCTTCTCATTTTGTGTCAGTGCAATGGGCTGTTCCCATGAGTCGCCTTTGATGCTCTCGTTAAAGAATATGCTCTTGAGCGTGAAGATAGCCATTATGCCCTCGGCCTCCTCGGGAGTCGATAGTGTGAATCGTATCTCGTCACCCGCAAATACCTTGATCCATCCATATATACCTACGCCATTCTCATATGATCCGGCCTCCTGTAGGGGTGAGTCGCTGTCATACGCACCGTCGTGATACCATCCGCCCCAGATGCTTACGTGTACGTTGTCAGCTACATCCTGATCATCGGCATAGATATACAATGTGCCATTTTCGGTAGCTGTGTAGCTGAAGGTGATGAGTGAGTCGGCACGCATTCTCAGTCTCTTGTTGCTGCCATTCCATTCTGTAATGGTTGCAGCCTCCTGCTGCGCATGAGCGGCAGATGCGATGCCCACGAAGAGCATCAGTAAGATGTGGAAAACTTTTTTCATAAATTATAGTAGTATTTGTAATGTCTAAAAAGCCCCGACCTTCATAATTGATAGAATCGGGGTTTTCTGTTTTTGTCTTGTGACTGTTCGGCAGCTTATGCAAACTCGCTCCAGTCGGTCAGACGCATATCGCCTTTGCGCATCAAGGCATCGTGCATGCCGAATGCTGCGCGTAGATGATGTGTGGTGTGTCCCTTGGCCGAGAGATGCAGGTAATCCCACAGCATCTGACGGTAGTCGGGGTGTGCGCAATTCTCAATAATCGCCTTGGCACGCTCCATGGGGCTCTTGCCGCGAAGGTCAGCGATACCCTGCTCGGTAATCATGATGTTCACGCTATGCTCGTTGTGGTCCACGTGCGATACCATAGGCACGATGGCACTGATCTTACCCTCCTTGGCTACTGAGGGGCATGAGAAGATGCTGATATAGGCGTTGCGGGTAAAGTCGCCCGAACCTCCGATACCGTTCATCATTTTGGTGCCACATACGTGCGTTGAGTTTACGTTACCGTAGATGTCGGCTTCGAGTGCAGTATTCATAGAGATGAGGCCCAATCGACGTGCCACTGCGGGGTGGTTTGATATCTCTGAGGGACGCAGCACGAGTTTGTCCTTGAAGAACTCGATGTCGTCGTAGATGCTCTTGAGTCCCTCGTTGCTTACGCTGAGTGAGCAGGTGCTGCCAAACTTACAACGGCCTGAGCGGATGAGGTCAATCACAGAGTCCTGAATCACCTCGGTATACATCTCAAAGGCAGGTACGGTGGGGTCTGCTCCCAAGGCACCGAGTACAGCATTCGCCACGTTGCCTACACCGCTCTGCAAGGGCAGGAAACTGGGAGGGATGATGCCCCGTTTCATGTCACCGATGAGGAACTGTGCCACGTTGTGACCTATTTGCATGGTGATGGGGTCAGCATCAGTGAAGGGGCGTGCCTCATCGGGGAGGTTTACCTCTACGATACCTACAATCTTGGCTGGGTCGACCTGTATGTAGGGTGTACCTATGCGGTCGCTAGGCTTATATACGGGAATCTCTCGGCGCATGGGAGGATCAGCAGGCTCGTATATGTCGTGTAACCCCTTGGGCGCAGTACCATAGGCACTGTTGAGCTCAATGATAACCTTGTCGGCCAAGCGTGCTACAGTAGGTGCGATACCCACACCTGCTGTGAGGTATACCTTACCATCAGGTGTCACGTCGCAAGCCTCGAGGATTGCTACATCGACCTTACCCATAAAGCCATAGCGCAACTCTTGAGCCATTTGTGAGAGGTGTATATCGTTGTACGCTATCTCGCCGGCATTGACAGCCTTGCGGAAGTCGCCGTTGGTCGTATAAGGAGCGCGATAGCGCAGTGCTTTGGCACGTGTCAGTGCTCCATCGCATGAGTCACCAGTAGAGGCACCGGTAAACAATCCTATCTGAAAGGGGCGTCCAGCAGCGTGCTCGGCTTCAGCGATGCGTGCTATCTCTGCTGTCACGGTCTTGGGGGTACCAGCAGGGGTAAATCCACCCAAGCCCACGTTGTATCCATGTTTTACATGGCTCGCAGCCTCGGCTGCGCTAATAATATTGAAACTCATAGTAATGTATGTTTTTTTGGTTCGTCTCTTGTGTGTGTGTGTTGAGCTAGGCTCATTCATATTTGCGGTTGAATATCTCTGCATAGATAAAGGCACGTCGAGCCTCTTCGCGTGTAGTGAGTGCAATCTTCCTCGTTTTTTGATGGGTCGTCTCTTTTTCGATTGCCTTGTTCTTCTCATCTATTGCAGTATCAGCAATAGTGTCATTACTCTGTGGGGTGACAAATAGCGGAGACTTGTTCTTCTCTTCTATCGTTGGTATATCTGATATTGGCATTACAGCGTTATTCTCCTCAGGTACGTAGTTCTGAGAGTTGGTATACTCATCGCAGGATTCTGACAGTGTAGGGAATACCTCTTTCAACTCATTGCCAGCGCTTCTCGCTCGCTTGTCCTCGGTCATTTTATCAAACAGATATTTTATACCTGCCAGACCGATATATATCAATATGTATACAAATATAGACATGCTTACTTTCAGTTTAAGGGCAAAGATAAGTATTTATCTCCAATAGTAACAACTTAGCGAGTTTTTTTTCCTATAAAAAACAAAAAGAGGAACTTCCCAGCCCCTCTTCTCCATTTTTTAACCTAAACCTTAACTATGAAAAAATCTAATGTTTATGCAAAGGTCAGTCTTTTTTTCTGAATGGCAAAGAAAAAGCAGGAAAAAAAACAAAAAACGCCATCTTTACCGCTTTTTTAACTTATGGTATGCTAGTTAAACTCATTTTTTTGACGGATTATTCGCAAAATAGCCGTAACTTCGCAGCGAAATAAGAGAATGACATTATGCAACAAGATATGGAATGCACCAAGCGTCTCTACATCGAGACTTACGGCTGTCAAATGAATGTGGCCGATAGTGAAGTGATAGCTTCAGTAATGAAAATGGCGGGTTATGACCCCTGCGAGAATCTCGATGAAGCTGATGCCGTACTGCTCAATACCTGTTCGATACGCGACAATGCCGAGCAGAAGATCTTGCACCGCCTCGATGCGCTCAATGGCCTGCGCCGTAAGGGGCGTAAGCTCATTGTGGGTGTAGTAGGCTGCATGGCCGAACGTGTGAAGGAGAACCTCATCGCCAACTACGGTGTAGATCTTGTAGCGGGTCCCGATGCCTATCTCTCATTGCCCGATCTCATCGCTCAGGTTGAGGCGGGTGAGAAGGCTATGAATGTGGAGCTGTCTACCACTGAGACCTACCGTGATGTTATTCCCTCACGCATCTGTGGCAACCATATCTCGGGCTTTGTATCTATCATGCGTGGCTGCAACAACTTCTGCCACTACTGTATCGTGCCCTACACCCGTGGTCGCGAGCGCAGTCGCGATGTGGAGAGCATTCTTAATGAAGTCAACGACCTGGCTGCCAAGGGTTACAAGGAGGTGACACTGCTTGGCCAGAACGTCAACTCATATCGTTTCGAGCGTGGAGATGAGGTTATCACCTTCCCCATGCTGCTGCGCTTGGTGGCTGCTGCTGTACCGCAGATGCGCGTGCGTTTCACCACCTCGCACCCCAAAGATATGAGCGACGAGACCTTGCAAGCTATTGCCGAGATACCCAATATCTGCAAGCATATTCACTTGCCCGTACAGAGCGGTAGCTCACGCATCCTCAAGCTGATGAATCGCAAGTACACCCGCGAGTGGTATCTCGAGCGTGTAGAGGCTATACGCCGCATCATTCCCGACTGCGGACTCAGTACCGACATCTTCTCAGGATTCCACTCCGAGACCGAGGAGGATCACCAGGAGTCGCTCTCGCTCATGCGTCTCTGCGAGTACGACTCGGCCTTCATGTTCAAGTATAGCGAGCGTCCCGGCACCTATGCCAGCCGCCACCTTCCCGATGATATCTCTGAGGAGGTCAAGATACGTCGTTTGAATGAGATTATTGCCGTGCAGAACGAGCTCTCTGCCGAGAGCAATCGCCGCTGCATCGGAAAAACCTACGAGGTATTGGCCGAAGGCTACTCAAAGCGCTCCCGCGAGCAGCTCTGCGGCCGCACCGAGCAGAATAAGACCGTCGTGTTTGATAAGCAGCACTATCGCATTGGCGATTTTGTGATGGTCGAGATTCTCGATGCCAGTTCAGCGACCCTTATCGGACGTCCTGTGGCGAAGTAAGAGAGGATGGTTTGTGAAAAGTTACGCTGTACCGATTATTGTCGATGAAGAAAGCTCCGTATCTGTTTTTCCTCCTTTTGATGTTGCAGGCATGTTCCGACTCTTACCATGTCTTCAGCAACAAATATCCCGTCTCGTACTCCTGCAAGGTGAGTACGCATCCTTTCAATAGCATCAATACCCTAGGCTATTTCCTGTCGGTGCGTCCTACTGCTAGTCACAATGGCTACAAGGTCAAGTTACCTACAGGTGCTGAGCAAGAGTACCCCTATACAGAGGTACAGAGCCGCGTGTTTCAGTTTGGCCTTGCAGGGCTCATCATTGGTAAGCCCTACTTTGGCGAAGGCGAGGTGTATGCCTACGATTTAGGCTGCCCGCAGTGCGATCGTGCATCGGCACGCCTCAGTGTCGGTATTGATGGCATGGCCTCTTGTGCCCGGTGCGACGCGACCTACAATCTCAATAGCGAGGGAGTAGCCATTACCGGCAATAGCAGACCTCTATACCGTTATCGCACTACGTTAAATGGAGATATTTTGATGGTTCATAACTAAAAAATAGGGCCAACACAAAATAATTGTCAGCTTGCCGTTGTCATTTGTCAATTATTTTATATCTTTGCAGTCGCATTTGCGGAAATAGCTCAGTTGGTAGAGCATAACCTTGCCAAGGTTAGGGTCGCGAGTTCGAGTCTCGTTTTCCGCTCAAGGCTGCTCGAATGGTGGAATCGGTAGACACGAAGGACTTAAAATCCTTTGGCCAGTGATGGCT
>JAEIGA010016606.1_pt1 | contig 11196 bp, 8 predicted proteins | sample 9270691 | NCBI WGS metagenome assembly JAEIGA01 (sample SAMN17057246, study PRJNA624740) | gut metagenome | biome: biome; isolation source: fecal sample | host: Bos grunniens | place: China: Xizang | collected 2019
GCAAAACTCTAATAAATTTAGTTGGGACGAACATGGCACAATCATTTCTGCTCCAGCTTGTATGTTGCCTACTGATAATAAAGCATTGTTGGGAGTGTTAAACTCAAAACTTGTGTGGACATTCCTCACTAATATATGCGTAGTTCGCAATGGCGGTTATATAGAGGTGAAACCTCAATATTTTGAAAAGATTCCTGTTCCATTATTGGAAGGCGAGCTTTCGGAGTCGCTAAATACTTTCGTGAAAAATATGCTTGTACTTAACGAACAATTGCAAACAAAGCGCAATCGTTTCCTTCGTCGCTTGTCCGATAATTTCCAAGACATTAAGATTACGGGAGCTTTGTCCACCTTCGACCAGTTGACATTTGCAGAGTTCATGAAAGAGCTGAAGAAGCAAAAAATAAAGTTAAGCCTTTCACAACAAGACGAATGGGAAGACTACTTCAATGACTATCGAACAGCGTGTCAAGAACTCTCCGCACAAATAGCAACCACAAATAACGAGATTGACCTGCGCGTATATAAACTCTATGGCCTCACTTATGATGAGGTCCTCATTGTTGATCCCGAGACGGCTATTAGTCGCGAGGAGTATGAGAATAATTAATTTGTAATTGTTTCGGTATATGGGTCGATTGCAAACAATACAGAATGCCTTAATCTCTATCAATGAGACTGTTTTTCAGGACTTATGTGATAGTCTCCTTTTCTCCATAAATGGAAATTACACGGCATACTCAAGGATTGGAAGTCAGGAAGGAAAACAAAAAACAAAAAAAGGAACTCCTGACAGTTTTTATAGGAATAGAAATGGGAAATATATATATGTAGAGTATTCTACAAACATAACATCTGGAATTTCTAAGTTAAAGGATGATATAGAAAAGTGTATTGATGTAGACAAAACAGGAATACCTATACAAGATATAGAAAAGATTATCTTATGTTTTAATTTTAACCTTAAGCCAGACGAAGTAAAATCATTATGTAATGTTATTGGTGAGGCTAGAATAGAACTTATTTTATATTCACTTGATTCACTATCATTAGAATTGTGCTTAAACCATAGGGACTTAGTGCATGATTACTTAAATATATCTTTCGATACGGGGCAGGTTGTATCCATTGAGAGGTTTGTCGAAGAATATGATAAAGCGTCAAAGGGAATTGCCACGCCACTTAATAATCCTTTTGTTCATAGAGAAAAAGAGCTGAAGGAGTTAAAAGAAATAATATCCAGAGATGATCTGATTATTTTATATGGTGCTCCAGGTGTTGGAAAGACCAAATTGGCTCTTGAAACAATAAAAGATTTTGCAAAAGAAAATGGTTCGTATGAAGCTTATTGCATCTCATATAAGAGTTCTAGTTTAATCGAAGACCTATATCAATATTTAAATGAAGATAAGGATTATATCTTGTTTGTTGATGATGCCAATAGAATAGATAGTCTTGGTCAAGTTTTAGGTGTGTATAAAGCGCCTCGAAAAGGGAAACTGAAAATACTAATGACTGTAAGAGATTATGCATATAACATTCTAGAGAAATCATGCAGAGAGATGCAATATGAATCTTATGAGATTAAAGGGTTAACAGATGAACAGATAATTGATATTGTAAAAGCATCGCCTTTTGATATCTTAAATTCTCTTTACCACAAGGAGATTATTCGTATTGCTGATGGCAATCCTCGTTTGGCAATCATGGCTGGTTTGGTCGCGATTGAGAAGCAATCGTTACAAGTCTTTCACGATAGTTCGGATTTGTTTGAAAAATACTTTGCCACATTTATAAATGACGATGGCGAATTTGCAAAATCGATTAATCTCAAGATTCTTGGCTTAATTGCATATTCCTATACTCTACCTTATAAGAATAAAGGTGTTATCACTCCAATTTTAGACGACTTTGAAATTGAGTATAATGCATTTATTGAGCAAATTGACATACTGGAAAGATTAGAATTGGTTGAAATCCAATATGAATATGTCAAAATCCCAGAACAGAATCTTTCAACATTCTTTTTTTATAAAGCATTTATAAAAGATGAATTACTGTCTTTTAATACTTTGCTAGAAAAGTATTTTAGAAATAATAAAGGACGTTTTGAGGATTGTATAATACCTGCAAACAATACTTTTGGGTACAATAATGTAAGGGATAAAGTAAAGCCGGCACTTAAGAGATATCTGGAATCTCTTAAGGATGACGAAGAACAGACTCTTGTCTTTTTGTTAACATTTTGTTTTTATCTTCAAGAGGAAACCTTAGGTTTTATTTGTGGTATTGTTGAACAAATTCCTGTCAACACAATGACTCAATATGTAGTCAGTTGCAACGAAAAGGACTATGTACATAATAATAGAGTAATCGAGTTGTTAGGTAAGCTATTTCATGATTTTGACAACTTAAAAGATGTACTTGAATTGTCTTTTGAATATGTTCGAAGGCAAGCACAACATCTACCCGAACTTATTAGTAAAGTAAAAAGTGAGTTAACTTTTAAAAGGTATGATGAAAGTTACGGATTTAAGAGGCAGCACATTCTTTATGAGATATTGATAAAAGGTGTATCTCAAAAAGATACGTTGTATACTAAGTCTTTTTATGAATTGTCTAAAACTTTCTTGTCGTACAAATTTGAGCAAACTGAAGCTGGAAGAAATCGCTCATTCTCCTTTTATTATTACCCATTGCCCTGTAATGAGTATATCAAGGAATTGCGTAAAAAAATATGGGAATGCATAGACTCCAATTTTACTGAAGATGCATTTCCTTTACTTGAAAACTATATCTCAAAATCTCCAGATATAGTAAAAGAACTGATGGAATACGATATCCCTTTCGTCTGCACAATAATAGAAAGTCATTTGTCACCTAATTCTTTATCTCATTGTAAATATGTACATAATCAAATCAGATGGTGTAAAAGAAGTGGTGTCGTATTACCATGCTTTGAGCATTTATCTAAAACCTATACAAGTACCGTCTATGAGATGTACTTAAAAATCAATTGGGATCGATTAAGGGATAAGGAATCATACGAATTTGATGATTATACAAGATATGAAGAGTTAAAAGAAAGGGAAGTTAGAGAATCTTTTGTATTTGAAAATAAATCAGAAGTGGATTCTTTCTATAATGAATTTATTTCTATTATCAACACAGAAGAGGATAATAAGCAATATCAATATCGCAGAGTCATAGACATCGTAATAGACCAAACCTTTAGCCACAGCTTTGAATTGGGCTTATATTTCTTAGAGATAATTAAAGAAAATAATCCGATTGGATACACTCCTGATATCGCATTTAAAGGAGCCTTGTCCACTGAGGATAATGTAAATAACATATGGGAAGTAATTCAAGGCTCTACAATGTATCCTTATAAGGAACAATGGAAAATGTCTTTTTATCATTATTTACCAGAAGGTTTAATATATGAAAAATATATCCAAGCAGTCAAGTCTACCGTTTCTAAATGGAATTCTACAAATATCTTGAATATTAGAAGTCTAATTAAGTTCTTTGATAGGGACTTGGGGTTGTTAGAAGAATTGTTGGAGATTATCGCAAAAAAAAATGATGATGGTGAGAATGTATGCATATTAGATTATGCTTTAGAAGAACTCTTATTAAAGATTTTAGATTCAAATATAGGGTTAATCAAAAGAGTATATATTCAACAAGCAGCGAGACATCGACATTTTGATTTTGGCAGAAAATTCTTTTTGAGTATTTTGAGAAAAGATGAACATTTTCTAGTTGAATATATTGAAGCATTATATTTAAAAAAGAATGCCGTAAATAGATTAAATGATGAAAGTCAATTAAGTGTTATTTGGCAGATTGATAATATTGAAACTGCATTAAAAGAGATTTTCGACATAATAGTAGAAAAACATCCATATTATGGCTTAAACGAACATTCTTGCAATGCTTTCTTTGATAGATTAGAAGCCGAATCAAAAGAACGAGCAGTAAAGTTTCTTTTAGATTATTGTCGTGAGAATTATAATAATCCCAATAAAGTGAATGTTGTGATAGATGTTGCGAACAATTCTTTGAAGGAACTTTACGAAGAGATTGTTTTGTTATATATATCGCTGACACAGAGTCCTGAAGATTTTTTAAGAATACATTGGTGTGAACATGAAGGTATGTTTAGTGGCGATGATATTATAGGAGATATTGAAGCTGCAAAATGGAATAAATTACTATTGATTGTAAATAAATCTGATGTTGGGTATAAATTAATTCCTATTAAGCGGTTTATTAATAATCAGATTGAGTATTGTGAAAAATCGGCAGAACGAGAAAAAAGAAATCGATTTATTGACAAAAGGTGGTAACTCATACAAACGAATTAATGACTATCTTTGCAGAAACGATGTGTCCCGTATAGACATAACAGATAAAGGTTGTTGAATATAGATCTCAAAATAAAAGATTATTGATATGAGCGAAGAACAGCAATACCTCAATTTCGATGAATATATAAAGGCCAGCGAGCCTCACAAGCGTGAGCGTGCCGAGGCTTGGCGTGTGGCTATAGGTCTGCAAGCGGTTTCGTAATGCTCTCGTGCTTGCCAACTATAAGAATGTAGCCAAAGGAATCGGGCAGGACTACAGCAGATTGCACAAATTCTTCCGCAATCTGCTGATGGAAGAAAACCACGAGCTGAAAAACCGATATATGCTTGTAAATGCTCCTTCAGAGTGGAGTGATGAGACGGGTACCCCACAAGTATCCCACAAGTTCAGGACAAGTTACATACAGAGAATCCTAACATCACGAAGCTAATTCTTGTGGTAGGTGAAAAAGAGCTGTCAGTGAAGGAAATGATGGCAGTAATCGGACTAAAGGATCGCCCTAATTTCATTGAATATTCATTTTCTCCAGCAATAAGGAACGGGTATATTCGCATGTTATATCCCGACTCTCCTCGTCACCCTCGTCAAAAGTATCTATTAACAGTTAAGGGATTGGCGATATATAAGGAAATCAAAGGGGAAAAGGAATAAAGCCAACAAACATCAAACCAATCTCAAAGAAAAACCAAGAGAGGGACCTTGTGGTTCCTCTCGTTTGTTTCCTCTAACTAAAGATTGACGGCAATTTGTGTGAAAAAAAGCAGGCTACCCATCAACCTTCCACCAGCCACCTTTGGCAAATAAATCCTACTCTGTGTGGGAGTTTGGGAAAGTTTTGCTACATTTGTCGGTGTAAACATTGGTGCAACATGACGAGGAATATCATATACTTGTTGATTTATTGGGCGGTGTCGGGGGCTATCCTGGTGCATAAAATCCTTGATGGGGTGGAGAAACCTAAGGTGAAGGACTGGCTGCCTACCTTTATCTTGGCTCCACTCATCTTCCCGTTCTTCATGGCGATAAATAGTCCTAGATACAATGATGCTATAGGTGGATACTTTGGCACAGGGCGCAAGAAGAAAGAGGAGCAGAAGCAAAAGCAAAAGAAGCAGAAGCAAGAGATGCACCAGAGAGGAGCCACAACCTAAGCTAAATAACGCAACACTCCCCGAATCTGCTTGAGAATCGGGGAACGTCGTTTCATAATCTCTGCACATCAGAGTACGGCAGTTATCTTGCGTATCTCATTCAGTTTCTTCATCAACGTGGTGCTCTTGCGGGTTGTCTGGAGATTGTAGCCTGTCTGCATTTTCACAAGCAAGTCGGGGTAGTCTGTCTTTATCGGGTTCGCAGGAAGGGTGAATTTGTCTTTTCACTTCAACCACTCTGCCTCCACCACAAATCATACTTGGCAAGGATAAATAACAAAAGCCCCCTTCGGGTGAAGAGGGCTTTCCTTATCTTATGTGTGCCGCGCGGGCTTAGAAATGGCTTGAACCGTCGAAGCAGTGGGTGCAGAGCTTGCACTTGGGCAGGCCGATGGCCTCGACGAGGGTATCCACGGTGTTGAACTTCAGTGAAGTGAGGTTGAAGCGGCGGCGTATCTCCTCCACGAGGCGCTCATACTGGGGTGTGCCGGGGGTAGAGTACTTGTCGAGGTCCTTGCTGTCATCGCCCTCGAACTCCTTGATGATGCGGCGGGTGAGCAGCTCAAGGTCGCTCTTCGATGAGGTGAAGCCGAGGAAGGGGCAGCTGTGGATGATGGGGGGTGAGGCAATGCGCATGTGTACCTCCTTGGCACCGTAGTCGTAGAGTTCCTGCACGTTATCGGTGAGCTGGGTGCCGCGCACGATGGAGTCGTCGCAGAAGAGCACGCGCTTGTCGTTCATCATAGCACTGTTGGGGATGAGCTTCATCTTGGCTACGAGTGAGCGCACCTCCTGGTTCTCGGGTGTGAAGCTGCGGGGCCAGGTGGGGGTGTACTTCGATATGGCGCGACGATAGGGCACGTTCATGCCATCGGCATAACCGAGGGCCATACCTACACCTGAATCGGGGATACCGCAGGCGCAGTCGACCTCTGAGGAGTCTTGCTGTGCCATCTTGTAACCGGTTGAATAGCGGGCATCCTCGACGTTCTTGCCTTCGTAGCATGAGTTGGGGAAGCCGTAGTATACCCACAGGAAGGAACATATCTGAAGCTTGTCGTTGGGCTTGCGCATCTGCTCCATGCCGTCGGCGCGGAGGCGTACAATCTCGCCCGGACCTACATAGTGCTCAATCTGATAGCCGAGGTTGGGGAAGCTGTTGGTCTCGCTCGTGGCGGCATAGGCGCCGTCTTTCTTGCCGATGACGATGGGGGTACGGCCCCACTGGTCGCGGGCAGCGATGATGCCGTCTTCGGTGAGGATGAGCATAGAGCATGAACCCTTGATCTTGCGGAACACGTTCTCGATGCCATCGACGAAGTCCTTACCTTGTATAATAAGGAGGGCGATGAGCTCGGTTTGGTTGGTCTTCGAGAGACTCATCTCCGAGAAGTGCATGTTGGATGCGAGGAGGTCTTGCTCGAGTTCCTGCAAATTGTTGACCTTGGCAACGGTGACAATGGCAAACTTGCCCAAGTGTGAGTTGATGAGGATAGGCTGGGGGTCGGTGTCGCTAATGACGCCGATGCCGGCATTGCCTTGGAACTTTGAAAGTCCGGATTCAAACTTGGTGCGGAAGTATGAGCTTTCCAGGTTGTGGATTGAACGCATGAAGCCTACGCCCTTGGCGTATGTGGCCATACCGCCACGCTTGGTACCCATATGTGAATTGTAGTCGGTGCCGTAGAATAAGTCGGTCACGCATGCAGCTTTAGAGATTGTTCCGAAAAAACCACCCATATGATTACGTTGTCTTTTATTTTTTTTAGGGTCGACAAAGATTGTGCAGGCGAATGAATAAAGTTACTTTATTTGCAATGAGCGCAGCCAATCTTCGCGTATTTAGGGCTGCAAAGTTACGAAAAAAAATAATAAATCGCAGGGTGGGGAAGGATAAAAATCGTGCATGATGGGTAAGTTTTTTTTCGCCGCTCTTGTGTCTTGTGGCCCGCCCCATGTGCTATGTTTTTGTTATTGTGGCAAATAAAAAACGAAGTGCACCAGGGAGGGTACACTTCGTGTGGTGATGTGTGCTTGGGTGGAGATTACTTCTTCTCGCAGGCTTTCTCACAAGCCTTTTGGCACTCAGCCTTCTTTTCGCAAGGCTTGTCGCACTTCTTTTCGCAGGCTTTCTCACAAGCCTTTTGGCACTCAGCCTTCTTTTCGCAAGGCTTGTCGCAAGCTTTTTCGCAATTAGCCTTCTTGGGGCACTCCTTTTGGCACTCTGCCTTCTTGGGGCAAGCCTTCTGGCAAGAGTCCTTCATTTCGCAAGTAGCGCAGTCCATCTGGCAAGATTCTGCCTTTTCGCAAGCTGCCTTGGGGCAAGCCTTCTTGGGGCACGCGGTAACACACTCTGTAGCGGGCTTGTCGCATACGGGCTCCTGAGCCTTCTTGTTGCAACATGAGGTAAAGGTAAGGGCAGCCACGGCTACCAATGCAAATAATACTTTCTTCATTTTTTCTTTTCGTTTAGTGGTTTGACAAACGTTTAATATGGGCGCAAAAATACAATCTTTTTTCATAGTATAACGATATTCTGCCTATTTTTTTGAGAAAAATGTGTAATTTTGCGTGCTATGATTGATAAGACGCAATTTAAGGACAAGAAGGCGGTGTACTACACGCTGGGTTGCAAGCTCAATTTCTCGGAGACTTCGACCATCGGGCGTACGCTCACCGAGGCGGGATTCCGCACGGCTCGCCGTGGCGAAGAGGCTGATATCTGCGTGGTTAACACCTGTTCGGTGACCGAGCAGGCCGATAAGAAATGTCGCCAAGCCATACACCGTTTGGTGAAGCAGCACCCTCACGCCTTTGTGGTGGTGACGGGATGCTATGCACAGCTCAAGCCCGAGCAGGTGGCTGCCATCCCTGGGGTGGACCTCGTGTTGGGCATGGACAAGAAGGGGCAACTGCTGGAGCATCTGCACTCGCTCGAAAAACGCGAGCAGGGAGAGATGCTGACCATCCCCACGAAGGATATACGCACCTTCGTTCCCTCATGCTCGCAGGGCGACCGCACACGCTTCTTCCTCAAGGTGCAGGATGGGTGCGACTACTTCTGCTCCTATTGCACCATTCCCTATGCTCGTGGGCGCAGCCGAAATGGCACCATCGAGGAGCTCGTGGCGCAGGTGCGACAAGCTGCTGCCGAAGGTGCGAAAGAAATTGTTCTCACTGGCGTAAATATCGGTGACTTTGGCAAGACGACGGGCGAGACTTTCATCGACCTCATCCGTGCTCTGGACGAGGTGGAGGGCATTGAGCGCTACCGCATCTCATCCATCGAGCCCAACCTGCTCACCGACGAGGTCATCGAGTTTGTGGCTCAGTCGCGTGCCTTCATGCCGCACTTCCACATCCCCCTGCAGGCGGGTAGCGATGCGGTGCTCAAACTCATGCGTCGCCGATACGACACGGCACTCTTTGCCGCCAAGATTCAGAAGATTCGCTCGCTGATGCCCGATGCCTTTATCGGTGTGGATGTCATCGTGGGTACGCGTGGCGAGGTGGAGGAGTATTTCGAGGAGGCCTACCGCTTCATCGACTCGTTGGATATCACCGCATTGCACGTGTTTAGCTACTCGGAGCGCCCCGGCACACAGGCCTTGAAGATTGAATATAAGGTGACCCCGCAAGAGAAGCATCGCCGTAGCGAACGACTCTTGGCCCTCTCTGATGCCAAGCAACGCGCTTTCTATGAACGCCACATCGGCAAGGAGGCATTGGTGTTGCTTGAGAAGCCTAAGGCTGGTCAACCTTTCCATGGTTTCACGGATAATTATATAAGGGTAGAGGTGTGTGACCCTCGTGCTCGAGACAATGCCTTGGTGCGTGTTCGCCTTGGCGAGTTCAATGAAGAGGGCACGGCGCTGAAAGCCACAATCCTTTAACTCATAGCTCAAAAAATGAAAGTAGCAGTAGTAATCCTCAATTGGAATGGCGAGCAGATGCTCCGTGACTTCCTCCCCTCGGTGGTGAAACATTCGGTGTTGCCCAAGGCTATGGGCGAAGCGGTGGTGTATGTGGCCGACAATGGCTCTACCGATGGTTCGCTGGCTTTGCTTGCCGAGGAGTTCCTTGCGGTGCGCACCATCGTCTTTGATGAGAACTACGGCTTTGCCGACGGATATAACAAGGCTTTTGAACAGATAGATGCTGAGTATGCCGTGCTGCTTAACTCCGATGTGGAGGTGACACCCGGTTGGCTGCTCCCGCTCGTGGAGTATATGGATGCTCACCCTCAAGTGGCAGCCTGCCAGCCCAAGCTGATGGCCTATCACAAGAAAGATGAGTTTGAGTATGCCGGTGCTATGGGTGGATACCTTGACCGCTACGGATACCCCTATTGCCGTGGACGTATCTTTGATATAATAGAAAAAGACCATCATCAGTACGATGCTGATGTGCCCCTGCTGTGGGCTACGGGTGCCTGCCTCATGGTGCGCTTGCCTACATATAAAGAGGTGGGTGGACTTGATGGCCGCTTCTTTGCCCATATGGAGGAGATTGACCTCTGCTGGCGCCTCCGATGCCGTGGCTATGAGGTGCGCAGTGTGGCATCGAGCATCGTGTATCACGTGGGTGGAGCTACGCTCAATGCAGGTCATCCGCGCAAGACCTTCCTGAACTTCCGCAACAATCTGCTGATGCTCTATAAGAACTTGCCCGAGAGTGAATTGACTGGCGTACTCTTTATTCGCGCACTGCTCGACTATGTGGCTGCCGCCATGTTTCTCCTCAAGGGAGAGTGGGGGAGCTCGAAGGCTGTCTTCCGTGCTCGCAAGGAGTATCGGAAGCTGAAGGGCGAGTTCCGAGCTTCACGCGAAGAGAACCTCCGCAAGGCTGCTTCAATGGATGTCCCCGAACGCACCCGCTTCTCCATACTCTGGAAATACCACGTCGGCCGCTGCCACACATTTGACAAGCTGTAGCCGCCCATTCTTTTTCGCAGGTATTGATGGGAGACTCGGAAATGTTGGCTCAACTGCCGAGTCTCCTATAATATATTCGCGAATTGTCGATTATAAAATTGCACGTCTCGAATAAATTAGCTAATTTTGCGGCCAATTGTATGTTGGCTGCAGAATACTCTGTTATGGCTTGCGTGTGATTACCCCTATATATAAAGGTATAAAGACGAAAATAATAGATATACGACAATGATAAAAATTACTTTCCCTGATGGCTCTGTAAGAGAGTATGAAGCTGGTGTTACTGGCCTGCAGATTGCTGAGAGCATCAGTAGTCGCTTGGCACAGGATGTGCTGGCGTGCAGCGTGAATGACGAAATCGTGGAGCTCAACCGCCCCATCAATGAGGATGCATCAATCCGCCTCCACAAGTGGGACGATGCAGAGGCTAAGCATGCCTTCTGGCATACATCTGCCCACCTCTTGGCTGAGGCTTTGCAGGAGCTCTATCCCAATATCCAGTTCGGTATCGGTCCCGCTATCGAGAGCGGATTCTACTATGACGTAGATCCGGGCGAAGGCGTGACTATCAAGGAGGGCGACCTCGAGAAGATCGAGAAGAAGATGGCCGAGCTCGTGGCTAAGAACGAGAGTGTAGTACGCAACGAGATCTCTAAGGACGAGGTGCTCAAGATGTTCTCTGAGCGTGGCGAGACCTACAAGTGTGAGCTTATCTCTGAGCTCGAGGATGGTAC
>JAEIGA010016607.1_pt1 | contig 11196 bp, 11 predicted proteins | sample 9270691 | NCBI WGS metagenome assembly JAEIGA01 (sample SAMN17057246, study PRJNA624740) | gut metagenome | biome: biome; isolation source: fecal sample | host: Bos grunniens | place: China: Xizang | collected 2019
AAACCACCTCTACCTAAAATTACATTACCACTATCTTTAGTATCTGAAGAACGCTTAAATACTGATTCAACCAAATCACCAATTATTCCAGATGAAGCAACTAAAATTCCTAAAATAATTGACTTAACAAAAGAACCATAGAATATTTCTGGCCAAATACATCGTGCCAATAAAGCTGAACCTATAGAGCCAATGTATCCACCAATAAAACCAACTATACTTTTGTTTGGACTTGCAGCAACATAGCCACGATTATTTTTTCCAAATAAAACACCAAATAACCAAGCAAGTGAATCACAAATAAACACAAGAAATAAAAACAAAGATAAAAATAATACAGAATTTTGCAATGTTGATATTCTTGTTATAAATGTTAACAAATATCCACCATAAAAAATTACAAAAACTGAAGAACTAATTCTTAAATTTGATTCTTCAAAAGATTTATGTGTAAATACTTCAACAGCAAGGACTAAAAAAATAGAAAAAATAAAAGTCCAGTTTATATATTCTGTATCAAAATTAAATATAACAGATAAGTAAGCAACAATTGGCATTAAAGAACTTAAAAAAATTAAAAAAGTTTTTGAAAGTAGGGGAGTTTTTTTTGCATACAAATTATATAATTCTGAAGTAGCAATTCCAGAACATACAACTAAAACTGCATTAAGGAGTAGATGATTTAAATAACTACAATATACGATTCCTAAAACAACAGGAATTCCTATAAAAAAAACTAAAAGTCTTTGAACAACCTTATTCATATATTACCCCATAACTTCAGAATATATATTCTAAACTCCACCAAAGCGTCTATTTCTTGATTGAAATTCTTCAATATTCTTTTCAAATTCATCTTCGTTATAATCAGGCCATAATGTATCTGAAAATAACAATTCAGCATATGCTGCATGCCATAATAAAAAATTACTTAATCTTAATTCTCCACCTGTTCGAATAAGTAAATCAACATCAGGTAATTCTTTAACATCAAAAGCATCTCTTATCGATTCTTCTGAAACATTTTGAATCGAATCTTCATCTTTTATGATAGACTTAACTGCTCTAACAATTTCATCCCGCCCACCATAATTTATAGCAAGAACTACTGTCAAACCTGTAAAGGATGAAGTTTCTTCAACGGCATCTAAAATTTCGGTTTTTACATCATTTGGCAATCCATCTAAATTACCAATATGCTTAATACGAATTCCATTCTTTTTATAAAATTCGAATTCGGCTCTAAGATGACTTTTTATCAAAGTCATTAAATAACCAACTTCTTCTTGAGCTCTTTTCCAATTCTCTGTAGAAAAAGTATACAAAGTCACATATTTTACGCCTAAACTTGCTGCCTTTTTTACAATTCTTTTAGCAACTTCAAGTCCTTCTTTGTGACCATTTGTTCGAGGGAGATTTCTTTTTTTTGCCCATCGTCCATTCCCATCCATAATGATACCAATATGAATGGGAACATTTAATTTATCAATTGGCATTAATTAGCCTTCCAAAATTTCTTTTTCTTTGGATTCATAAATTTTGTTGATTTCTGCAACAAATTTATCAGTAAGCTTTTGAAGTTTATCTTCTTCTTGCTTTAATCCATCTTCAGTCAATTCACCAGCTTTTTGCTGTTTTTTAAATTCATCATTTCCATCACGACGAATATTACGAATTGCTGTACGAGAATTTTCAGCGATTCCTTTAGCTTGTTTTACAAGTTCTTTACGGCGATCTGCTGTAAGAGGAGGAATTGAAATTCTAATAACTTTACCATCATTAGACGGATTTAATCCCAAATCAGAAACTTGAATTGCTTTTTCAATTTCACCAATAAGTGATTTATCAAAAGGCTGAATAATCACAGAACGAGCTTCTGGAATAGAAATTGTAGCAACTTGATTTAAAGGTGTTTTTGACCCATAATAATCAACTCTTACTTTGTCAAAAATAGCAGCTGATGCACGACCTGTACGAATTGCATTAAAAGAATCCTTTAGAGCTGTAATTGTTTTTTCCATTCTAACTTCACAAGTATCTGCCATAAAAAAACTCCAAAAATAAAAATTATGAGGTTGTTATAAAACAACCTCAATAAAAGAATTAATTATTTACCAAGAACATAAAGAATAATCTGTCCGAATTCTAGTTCAGCACCAACAGCTTTTCCTGTTTCTGCAAGAACAGTAGCAACAGATTTCTTTTCATCATCAATGTACATTTGGTCCATAAAACAGATTTCTGCAAGGTGTTTATTAACTTTACCTTTAAGAATTCCTTCCAAAACATTTTCAGGTTTTCCTGCCATTTTTGGATCATCAGCCATTTGTTTCTTGAAGATTTCTTCTTGTTCAGCAACATAATCCTGTGGAACTTCTTCTTTTGTAATGTATGAAGGATTATTTACAGCTAAGTGTAAACAACATTCATGTGCAAAGTGTGCAACTTTTTCGTCTGTTGAACCTTTTACAACAACAACTGCACCAATTTTGAAGTTATGGTGTACATAAGTAGATGCAACTGCGTTTTCAGGAATAGTTACAAGAGCTACACGACGAACTTCCATGTTTTCACGGATTTTAATTGCTAATTCTTGCATTAAATCTTTGTGTTCCTGTGCAACTTCAGTATAATTTTTTTCAAGTGTTATTGAAACAAGTTTTTCACCAAGTGCAATAAAGTCATCGTTTTTAGCAACGAAGTCTGTTTCACAAGTCATTTCAACAATAGCAATTCTATTGCCATCTTGTTTAACAAAAATGCGACCTTCACCTGCAGCACGGTCAGAACGTTTAGCAACAGCAGCAAGACCTTTTTCTTTCAAAAGTTTTTCTGCAGCAGCTGGATCTCCGTTTGAATCTACAAGTGCTTTTTTACATTCCATCATTCCAGCACCTGTTTTATCACGAAGTGCTTTTACGTCTGATGCTTTAATTTCCATAATATATTTCCTTAATTATTTGTATAATTTGTCTTCATCAACAAGTTGATCTTGGCTATCATCAGTATCAACAGCTTCTTCTTTCTGTTCTGTTGGCTGATAATTGCTATAATCTTCGATTTCTACATCTTCATCTTTTTTAGACATATCTGTCATGATGCCTTCTTCGTCATCATTAAGATTTTCAAGAATCTTTAGTCCACTTTCATTGTCAGATTCGATTACAGCGTTAGCAATGATAGAAGTAAATAAAGAAATAGCGCGAATAGCATCGTCATTACCAGGAATAGGGTAAGTAATTCCATCTGGATTACAGTTTGTATCAACAACAGCAATGATAGGAATTCCCATTCTGCGAGCTTCTGCTACAGCGATTTGTTCTTTGTGTGTATCAATAATGAAAATAGCTCCTGGGAGTTCTTTCATTTCTTTAATACCACCAAGGTTTTTTTCTAATTTTGATTTTTCTTTCTGAAGAGATGAAACTTCTTTTTTTGTTAGGTTATCGAATGTTCCATCGATTTCCATTTTTTCAATTTTCTTAAGACGAAGCAATGATTTTTTGATTGTTGAGAAGTTTGTAAGCATACCACCAAGCCAGCGATTGTTTACATAGAACATTCCACAGCGTTCTGCTTCTTTTTGAATAGCCTGTTGAGCCTGTTTTTTTGTTCCTACAAATAAAACAGATTTTCCTGCTGCTGTAATTTTGCGAACAGCTTCATAACTATCTTTAATTGCAGCAATAGTTTTCTGCAAATCAATAATGTGAATCCCGTTGCGTTCTGCGAAGATGTATTTCTTCATACGAGGATCCCAACGCTTTACCTGATGACCAAAATGAACACCAGATTCAAGCAAATTCTTCATGGTTACAACTGCCATGATGTACTCCTTCACCGGTAATAAAAATTACCCCAAACTCTTTTTCTCGTTACAGTAAAACTGCACGGAGGATAAATATCACTTAAGACCTACGGTCTGTGAATATTTTTTTCAAAGCTATACTAAAATAGAATAACCCTGTTCTTTCAGAATATCATAAAGTTCATAAATAGGCAAGCCTGTTACACAGCTTTGAGAACCTTCAACCTTTTTTATGAAACAAGAAGCTAAACTTTGAATTCTATAACCACCAGCGGCTCCATGCCATTCACCTGTATCCAAATACCACTGAATTTCTTCATCAGTCATTGGTGCAAATGTAACATTTGTTCTACAAACTCTTGATGATGTTATTTTTTTTCTACCGTTATATAAAACAATTGCTGTAATTACAGTATGAGTTTTTCCCTGCAATTCTTTTAAGTATTCATAAGCTTTATCTTGATCTTCTGGTTTACCATAAATTTTGCCATTTTGATAAACAATAGTATCAGCACTTAAAATCCAAGGAATTTCTTGTTCTGATGGTAACGAACGCTGAACGGCAATAATTTTTTCTCGTGCTAATAATTCAGCTGTTTCGGAAGCATCTATTCCCACTGTAAAACTTTCGTCAATATTCGGCATAATAACGCGAAAAGGGATATTTAACATTTTTAAAATATCTTGTCTTCTAGGAGAAGAAGAAGCTAGTATAATCGGTTCCATAAAAAATCCTTGACAATAAAAATTAAAATACTATATTTTGATTATTCAAAAGAGAGATTAGCTCAAATGGATAGAGCATTGGCCTCCGGAGCCAAAGGTAATGGGTTCGAATCCCATATCTCTCACATAAAATAAATAAACCCTATCCTCATATAAAAATTAATAGGATAGGGTTGTTTTTATAAAGATATATTATTTTGCTTCTGATGTATTATTTGAAGAATTACTTGCATCTGAAATTGTTTTTAATAATTTTACAGCTTTATTTCTTACTGGTGTAACATAATGATAATCAGCTGCAATTTTTGCTACAGAATCAACAATAATCTTTTTATTTTCTGTTGAAGGAGCAAGTTTTTCGTAAGCATCCAAAACTTCAAATGCCAAAGAACTAGTTGGATTTAAGATTTGATTGCGTCTATTTGCAAAAGAAATTGCATCAACAACTTCATCATTCTTATTAATTCCAATTTCACCTAAAGAATTTACTGCAGCAGCAATAACCATTGGTTCATTTTCTGCAAGAGTAACCTGAACTAAATATTCTTTTGACTGTTCTGTTTTTATTTTTCCTAAAGCCAAACAAGCACGGCGTCTAATATCAGGATAGTTATTCATTAAACGACCATTTGTTCTAGACTGTTTTGAAATTCCTTCTCCTGCTAACTGATTCAATGCTTTCATTATATCTTCTGATGTATTTCCATTTTCAACAGCGCTTTCCAAAAATTGCATAGCAACAAGTTTATTATCATATTCATCAGAAGCTGCAAGACTTAAAATTACAACGCCATCGACATCACTCAAATACTCTTGTTCAACAGAAGTTTCTGTTTTTTTATTTTCTGTAGTAGAAGATTTTCTTACAACACTTTGTTCTTGTGCAAAAAGAGAAACACAAAACATTGTACATAAAAAAACTGTAAATGATTTCTTATTAATTTTCATAAAAATTCTCCCATAAAAGATTTTATATAAAACCTTTTATCGATATTTTGCATAAACTGTAAACAGTTAATATTAAGAAGTTTGCACCGCAAACTCGTGAATAAAATATCTTTCTCAATTATGAATGAAAAAGAATTTATCACATATTCTCATAATTACATAATTATAAATCATGTATGTTAAAAAATCAACTTTGCAATGGAGGAATACTTATCATCCAAGTATTATTTATTTTTCTAAAATTATAATAAACAACATCTTGAGAATCTCGTACTTGTACAGCTTTTATATTATCTCTTGAAATATAACGAATTTCATCAACATGTTGATTTTTTCGAGATGGAACAAAAACAAACACAAAATAATCATTTAAATTATTTAATCTTTGCCCTCTAATGGGAAGTCTTTTTGAAGCTTTTCTTAAATTAATAGGATTTGACCAATAAACTTTTGATTCTGGTTCTATATAATTCAACCATTCTTCATAATTTCTCTCAGCCATAATTGTTGATAATTCAGCAATTATTCTAAGAATTTCTTTTTTATCAGCTGAAAATTCTTCCCAAGAAACAGAAACATCATTAATAGAGCGTACATATTCTTCATCGACAATATTTTCAACTACGGTTTCTGTAGATTGAGATTGCACAGGTTTAGTTGATTTACAACCGAACATAAATACTACTATAAGACATAAAAATATTACTTTAATTTTATTCATACCTACAATAATACTATGCTTGTTTGTTTTCGTCAAACGAGTTACAATATTTATAATGAGTATCGCAGTTTTTCCTGGATCTTTTGATCCTCCTACAAATGGTCATTTAAATATTATTCAAAGAGCTTCAACAATGTTTGATTCCATTGATGTCGTTATTGCAGTTAATTCTGAGAAAAAATATTTATTTTCTCAAGAAGAACGATTTGCAATGTTAAAAGAATTAGTAAAACCTTATAAAAATGTTACAGTTCATATTTGGGAAGGACTTATTGTAAATTATGCAAAAAAAACAGGTGCAAGAATTTTACTACGAGGTATAAGAAATACTATTGATTTTTCCTACGAATTTGAACTTTCTCTTATGAATCATAATTTAAACAACGAAATTGAAACATTATTTATTCCAACTGATCAAAAATATCTTCTACTAAAATCTAGTTCAATAAAAGAACTTGCAAGGTTTGGTGGAAATATATCAGAAATGGTTCCTCCATTTGTGGAAGATGCACTACGAAAAAAATACAATGTATAAAAAGTAGCGGTACAAAGCTGGCGCTTTGTTTTGGGTAACCCGCTGTGTTGTATTAGAAATTTTTTCTAGTGGATATATCTTCTGGTGTGACACCGGCTCGCTTCTGCCGAGCTCGTATTTTACTGTAAAAACCTAAACAATTGCTTTCGCAATTGTTTTTAACGATTTTTCTATTATATATGCAGCGGTACAAAGCTGGCGCTTTGTTTGGGGTAATCCGCTGTGTTGTATTAGAAATTTTTTTCTAGCGGATATATCTTCTGGTGTGACACCGGCTCGCTTCTGCCGAGCTCGCCTCGACGCAGCGGTACAAAGCTTGCGCTTTGTTTTGGGTAATCCGCTGCTGATTTTGACATTTTTTAAAAAAATGTTGACAAAAAATTTATTTCTGCTATAATACATTGACAACCTGATTGGAACTGTTGTATATTATAAGCCACAGTTAATCAGATATTATCTAATTAGTGAGGTTTATATATGGCAGTACCAAGATCCAAAACATCTAAAGCCGTAACAAAGAGACGACAGACAATCAACATGCGTCTAACAGCTCCACAGCTTACAGAATGTAGCAACTGTGGAAACCTTGTTCAGTCACATCGTGTTTGTCCAAAATGCGGTTTCTACCGTGGTCGCCAGGTAATTACACCTGAATCAAACGGCTAATAATAAGGGAGCATAAAATGGACGAATTGTTTGAAAAAATCCAGAAACTTATCGCTGAAAAGCTTGAAAAGGATGTTTCTGACATCACTTTAGATTCATCATTCCGTGGTGATTTAGGAGCTGACAGCCTTGATACTTACGAACTTGTTTACGCTATTGAAGAAGAAATGGGTGTAAGTATTCCTGATGAAAAAGCTAATGAATTTGAAACTGTTCGTGATGCTTATGATTTCATCAAAGCTGAACAGTCTAAATAATTTTTGATTGAAAAGCATTTTTTGTTAAAACACAAGTCAATTAGACTTGTGTTTTTTTTTTACAAAATTTATATTTATATTATGAATAAAGACATTTCAAAAGAACGATATAAAAAATTAATTTCATTTTGCAAACCTTTAGGTCTTAAATTCAAAGATTACGCACTGCTTGAATTAGCATTTCATCATAGATCTTTTTCTAACGAATATTCTCAGCATAAAAATTACAATAACGAATGTTTAGAGTTTTTAGGTGATTCCGTATTAGGACTTGCAACTGCTGCATTTTTATATAAGGACTTTCATAAAAATACAGACAAAATCAATGAAGGTGATTTAGCAAAAATAAAATCTGTTGTTGTTTCAGAAAAAAGTTTAGCTCCAATTGCAATCAGATTTGGAGTTGACAAAATGTTAGTTCTTGGAAAAGGAGAAGAGCTAACAGGCGGAAGACAAAAACCAGCAATTTTAGCAGACTGTATGGAAGCAATAATTGGTGCTTATTATTTAGATTCAGGATATGAAGCTGCAGAAAAATATATTTTAACATTTATCGTTCCAGCTATTCGAGATGTTCAAAAATACGGCGGAAAAGATTTTAAAACTTTATTACAAGAACTTTATCAAAAGAAATATAAAGCTTGTCCTATGTACGAAACTGTAGAAATATCTGGACCTGATCACGAACAAATTTTCAAAGTTGTTGTTCATTTAGGTAATGTTACATATGGTCCAGCAGAAGGAAAATCAAAAAAAGAAGCTGAACAAAATGTTGCAGAACAAGCATTTATAACTTTGAAAGATTTATAAGATATGATATAATTTTCTCTATGAATAATAAAAAAGATAAAGAAAATTTTTTCAAGAGATTCACAGATTTAATTCTATTTTTGTCATTAGGTTTATTGTTTTTTGCATTAGGAATAATTGGTTTTCTTAATAAACAAGATTATAAATTATATGATTTATTACTAAAATTAAAAAAATCACCAACTGAAAGTGAGCAAATTTTATTAGTCGATATAGATAATATTTCTATAAGTGAAATTGGTGAATGGCCATGGAGTAGAGACATTATCGCAGATGCATTGTTCCGAATGAAAGAATTTGGAGCTAAAGCAGTTACTTTTGATATTGAATACTTGTCACCATCACCGCTTGGAGTTCCTCGTACTTCAGAAAATGCCATAACAGATTCGTTTAATTATATTCAAAATGAAATAGAATCTATCGTATATGAATTATCAGATTCTGTTGAAAAAGGTTATATTTCCCCAAACACAATAAATGAACAGACAAACATCATGTTCAATGATTACATAAATCCGTCAATAGACAATTTTAAGAATAATCTTGTAACAAGTTTACTCTATCAAGATAATGATGAATACTTTGGTAAAGCATTGAAATTTTTTGATAACTCATGGGTAACTGTAAACACACGAGATTTGAATATCGTATATACACATGATGATATCGCTTTTGTTGAAAATAATTACTTACTAAACAATGTTTCTGATTCTGAAAATCATATAAGAAAAAACAATATTTATACCGTAAATGAACAATATGGCGGAATCCCAGAAGGTTTTTCACCTACATTGCATACTCTTGTAAAACGAGCAAAAGGTTGTGGTTTTACAAATGTTCAAATTGATACTGATGGTTCTAGACGAAGAATTGAACTTTTGTTCTATAGAAACGGAAAATATTTACCACAATTAGTATTTGCACCATTATTAAATATGTTAGATGTTCAAAGTATTCAAAGAACAAAACATAAATTGATTCTTAATGGATGTTTATTCCCAAAATCTGAAACACGAGAAACAGTTTCAATACCACTTGATAACCATGGGCGAATGTTTATAAATTGGATAAAACCAGATTATGATAATTCCTTTAGACATGTTTCTTTATCTGACACATTTAAACTTGACTGCATCGAAAATGAACACATAATTTATTTTGAAAATTTATTAAACTATGAAATCCTAAATGAAAATGGAACTCCATTGGATTATCTTGTAAAAATAAAAAATTTTAATGATGAATATAACACTATAATTCAAGAAAAAAATTCTTTACTTAAATTATGTGAAGCAGATAGTAAATTTAATATTTCCGATGAACAGTATTCAAGTTATTTTAATCGTAGAAATCAGTATTTTAACAATCTTAAAGAATTTTTAGATACCGATATTATTTCATCCGTAACCCAACGATTAGATGAACTTGGTGACTTAATAACAGAAAATGACCGTTTAGATTTTGTTCAAGTAGTTTCAGAACAAATCGATTTACTAAAAGATGCAATTAATACATATACAAGTATTTTTGATGAATTAAGTAATAAGTATCAAAATTCATTCTGTATTATTGGTAATACAGCTTCTAGTACAACTGATATGGGAGCAACTCCATTTTGGAGAATGTATCCAAATGTTGGAACTCATGCAAATATTGTAAACACAATATTAAATAAAGATTTTATTTCCACATATTATTGGGAATTATATTATCTTCTTTCATTTATTTTAATGGGAATTGTAATATTAATTTTTAGAAAAAGATCTTCAAAAACTCAAAATATTTCATATGGATTTATTTCCATTATTCTCATTGCAACGCCTTTTGTATTATTTTTATTATTTAATTTCTATATTCCTTCTTTGGCGGCTACTTTCTTCCTTATAATTAACTTTATAGTTAATGGTGCATTGCGTTTTATGAATGCAGAAAAACAAAAAGGTTTCTTACGCCAAGCATTTTCAACATATGTTTCAAAAGATGTTGTAACAGAAATTGTAAACGATCCTTCAAAACTTAAACTTGGAGGAGAAGAAAGAGAATTATCTGCATTATTTACAGATATTAAAGGATTTTCTTCTTTCTCTGAATTAGTATCTCCTTCAAAATTAATTTCTATCCTAAATGAATATCTTGGTGCTTTAAGTGATATAATTTTACAAAACAACGGAACTATTGATAAATATATCGGAGATTCTATTGTTTCATTCTTTGGGGCACCAATAAATATTCATGACCATGCTTTTAAAGCTTGTTGTTCAGCAATAAGAATGAAAGAAGCTGAATATGAATTTAATAAAAAACATATGATTGATGGGGATATTCCAAGGGAATTATTTAGCAGAATTGGAATTAACACAGGAAGAATGCTTGTTGGAAATATGGGAACTGCAGGTAAATTAAATTACACAGTTATTGGTTCAGAAGTAAATCTTGCAAGCCGTCTTGAAGGTGTAAACAAAGTTTATGATTCATCAATCTTAGTTTCTGAAAAAACATGGACTGAAGCAAATTATGGAGAAAACAAAGATATTATCGTAGCAAAAAAACTTGATAAAGTAAGAGTTGTTGGAATCGATAATCCAGTTCAGTTGTATAATATTATTGGTTTTAAATCAGAATTATCTAATCAACAACTTGAAGAAATTGATATATTCCATAGTGCATTAGATGAATATTTTGCTAAAAACTTTACAAAAGCAGCTAAATTATTTATGGAAGCATA
>JAEIGA010016608.1_pt1 | contig 11195 bp, 11 predicted proteins | sample 9270691 | NCBI WGS metagenome assembly JAEIGA01 (sample SAMN17057246, study PRJNA624740) | gut metagenome | biome: biome; isolation source: fecal sample | host: Bos grunniens | place: China: Xizang | collected 2019
TCCTGTGAATATACAGTGATGCGCTCACCCTCAGGGATAGCATCAATGAGCTCCAACTTGTATGTCTCGCCCTTTGATTTCATCAGTTCGATAGCCTCCTCGCGGCTCAACTCCTTGCGTTCGATGCGTGGACTCTGCTTGATGATTTTCTTCATCTCCTTCTCAATGGCATCAAGATTCTCCTTTGTGAAAGGTGTGCACTCGAAGTCATAGAAAAAGCCAGTCTCTGTAGCCGGGCCGATTGTAAGTTTTGCCTCCGGGAAGAGATTCTTCACAGCCTGAGCCATAACATGTGTTGTAGTATGGCGCAGGACACTCAAAGCCTCCTTTGACTCCAAGCCGACAAGCTCAACACAAGCACCGTCGGCAGGAACATCGCGCAAGTCAACCACATTCTCGCCATCCTTCACAGCCACATAGCTGCTCAAGAGTTTGGGATCCACAGCCGACACAAGTTCGATGTACGATTTACCCTCAGCTGCAAATTCATGCACCCCGCCATTAAATGAAATCCTAATCATATCTTTTGTTTTTTCAAATTATCGTTATACAAACATTCACTATAGAATTGTACGACACAATCCTGTCATTGTACAATATCCTTGCAAAGTTAAGAAAAATAGAGAACCGGACAATAGTATTGCACGCTTTTTTAGAACAAATTACCTGAAGCGTTTAATAACACTGTAAGCCTTATACATGCCCAGTTCACCTGCCTTGCTCAAGTCGGCCACACCACCCTCGGCATTGCCGGTATATATTTTGACAAGTCCACGGTTGTAATACGCCTCTGCAAAACGGTCATTGAGAGAAATCGCAACAGTATAATCCATAATCGCCGACTTGAAATCATTGAGTTTGGCCGAAACATTTGCACGATTGAAATAAGCCTCGGCAAAGGATGGTTCCAGCTCTATCACACGGTCAAGATCTGCCTTTACAAGACGATAGTCCATGCCGGAAAAATCAGTGTTCTGTTTAGTAGCGCCACGCATCTCTCCAGATGCATTCATGCGGTTAAGTTCAAGCTGTTTATATCGCACAAATGCACGAATAAAATAAGGTACCCAGTCATTGGCAGCAAGAGCAACAACCTTGTCTATGTCACTCAATGCAGCATCAACATCCTGCACCAGATAGTAGTCTATGGCACGCTCTAGACGAGCCGCAGCCTCACTGTCATCACCCGCCACCTCTTTTGACATTTCGTCAATATGTTCAAAATGGTACTCGACCTCGCTTCCCGAAAGCGCACGCTCCTTGTTTGTAAGCAAAAGCGGACGACAGCCGGCACGCTTGGCATTGCACTCTTCAACTGCGGCACTAAAACCCGATGCAACACCCATACCATCGTCATATCCGTAGTATGTAAGGACAAAAAGCGGTTCAAGTTCAATATACACATTCTTGTTCTGTACCTTTCCACGCGATTGAACCGTATAATATTTGGTTTTAACCCCGGCAGGCCCAATCATCCTGTTATAATTACGGATATTTTCTTCGGAGCGTTTACGGATCTCATCGTCTGTAAGCGTATACTCTTTCCGCACAGACGAGCCACTGTTCATATAAATCTTCTGCCACTTATTACGAATCCACTGTTCATCGGCACGAGCCCCCGCCTTGTCACCATACTTACGGCGCGCATCAGCACGGTAACTGTAAGCCTGCTCAAAATTCGGATATGCATCAATCACGATAGTCAAATCACTGATTGCCCCCTTATAATCACCAACAGCAGAACGCAATATCGCACGGTTAAAACGCGCCAATGTATTATCCGGATCAACAGCCAGCACCATATCGAAATCCTCTATCGCCCTGTTGTTCTCACCGAATTCCATGAGCAGCAATCCACGATTGTAGCGTATTGAGAACACTGTTGAATCCACATAAACAGCCATATCAAAATCGGCCAATGCTCCACGAAGATTCTCCCGGGCATAACGCACCAGTCCACGGTTTGCATAACTGCCACTGCGACCAGGAAGCAATTCTATCGACCTGTCGATATCCGCCTCGGCCTCCTCATACGCCTTCATCGCATAGTGCACCATAGAGCGGGCATCATAGACATCGGCCGAATATTTATCACATTCCACAGCCTTATTGGCCATTGCCAATGCCGTAACCGTATCCTTCATGTTCATTGCAACTTGAGTCCGCAAGACATAGGCCGTGCTGTTACGAGGAGAAAAGACCATAAGAGAATCAAGCACATCCGCAGCCTTTTCCCATTCACCAGCCTGCATCACCACAGCCGCGAGATTGTGCCACATCTCAACATTCTGCAAGTCATATCTGATACCTGTACGCAAATCCCGTTCAGCAAGAGCAAGGCTATCGAGATGCGCACGACAAAGACCACGCAACTGGTAACTGCGTGCCACATACGGATTCCGTTCTATCGCCGAGGTCAAATCCTCCTCGGCACCGACAAAATCATCGAGATAGAATTTCGCCAAACCACGATAGAAATAAGGTTCATAAAGGAATGGTTTGGCATCGATTACCTTATTGAAATATTGAATCGAGAGCACATAATCCTCAAAATAGAGCGCATTGCGCCCTATTTCCATCACCCTCGTCGTATTCAGCTGCGCGAAACCGAATATCGGGGCAAGCAGTGCCAAAACAACTGCAATTGCCCGACAGAATCTCATCGCAACACTCGTTTTACCTTATAGTCACAACTGACATTACCCTTTGTAAGGTTATTCAACCTGTTCTTGTTCATCTGACGACGAAGGGGTGAGAGACGATCCGAGAAAACTTTACCCTCTAGATGATCAAACTCATGCTGCATAACACGAGCAAGGAAGCCATCAACCCACTCATCATGCTCAACAAAGTTCTCATCGAGATATTTCACATGGATGCGCGAAGAACGGGTCACCTTTTCATGTATACCAGGCAGACTCAAGCAACCCTCTTCCATTGTATCAGTCTCGTCCGAGGTCTCAATAATGTGAGCATTGATGTAAACCCTGCGGAAATCCTTGAATTCAGGTTCATCCTCAGAAAGGACATCAAGGTCAACAACAACCAAACGGATTGCAAGACCAATCTGCGGTGCAGCAAGGCCAATACCCGATGCATGGTGCATGGTATCAAACATATTCTCTATGAGTTCCTTCAAATTGGGATAATCGGCAGTGATATCCTCTGAAACCTTCTTCAATACGGGTTGACCGTAAAGGTAAATTGGTAATATCATAATTATTTAGTTTTATTTTCAATTGTATAAAGTCCAAAAGGGCAAAAAAGGCGACAAGGCATTATATTAGCGGAAAGGTGAAAGGTAAAAGCGGAAAGCATATCACATTCCTCCGCGCATACGCCTACTCTCCATGTATGACTGCAATATGATTGTAGCACTCACCTCGTCCACAAGTTCCTTATTACGGCGCGCCATCTTGCCGATGCCCGACGCCAGTATCGCCTGATGTGCCAACACAGATGTAAAACGCTCATCGTGATACTCAATTGGAATATCAGGCAGCAGTTTACGCATCCTGTTCACAAATGGTTCAATTCGGCACATATTCTCCGAGGGAGTATTGTTCATCTGTTTTGGCAAACCGACAACAATACGCTCCACCGGCTCTTTTTTTACATAGTTCAGTATATAGTCAACAAGTTCGGCTGTTGCCACAGCTGTAAGACCACCCGCAATAAGCTGCAATTCATCAGTCACAGCCAAGCCGGTACGTTTCTTTCCATAATCAATAGCCAATATCCTTGCCATACATCAGCATTTATTTTGTATTCTCCTACATCCAAGTGCATAGATTGTCACAACCACAAAGCACATCAACGGCAATACATAAGAGACATTGACAGCCGGCATTCCAAACAATTCACCCTGGTCTATAACCATTCCCTGCAATGGTGGCATCAACGCACCTCCAACGATAGCCATTACCAGGAATGCGGCTCCAAGCGAAGTATCCTCGCGCTTGACTCCCTCAAGGGCAATGCCATAAATGGTAGGGAACATCAAAGACATGAAGAAACTGATAGCGACAAGACAATACAATCCTACCATACCTTCAATCAGTATCGTTCCCAATGTCGCCACTATAGCACCAAAACCGAACACTGTCAACATGGTCCCGGACTTACAGAAACGCATCATGAATGTTGTAACAAAACGGCCACACAAGAACAGCACCATTGCGCCAATATTATAGTTCTGTGCCTTCGCCTTGTCTATTCCAAGATTATCGGCATATTGGATTATGAAAGTCCACACCATTATCTGAGCTGCGACATAGAACATCTGCGCCACAACACCAAAGCGGTAATGTTTATTTCCCCAAAGATTCTTGAGTGTCGCACGATTGTTTGCACGAACGACCCTCTGCCCCTGCAAATTTGGAATTACCACACATAAAAAAACCACAAATATCAGGAGCACCACAATGCCAAGAGCGACATAGGGATCGCGTATAACAGCAAGGTCATGTTCACGAATTGCAGACCAATCAGCGTGACTGCTGTCATACAGCATCTCGCCGGCAGCATCGCGTTTATCGGAGAAGAGATTGGGCAACACAACGAGCGAAGCCACCGACATTCCAAGTAGTGAGCCGACGGGATTGAACGCCTGTGCAAGATTCAAACGCCTTGTAGCAGTCTCTTTTGAGCCAAGCGACAATATCAACGGATTGGCAGTTGTCTCAAGGAAAGCAAGTCCAAAGGTGAGAATATAAAGCGACACACAGAAAAATGCAAAACTCTGTTTCGCTGCAGCAGGGATAAACAAGAATGCACCTATGGCATATAGTCCAAGCCCTATCAGGATACCGCGTTTATAGCTGTAGCGTCGAATGAAAAGAGCGGCAGGAACCGCCATAGTAGCATAACCGCCGTAAAAGGCAAACTGCACCAATGCAGCCTCCGATGCCGGCAGCTCCATCAGAGTCTGAAACGCCGCTACCATTGGATTTGTTATATCATTTGCAAAGCCCCACAAGGCAAACAACGATGTAACAAGAATAAACGGCAGCAAATATCGTTTATCTATCAATTTGCTTTTATTGCTGATTCTCTCCATGTCGATAATTTATTTTTCGTAGAGATGGAATATACGCTCCATCATGCGCCATTTTTCGTTTGAAGAACTGCCGGGAGCTGCCTGTTGGAATTCAGACATATAATCCTCCCATTCCTGCTGGCGAGGCAAGGTTGAAAGACGCGCCATCGCACTGTCCCAATCAAAATCCAATGGAGTTTCAACAATCATGAACAAACGGGTACCCACAATATATATCTCCATCTCCAGGATTCCTACACTACGGATTCCGTCGAGGATTTCACCCCAAGCCTCACCGTCACTATGGCGGCGACGATACTCTGCTATAAGTTCAGGATTATCCTTGAGATCAAGCGTCTGGCAATATCTTTTTACCGGACCATCATAAACCTTTACGGAATATCCTTCAGTCATTCTGTCAACCATGGGAATAGAGATTTTGTTTGAAAAAAAGGCTCCATATGAAGGAGCCTTTTAAAATTTATTCGTTATAAAGCAACCAAGCCTTCTGGAAATCGACATTGCGTGGATGTTCGTTCTTGAATCGGTCGCGTTCCATTGCAGCCTCCTCTTTTGTATCACATGAAGCGCACACAACACGATAAAGACCTGTTGACTGATTCTGAACAACAATCGCGTTGTAACCCTCATTCACCAACAACTCGCGAACAGCCTCAGCACCCTCTTTTCTGCTATAGCTACCGCATACGACATTGAAAGCCTTGAGTGCGCCCTCTGCACCTGAAGAGAGAACCACTCTCTCTGTACGGTAAGTAGTATCGATCTGATCAGCCAGAGTTGCCTCTTCCTGCGGAGCTGCCTCTGCCAATTCAGCCTCACGAGCCTCGTCATAGGCTGCTTTATAAACATTGTCCTTTGATGACTTACAAGATGTAAAAGCAAATGCCACACAAGCAGCAAAAGCTAAGGTAAATAATTTTCTCATAGTTATACTTTTTAATACTATTAATCAATGTTTCGGCAAAAATACGAATAATGTGCCAAAACATCAACTTTTAACACTGTTAATTTATTATAATAACAAAAAATAAGACTTAAACGACACCGCATTGGATATTTTTCCTACCTTTGTCCACACAAAAACAATCCACAGACATTTATGAAAAAGAGTTTTATTCTTGTATTTGCAGCTGCCGCACTGCTCTCCTGCAACACCACAAAGACTGTTGCCGCCGTACCACCGGCACACGACAACACGGTAAGTTACGAAGAGTTCTTCACTGACAACACGATGCGTTTTGACTTTCACCACGCCGGTGACAGCAAACAGGAATTCTACTATTTCGACAAAGTAATCCGCGAGGGAACCTGGGCCGGTCCAAGAGTATCCCTCATCAACCCGTTCGACTATGGCGAACAGCATTTCCGCATCATCGACAAGGCCACCGGTAAGGTAATCTACAAGAACAACTATTGTACACTGTTCAACGAATGGCAGACAACCCCCGAGGCTGTCACGACAAGCCGCTCATTCCCGGAGGGAGTCATTTTCCCCGAACCGGCCAAGGATTTTCGCATAGAGTTCTATGCCCGTAACAAGCAGACCAAAGAATGGGAGATGCGATACACACAGGAAGTATGCGTGAACGATTACAACATCGCCCCACAGAAGACACTGCACGAGTGTATAGACATACACATTGGAGGCGACATAGCCCACAGCCTTGACATAGTTCTCCTGCCCGATGGCTTTACAGCCGATGAAAAGGAGAAATTCCTCGAATCGTGCAAGATGTGGAGCAACGCACTTTTCAGCTATGCTCCATTTACCCAAAACGCCCACCGCATCAACATACGCGCCGTGTGGGCAGCATCAAACGAGAAAGGCATCAGCAAGCCAGGTATAGGCAAATGGGTTGACAACCTGTTAGGCACACGCTTCTACACCCTCGGCAGCGAGCGCTACGAGATGACCGAGGAGTTCCAGACCGTAAGGGACATCGCAGCAAACGCACCATACGAGAGCATTTTCATCCTCACCAATACCGACAAGTATGGCGGTGGCGGCATTTACAACTTCTACGGACTGGGCTCGGCCGGCGACACCGGCCGCACCGGCGAAGTCTATGTACACGAATTCGGTCACTCGCTCATGGGACTTGGTGACGAATATATAGAAATAGGCAACACCGTGAGCGCACTCTACCCCATCGGCAAAGAACCCTGGGAGGCCAACCTCACACGCTTTGTGGATTTCAACGGCAAATGGGAAAACATGATAGCCGAAGGTACTCCCATACCGACCATAAAGGAAGATGGTTCTACCGAAAAGGATTGGGTCATTGGAGCATACGAGGGTGGCGGCTACCTTGAGAAAGGCATTTACCGCGGCTGGCCGGAGTGCATGATGAAAGCACTCACCGATTTCTGCCCCGTGTGCCAAAGAGCAATAGAGCAGTATCTTGATTATATATGCAAATAAGCCTCAAATAACATAAAAATGGGCAGACTCAAAAGCCCCGTTCAAGAACAAGCAAACCCTGCCAGAACACGCTCTGACAGGGTTTATTCTCTTTACAAAATAACTTTTGGATCACCCTCTTTCTATCATTCACAATATGTAATCTCCGTTTTCCTTCCATCTGCCCCGACGAAAGAGAGCGGATAGTCCTGCGAGTCAAGTACCCACTCACCATAAATGTAATTATCCCTGCCATCAGCACCCTTTTCAATGACACCGTAAGGAAGCTGCTGGCTAGTAGCGCCAAGCATACCGAATGCGGCCAACTGATATGTTGCATAATAAGGTACACTAATCATGCGCACCGCCTGTTCAACACCCCAATATCCGAAATAGGCCGAAAAATCGAAGTTTGTCTTGTTCTTGAACGGCGAGTAGAAATAAATCCCACTCTTGTCACTTATCACCTCATCGGTCGATGTCCTGCACTTTGTATATCCCGACACATTGCCGTCTGCATCATGTTTCACATTAAAGTACACATCATTGTCCGAGTAGCCCTGCATCAACATCGTAGTTGAATATACAAAATCGACTGTAGAGAAGTTGGTCAGCACGCCGCTCTTGTTGAACACACCACTATCCACGCCTCTCTCGCCATTATTTCTCGAAGGTTCTGTCGGAAATTCCCTCGTAACATAATATGCCACTTCAAGTTCCTCGCCTTTATAGTAATATTCGGCACCTGATGTTATATTGCAGCGCGTGTACACCGTATCGAAATACACCTTATCGGCCACATAATGTACAATATTGGAATTCACAGACTTGATGCGCCCCTGGGCATCATAATTGAAATTGTGTTCAAAAGAATACTCGTTCCCCTTTAAGGTATATGTTGTCTTGAGCGAAGCCACTCGCCTGCCCAGTGCCGGCTCATAATTAGACTCGGCTGTATCGGCATCATACTCCTCGGTACACGACACCGCCCCCACACACAACAAAAAGGCAAATATTGACAGAATGTTCTTCATAGCAATCTTTTTTGATTCATGTCGCGAATATCGTTCATTTTCGTCAAATTGACAAATAAGAGTGCGTTAAAATGGCTTAACACAACCCTGTGCCGCTTTCATTTGTTCATAAAGCAAAAAGACTATGGCATTCATTGATTATTACAAAATACTTGGCGTGGCAAAGGATGCCACACAGGGCGATATAAAGAAAGCATACCGCAAACTTGCGAAGCAATACCACCCCGACCTGAACAAGGACAACCCACAGGCAAAGGCCAGATTCCAGGAGATAAACGAAGCCAACGAAGTGCTGGGAGACCCCGAGAAGCGTCGTCGCTATGACGAGTATGGCGAGCACTGGAAACATAGCGAAGAGTTCGAGGCCCAACAACGCGAAACCCATCATAGCCAAGCGCGAGGATACGGATTCGGAGAGTTCGAAAGCTTCGGCAATTTCACGCACAGCAGCGGCAACAACAGCGGTTTCAGTGACTTTTTCGAGCAACTTTTCGGCAGTGCATTCCGCAACTCCGTGCATCAAAGAGGCATCGACAAACAGGCAGTTTTGAAACTTTCACTCCGCGAAGCAGCAGCCACCCATAGGCGAAGTTTTGAGATTGACGGCGAAAAGATAGCCATCACAATTCCTGCAGGCATTGCCGACGGACAGAAAATAAAAATCAAGGGACGCGGTGGGCGAAGCACCGGTGGCGGAGAACGCGGTGACCTATACATAACATTCCACATTGAACCCGACAGCCAATTCACACGCGTTGGCGATGACCTGCACACAACCGTCATCTGCAGTCTCTACACACTGCTCTTGGGTGGCGAAGCATTGGTCCCCACCATCAACGGCAGCGCAAGAATAAACATAAATCCCGGTACACAACCCGACAGCAAACTGCGTCTGCGCGGCAAGGGATTCCCCCGCTACAGGAAAACCGGAGAGTTTGGTGACCTCATTGTCACCATAAAGACACAATTACCCAAGTTCAACGACAGACAAGCCGAATTACTTAAAGAAATCATGGCTCTGCAAACGCAAAAGCCATAACCCACATCAATTATACATCACCACAAAGAAATTAAGATAAGCAGCAAACAACAACCACAGCAGATAGGGCAAGTTTAGATAAGCCGCAATGCGATGACTCATGTAACACCCCATCGTATAGGCTACGACCATCAGAATCAACGCTATAAGAACAAAAAAAGCGAGCAACGGCATGCGCATGAAGAAAAAGCAGAAAGTCCACAAAAGATTCAAGAAGAGCTGGAACGAATACAGCAGCTTCAACGCCCAGGAGCCGTGTGTTTGTTTGCTCCACACAATAGCAGCCGACAATCCCATGAGGATATAGAGCAGAGTCCACATTATGGAAAACACATAGCCGGGTGGTGTAAGTGACGATTTGACAAGCGTCGGATACCAATTTTCCAATGAATCACGCTGCAACAGCATGGAAACATATCCCACCACTAGCGGAACAGCAACAAACTTCAGTACAAGCAGTAATCTTCTCATCATCCACAAAAGAATTAAACGAATTTGGTGACCAACCATGCGGTTGGTCACCAAATATAACATATAACACCTTGTATTGTTTACTCCTGCCCTGCAGACTCCTCCTTCGTCTTTTTTCTTGCCTGCAGCACATCGTTTATCTGCGAATCGGAATGATAAGGTACCTTGCCTGCCGGAACATACTTGCTCGACGACGAAAGATGGGTATCCTGGTCATCGAAGAAGATGTGGGCACCGAAGGCCTTGAGCAGTTCATCCTTGCGCAAACCTCCAAGGAAATAAGCCTCATCGACATACACGCCCCACTTGCGCAGTGTCTTTATTACACGGAAATGTGACGGCAGGCTGCGCGAAGTGACAATAGCAAGACGCAACGGCGACAACTCAATTGATGTAGGCAGAGACTCCTGAATCTGAGACAGTTTCTTCAACAGGTTGGCAAACGGTCCCTCCTTCAAAGGCACATCGGCATTCTCCTTCTCATACTTGTAGAAAGCATCAATACCCTCGGCCTTGAAACGGCACTCCGACTCATCCGAGAAAATCACCGCATCCGCATCAAAGGCAATCTTGACACGGCTCTCCTCGGGGTTGAAATCAGTTGGAGGAGCATAAATCAGCGCCGACGCACAGATACCCGAGTCAATCACACGCTGCACATCGCCCTCGTCCTTTGAAAGGAACAGGTCAATAGAGAAAGCCTTCAAATATTTCGACAGCGACTCACCGCCCGACAGTGCCACGCGTGTAATGTCAAGCCCATACATATCCAAAGACTTGAGCATGCGCATACCGGTTTCGGGGCTATTACGCGACATCACCACCACCTCTACAATAGGGCGGTTAGCCTGCTTGTTAAGCTCCAGCAGACTCTTCACAAGATAGAACGCCGTACCACGCTCCAGCGGTTCATCCTCGTGTTGCTCCTGATACTCACGGTATTTTGCAACACCATATTTCTCGAATATCTCATTTTCGGCCTCAAGGTCAAACAGCGCTCTCGAAGAGACACCAATCACCAGCCTACCATCCAAACTTTCCATAATGATTTTAGAAGCTGTTTAATTTCTTATATAAATATTTCAAAGCTGCAAAATATAATGTTTCGGCTTGTTTAAGTTTGTTTTTCCCATCTTTTACTCCATTAAATTTGAAAATAGCCCGCTATTCCCTGCATTTACTGTAGTAAAA
>JAEIGA010016609.1_pt1 | contig 11194 bp, 7 predicted proteins | sample 9270691 | NCBI WGS metagenome assembly JAEIGA01 (sample SAMN17057246, study PRJNA624740) | gut metagenome | biome: biome; isolation source: fecal sample | host: Bos grunniens | place: China: Xizang | collected 2019
CTTTTTGAGCAGATTGACCTCCTTGCCTGCGATGGTAAGACGCTGGGAGAATTCGTCCAAGGAAACATTCCCCGCCACATAGGCCTGAGAGCCCGAATTACGGCTACGACGCGTGACGCTACGTATGCGGGCGACAAGTTCTGCAAGATGGAAAGGCTTGGCCAGATAATCATCCGCACCAAGTTCAAGACCTTTGATCTTGTCGTCGATGGAATCACGTGCCGACGTTATGATGACGTTAGCAGCGCTTCCCGCTTCTTTGATATGGGACAGTATATTCAGGCCGTTGCCATCGGGAAGATTGAGGTCCAGCAGGATACAATCATAACTATATGCTCCGACCTTATCCATTGCGGTCATATAGTCGGATGCCGTCTCGACAACATATCCTTCCTTCTTCAAGGTTGTAGCCATTATTTCCTGAAGCGATAATTCGTCTTCTATGATCAGAAGTTTCATACGTCGGTACACTAAGATTTCCCAAATATAATATTTTTAAAAGTCAAGATGTATTTTTTCCAAGGAAGCAGGTCAAAAAATCTGCTATCTTGGAAAGTGTTTGCTATTTTTGCGGGGATGAAAAGGATCAGGCCCATAGTCTTCTTCGTTGCAGGAAGCATCCTGCTTGCGGGGTTAGCCGGGGCGGACCTGCTTTGCGGGGACGCGGCGGCGGATGCTGAAGTCATAAGACTTCTGCGTCTGCCGCGTGCAGTGACCGCCATGGTGGCGGGAGCGGCACTGGCCCTGGCCGGAACCCAGATGCAGAGTGTCCTGAGGAATCCTTTGGCGGATCCTCACATAATGGGAGTAAGTTCAGGAGCGGCATTGGGAGCGGCAGCGGTGACAATGCTGGGAGGCTCCGCAGCAGGTTCATTCATGGAAGCGGGTCCATTCATTGCATCGGGCCTTTCCCTTGCCGGAGGAGCCTTTGCGGGTGCCGGACTCACAGCGGTGCTCATCCTGTTCATTTCCAAGAGATTCCGCAGCGCCAATACCCTCCTTATATTCGGAATTATGCTTGGTTTCATAGTCAATGCCATAGTATCCATCCTGCAGTTCAGTTCCGACGCCGAAAGCCTGAAGATATTCTACAGCTGGTCGGCAGGAAGTTTCAGCACAAGCACCTGGCCGCAGATAGGGATAATGGCCGGAGCCCTGATAGCCGGATACGCAATAGCCATAAGAAGAGTCAAGGGACTGGACATCCTGCTCTTCGGTGATGAGTTCGCCCAAATGAGTGGAGCCGACCCCACAAAGATAAGAGCCGGCTCCATGTTCAGCTGCTGCATCCTGACCGCAGCCGTCACAGCCTTCTGCGGTCCTCTCGGTTTCGTAGGAATAACAGCGCCCCATATAGCCAGAGGCATACTCGGCACTTCATCCCACAGAAAAGTGATGCCGGCCTCCCTGCTGACAGGAGCAGTCCTGGGCATAGGAGCAGACCTTATATCCCAGATTGCCCCCTCCCCTCTTCCCACAGCAAGCACGATGGCCATAATCGGCATACCTATTATATTATATATTTTGCTTAAAAGGTCATGACAATGAGCAGGACGTTGATGCAGGTCAGAGACATGACCATAGGACATAAAGACAGAGTCTTGTTTGAGGGAGTCAGTTTCGACATATGTCAGGGTGACTGCATAATGCTGTGCGGGGCCAACGGCAGCGGAAAGACAACCCTGCTCAAGAAACTCGCTGCTTCTGACAGAAACATAGTCATGATCCCTACGGGAATCCCCAAGATAAAAGGATTCACGCTCAAGGAATTCGTACGCATCAGCTGTTTCAGACACAGCGATATGGGAGGCAGGCTCTCGCCTGAACAGGAGGATACCATAGACAAGGCACTTGAAAGGCTCGGACTCGGAGCATTGGCTTCAAGGGACATCTCGCAGCTCAGCGACGGAGAGTTCCAGAAGGCCGCCATAGCCTCTGCCTTTGTCCATAAGGCAGACATAATACTTCTCGATGAGCCTACTGCCTTCCTCGACGCCGAGAACAGGATCTCGGCCCTTGAGACCCTGCGCAGCCTCTGCGACGGTGAACTTTCCGATATGGCACAGCAAGGCAGGGCGGTGATCTTCTCCACTCATGATCTCCACGAAGGTCTCGCCGCCGCGAACAAGGTCCTGGCCCTGGGAGCAGACGGTCGATTCCACTGTTCTTCATCCGACAGACAGGAGATGGAACTCGCCGTGAAAAGAATTTTCAGAACACAGCGATAAAACCGAAACTTTTTATACCTTTGGGGTTCAATTAATATAAAGCCGGCGCTGTCGGACCTGTTTAAAAGGAAATAATGGAAAAAAGACTCTTCCTCATAGACGGACACGCACTTATATTCAAGATGTATTATGCGTTTTTCCGTCGTCCCATGATAAATTCCAAAGGAGCGGATATGTCCATCCTCTTCGGATTCACCAAATACCTGCTGGAACTCATCGAAAGGGAGAAGCCAAGCCATCTTGCCGTGGCCTTCGACCCTCCGGGAGGCACATTCAGGAATGAGATGTATCCCGAATACAAGGCCAACAGGGATGAGACACCACAACTTGTAATAGACGCTCTGGAACCTCTGACCGAACTATGCAAGGCCATGGGGATACCCGTGCTCATGATCATGGGCTTCGAGGCTGACGACGTCATCGGTTCAATGGCAAAGAGAGCCGAGAAAGAAGGCTTCGACGTGTTCATGGTGACCCCTGACAAGGATTACGGACAGCTGATCAGCAGGCATATCACCCAGTACAAGCCAGGAAAGGCAGGAAGTGACATCGAACTTGTGGATCGCGAGAAAATCTGCGAGAAGTTCGGCATATCCGACCCTATGCAGTTCATCGAGATCCTCACAATATGTGGCGACGCATCCGACAATGTGCCTGGAGTAAAGGGAGTAGGCGAAGTGGGAGCGACCAAGCTCATAGGCAAATACGGCACAGTAGAGAACATCTATGCCCACATCGATGAACTTACGCCGAAACAGAGGGAAGCCTTCGAGAACGCCAAGGGCCACATCCGCTTGAGCCATGAACTTGTCACCATCAAGACAGACATCGAAATAGATGTCAAGTGCGAGGATATGGCCGTCACCGGCTGCTATGCCCCTGAAGTTGCCGATCTCTTCGAGAAATATGAATTCGGCTCACTCAAGAGATTCCTCGGCGACGTCAAGCCTAGCGAACCCAGAGAAAGCAGGACGCTGACATTCTCGGAAAGCACTCCCGCTGAAGTGACAGCCCAGGCAAAGGACTGCGGCAGATGTGCAGTGATCTGCGACTGCGAGGAGGAAAGCATCTTCGGCAAGGCACGCAAAGTGACGGTAGCCACTTTCAAGAAGGAAAGCATCATCACAGCCTCAGGAGCGCCTGAAGAATTCGCCGCCATACTTGAAGATGAAAATACAGGAAAGTACGGCTACGACCTCAAATTCCAGTACAACATACTAGGGAACAACGGCCTATGCATGAAGGGAAGGTTCATGGACATAGAACTCATGCACTATCTCGTCAATCCGGAGAAGAGCCACAAACTTGACATCCTTTCAAAAGCGTATCTGGATATAAATCCGGAAAGCCTTATCCCGCAGTCAAAGGAACAGGCTCCCCTCTCGCTTTTCGATGAGGTCCCTGAAGAAAATACAGACTCCGACAGACAGCCTGAAGCGGCTCTGACACTCCTTCTGGGAGATAAGGTGGCTCAGGAAATGAAGGATCTTCAACTCGAAGGTCTGTTCAACGATATGGAGGAGCCTCTTGTAAAGGTTCTCGCCCGAATGGAAAAGGAAGGAGTGAGACTGGACACAGCCCAGCTCAGGAAATATGCGAGCGGCCTTGCTGTGGAACTGAACGAGATCCAGGAGAGGATCAGGGAAATGGCAGATGAGCCGGGCCTGAACATACTCTCGCCGAAACAGATAGGCGTACTGCTGTTCGAGAAGCTGAAACTCGACCCCAAGATGAAACCTAAGGGTGCAAAGTCAAGTTATCCTACAGATGAAGACACGCTCTCTTCACTCGCCGACAGGCATCCTATCATAAACGAGATACTTGAATATAGAGGTATAAGGAAACTGCTTTCGACTTACATAGAACCGTTCCCTGGTTATATTTCACCTGCAGACGGAAAGGTTCACACAAGTTTCAACCAGGCCTTGACCGCAACGGGAAGACTCAGTTCATCCAAGCCCAACCTGCAGAATATCCCTATCCGCACCGAAAGGGGCAAGGAGATACGCAAGGCATTCATACCAAGCAGACCGGACGGCATCATAGTATCTGCCGACTACTCTCAGATAGAACTCAGGATCATGGCTCATCTGAGCTGCGACACACATCTGATCAAAGCCTTCCGCGCCGGAGAAGATGTCCATGCGATGACTGCCGCAAAGATATTCGGCATCGACATAAGCGAGGTTACTGCCGACCAGAGAAGAATAGCAAAGACCGCCAACTTCGGCATAATGTACGGAATATCATCCTTCGGTCTGTCGCAGAGGCTCAAGATAGGCAGGGCTGAGGCAAAGAAGATCATAGACGATTACTTCTCCAACTTCCCTGCGATATCTACCTATATAAACGACACGATCGCGGCCGCAAGGGAGACAGGCTATGTAGAGACCATCTTCGGAAGACGACGCTACCTGCCGGATATAACCTCACGCAACGCGACCGTCAGAGCTCTTGCCGAGCGTAATGCCGTGAATGCTCCTATCCAGGGAACATCCGCAGACATCATCAAGATGGCCATGATCAATGTCGACAGAAGATTGAAGGAGGAGCATCTGCAAAGCAGGATGATACTTCAGATACACGACGAACTTGTGTTCGACTCCATCCCATCGGAGGCAGAGACGCTCAAGAAGATCGTCAAAGAGGAAATGGAAAACGTAATCAGGCTTTCAGTGCCGCTAACAGTAGAATGCAACTATGGAAACAACTGGCTCGAAGCTCACTAATCTCTCGGACATCGAACTTGTCGAGTTGGCACTGGTACAGAACCAGGCGGCCTTCATCGTGCTTTACACCAGATACAACGCAGGTGTGAAGAGCCATATATCAAGATATGTGGTACAGAAGGAGGATGTGGAGGACATCTGTCTGGAAAGTTTCCAGAAAGCCTTCAGCCAGATAGGTTCATACAATCCTGAGTTCAAGTTTTCCACCTGGCTGTACCGCATCGCGAGGAATACCGCCTTTGACCATCTCAACAGACACGACAGAGAGAAGAACAACATGCCGACCACCTCGATCAATGAGGATCTGGCTGAACTAAAGGACCTGCCGGCAACAATGCACAATCCTGAAGAGGACATCATAAACCAGCAGGAATATGACAAATGGCTCACCAACATCGAGAAACTGAAAGACGATTACAAGACGGTGGCCAAGATGAACCTTATAGACAATTTCGGATACAAGGAGATAGCGGATGCCCTCGAGATGCCGATCAACACAGTCAAGACAAAGATCAGAAGAGCCAAGGCTCAACTGCTCAAAATGATGGATTATTCAGACGAATTATTATAATTATGACATTCAACGAATTCAAGACAATCATAGAGAAGAACTTCCCCGAGGTGGACGAAGTACAGATGGAACAGTTCAGGAAGATGGACCAGCTGTATCGCGATTGGAACGCGAAGATAAACGTCGTATCTCGCAAGGATATCGATGAGTTGTACAGGCACCACGTGCTCCACTCGCTCTGCATAGCGGCATTCCTGAAACAGACTATGCCGGACATCTACGACAGGCTTCGTGGCGAAGGGCCTTACAGCATCGCCGAGCCTATGAAGATTCTCGATCTCGGCACAGGAGGCGGCTTTCCCGGTATCCCTCTTGCGGTAATGTTCCCCAAGGCGCAGTTCACACTGTGCGACTCCATAGGCAAGAAGATCATCGTTGCCACCGAGGTGTCGAAGGGACTTGAACTCAAGAATGTGAAGACCGTGAATGCCAGGGCCGAGTCCCTTCCGGAAACCTTTGATTACGTGGTTTCAAGGGCTGTGACGTCCCTGGAAAACTTCATGCCTTGGGTAAAAGGCAAGTACTCCGAGGGCATACTCTACCTCAAGGGAGGCGATCTTGCCGAGGAAATATCGACAGCAATGGCGAAGAACAAGATGAGGAAAGGCTCAGTTCACCTATGGCCGATATCCAGCTGGAGTTCCGATATTTTTTTTGAAACAAAGTACGTTATCCATATCGAAAAATAAAAAAACGCTATCGTTTCATAGGTTATTTCTTAAAATATTTTGAAATTCGGAAGTTATTTAGTTAATTTGAGTGATTTTGATAACACAACAACCTAATTAATAACTAACACTAAAGCCCATGAAACGATTTTTATCAATGCTGCTCGTTGCATGCATGTCTGTTTCTTTCGTAGGAACAGCCACATATGCATCGAATGGTTCTGCTGCAGCTCAGCAGAACGGCAAAAGGCATCTTTCCGGAGTCGTTACTGACGAAGCCGGCGAACCTATCCCTGGCGCTTCCATTATCGTAAAAAGCAACAGGACCATCGGTACTGTAACAGATGTGGACGGAAGTTTCGAAATGATGGTTCCGACATCTGCAGAAGTAATCGAGTTCGCTAGCCTCGGTTACATCACTCTCGACGTGAAACTGACATCTTCTGCAGTTTACAACGTCGTCCTCAAAGAGGATTCAGAAAGACTTGAAGACGCAGTCGTTGTAGGTTACGGTACAATGAAGCGCCGCGACCTCACAGGTGCTGTTTCTCATGTCAAGACTGAAGAACTCACAGCTTATCCTGTAACAGACCCTGTATATGCTCTTCAGGGCCGCGTACCAGGAGTCGTAATTTCACAGAACACAGGTTCACCTGAGGGAGACTACTCGATCCGTATCCGTGGTGTCAACTCTATCAAGGGTAGCAACGACCCACTCTACATCATCGACGGTATTCCTTCAAGTACTTCAGCGATCAACACTTATGACATCGAGTCCCTCGAGGTATTGAAGGACGCATCTGCAACAGCCATCTACGGTAGCCGCGGTGCGAACGGTGTCGTTCTCATCACTACAAAGAAGGGTAAATCAGGTAAGGCTAAGGTTCAGTACGACGTACAGACAGGTATGCAGTACCAGATCAAGCGTCTTGACCTCATGAACGCACAGGAGTGGGCAAGATTCTACAACACTTACCTCGTTAACTCGAACACATTGGCTGAGGCTCCGTTCTCAGACGCCGACATCGCCGCTATGGGCGAGGGTACAGACTGGCAGAAGACTGTGTTCAAACCAGCTCCTACAACTAACCACAGCGTTTCAGTATCAGGTGGTTCTGACAACATCCGCTACTTTGTCAGCGGTACAGCTATGCTTAAGGACGGTCTCGTAGACAACAGCTACTATAACAAGTACAATCTCCGCAGTACAATCGACGCTGACGTCAATAAGTATGTAAGCCTCACACTCAACCTCGGTTACACATTCATCGACATGATGAACCAGACCGACTCAGGTGGAAACGGTGGTAGCTCGCTTATCGCAGCAACTTTCTCAGCAGCCCCTACATTCACAGTTTACGACGAAAACGGTAACTATAAGGACCTCAGATCTTGGTACTCTTGGTCATCACATGAGGTAAAGAACCCTATCCTTATGGCTAACGAGGCTTCATATCAGACAGGTACTGACATGACAGACGCCAACCTCTCTGTGAAACTCAAACCAATCAAGGGTCTTACAGTGACAGCGAACTTCGCAGGTGAGTTCAAGAACTCAAAGTATCAGGCTTACACAACTGAGAAGTACATCTACTCTACAAACTCAGCTTCAATCAAGGATACACGCTACACATTCCTCCTCAACGAGGACATCGTGAACTATAAGGCAGAGGTCGGTGACCATGCATTTGACGTGATGGGTGCATTCTCATATCAGCAGAGCGTTACCAAGACTCTCTCGGCTTCAGGTAGCGGTTATATCTCTGACGTAGCTGGTACATACGATGTAGGTGCAGCTGAAACTCCTAACACACCATCATCAAGCTACTCACAGTGGGTACTCATGTCTTACCTCGGTCGTTTCAACTACATCTTCAAGGACAAGTACATGCTCACTCTCAGTATGCGTGCCGACGGTTCAAGCCGTTATTCAGAGGGCCAGCGTTGGGGTTACTTCCCATCAGGTGCTTTGGCATGGCGTATTTCTGATGAGCCTTGGATGAAGAGCGTACGTCAGATCAGCGACCTCAAGCTCAGAGCAGGTTACGGTGTTACCGGTTCTACTGCAATCGGCGCATACGCAACTCAGAACCTCCTCACTTCAGGTAAGGGTGCAACAGGTAACGGAAACCTCACATCTTATGCTCCAGGTACAGCATTCCCTAGCAGCCTTAAGTGGGAGACTACAGCTCAGTACAACGTAGGAGTTGACCTCGGCCTCTTCGACCAGAGACTCAAGATCACTGCTGACTGGTACTACAAGTACACTTACAACCTCCTCAATACCGTATCACTCCCTTGGTCTTCAGGTTATGTAAGCTCAACTGAGAATATCGGTAGTATGAAGAACAGCGGTATCGAGTTGAACATCGACTACGATATCATCCGCACTCACGACTGGGGTCTTACAGCTCAGTTCAACATCGCTCACAACGACAACAGAATCGTTAAGCTCGCAGGTGGCGACGATGTAAAGGGTACAAGCTACTCTAACTATGGTGGTGGTCCTATCAACATCCTTCGCGAGGGCTATCCTATCGGTTCATTCTGGCTCTATGACTACACTGGAATCAACCCAGAGTCTGGTAGAATGGAGTACAGAGACATCAACGAGGACGGCTCTCTCTCAGATGACCACGATAGAATCATCGCAGGTTCACCATTCCCACTCTTCACTTATGGTCTTAACGTAGGTCTCCGTTACAAGCAGTTCGATTTCAACTTCTTCCTCCAGGGAAGCCAGGGCAACAAGGTATTCAACCTCTCGAACATGCGTAACATGTCTTATGGTCAGGGTATGAACATCGAGAAGCGCGCTTGGGAGCAGTCTTGGAAAGAAGGTGCAGACAACACAAATGCATCATTCCCTAAGATTACCAACACTAACTCTGGTAAGTACTCTACAAGATTCCTTGAGGATGGTTCATATCTCCGTCTCAAGAACATCACTTTGGCATACAACATCCCTGTTAAGAAGGTATTCTCAGGTATTCGCGTATTCGTCACAGCTCAGAACTTCCTTACTTTCACCAAGTATACAGGTGTTGACCCTGAGGTCAGCTCTAAGGGCGGTGACATCAACGTAGGTATTGACCACCTTTCTTATCCTAACGTAAAGACTGCATCTATTGGTGCTACTGTTAACTTCTAATAAAGTATGCAGATTATGAAAAAGATTTTAATTCCAATTTTTGCCGCTCTTCTCGTCGGCTTTACGGCTTGCCAGAGCTGGTTGGATGAGACCAAATACACATATAGTATTTCGTCATCAACATTCTATAACACAGCGAACGAGGCTAGTTCTGCTGTTGTAGCAGTACTTGACCAGATGCGTGGAGCACATAACTCCAACTGGTTCGCTGCTCTCGAGATCAACACTGAACACATCTATCCTAAGGGAGTTTACCAGGCGTCCGGTAACTACGAGGGTATCACCAATGCAACTCACCTCACCCGTTGCGGTTCTAACTTCCAGAGCCTTTACCGTGCGATCATGAGATGTAACACTCCACTCAGCCGCCTTCCTGAGGCATCTGACATGACTGAGGAGCAGATCAAGCAGTATATGGGTGAATTGTACTTCCTCAGAGCATTCTGCTATTTCAACCTCGTACGTACTTTCGGTGCTATTCCACTTCGTACAGTAGATAACATGTACACATGGGATATTCCTAAGTCAAGCGTAGCTGACGTTTATGCTCTTATCGAGGCTGACCTCAAGAACGCTATCGCTAACTGCCCTGACAAGGCTCGTTACTATGACACACCTTGCAAGCTTTCAGCAAAGGCTCTTTACGCTAACGTACTCATGTACTTGGGCAATTATACCGAGGCTAAGAAGATGGCTAAGGACGTGATCGACAGCGGTGCATACTCACTCGTTCAGGTTTCATCAAGCGATGAGTTCGCACAGAAGGTATTCGGCGAGGGTCTTGCAACTTCTTCTGAGGAGGTATTCTATCTCAAGACAAACATGACTGACTCAAAGACTTGGGACTATCTTTCATACACAGCTCACCCTAACTACAAGTACGACGGCGTGAACACAGTATGTAAGACAGGTTACTACACTCACTATACTGACCTTAACAACCCTGTAATCAAGAACTGGAGTGAGGATGACCTCCGTCGCGGTCTCAATATCGCACACTATGCATTCGGTGTAGACGCTTATGGTGAGAACACTTGTCTCCTCCTCAAGTACCGCGCTCCTAATGCATCAGGTTCTAAGGCTCAGATCGACATTCCTCTTCTCCGTTATACAGACGTGCTCCTTACTTATGCTGAGGCTTGCGCACGCACTAACGACTACACAAATGCTGTTGAGGCTCTCAACCAGATCAAGCGTCGTGCTTACGGAAAGAACCCTATGACTCCAGATCCAGCTATTGACTACAAGGCATCTGACTACACTAACTACGATGACTTCTTCTACGGACCACTCCTTACTGAGGAGCGCTACGAGACCTTCAACGAGGCAAAGCACTGGTTCTTCGAGGAGAGACACGGCAAATGGGAGGAGCTCGTACAGGCTAACTACCGCGTTGCTTGCCCTTGGCCACGTACTAAGCCAGAGTCTATCGGACAGGAGATCAAGGTAGCTGAGATGTGCCACCTTTGGAAGATTCCTGCAGAGGAGTTCAACTACAACAAGGCACTTGACGAGGCTAAGGACCAGAACCCTGGATACGCTAACTAATGATATCTTAAAATGAAAAGATATATAACATTAATCTTGACAGCCGCAATAGCGGCTGTCTTGGTATCAGGATGCAGCAAGCCGGAACCTGATACACTGAGACTTCTCCACTGGAACATCCAGAACGGAATGTGGGACGGTCAGAATGACAACTATGACAGATTCGTAGAGTTCGTCAAATCCCAGGACCCTGACATATGCGTATGGTGCGAAGCACAGTCTATATGGAAGACGGATTCAGACCAGAAGATGGACGAGAAAGACAGATATCTGGTTGCTAATTGGGGAGAACTTGCAGC
>JAEIGA010016610.1_pt1 | contig 11194 bp, 7 predicted proteins | sample 9270691 | NCBI WGS metagenome assembly JAEIGA01 (sample SAMN17057246, study PRJNA624740) | gut metagenome | biome: biome; isolation source: fecal sample | host: Bos grunniens | place: China: Xizang | collected 2019
ACCCCTTATGCGACTTTTGCCCCAAACTCGCGCAAGGTGTCACTAAATTCGCGAAAACTCCCTATTTTAAAGTTTTAGGAGCGGGGGATAGTAGTGATTGCGGAGGCGTGTCCACCCGCGGACACGGGCAGCGGGAGGGGCCCGACGGAGACAAGTGGTCGTTAGACCACGCAGGAAACGTTGGGAGGGTCCGGAGTGAGCGAAGCGAACGGAGTCCTCCGCAATCACTACTATCTCCCGCTGAAACAAAAAGGAAAAAGCCCGACGAATCAGTCAAGAATTGACTTTTTAGTCAACCCCCAAGCACAAGAGAGAATCAGCAGCAAGTAGAGCAAGATGGAAGAGGCGCGGGAGATATTGGCACCCAGAATATAATCTGCCGGCTCATAGCGCATGATGATTTCACCTTCGCCCGCAGGCAGTTCGGCCGCACGGAGTATCCAGTTGGCACGCAACAAGGGAAGTTCGCAAGAAACGAGCTCTGCACTGCCAGCCGGCGTGTAATTCAGAACTGCTTTCCAACCGATAGGATGGAAAATTTCACTGAATACGGACAAACCACCCTGTTCGCTCTTAAATTGATAGTGCATCTCGTTGGGTGCATAAGAGGAAAGTGCGATTTCAGACGCAGCAGAAGCCAACGCATCAGGGTTTTTCAGCTGGCTCCAATAATCAGCACCGATAACAGCACAAGCACGCAAATCCACCTTGCCCAGCATGGCAATTTCCTCATCCGGAGTGGCCGCCTGACATAGTTGCGAAACAAACCACGCATTTCCGAAGGCCTGCTTGTTGACAGCGGGACGCATATTTCCCTGTACGACCACATAGCGACCGTTCAACATTGAAACGACCGGCATAGAAGGCATTTTCTCTTCAAATTCCGTCAAAGTCGCCACCTGTGACAGCACGCTGCCCGCCTGTGAAATTTCTTTGGAAATATAGCGGTCAATCAAATCCTGATAGCGTTGCAATTTGACTGGGCTATAGCCACCAATACATTTGTGATGATACGACTGGAAAGCATCGTTGAAGGTATTGACACTCAAATCCAACACCCTGTATGACAAGTCTTTATCTTGATGAATCAAGCGATCGACCTCTCTGGGAGCGAACTGACCTTTGTGCACTTTGGGCGTCACAAACGAATCCTCTGACAAATAACGCTTGCCCACGCTGAACAAATCCACCAACACCAATGCCGATACAGCCAGCATCACAAAGAGAGACACGCGGGAATATTTCTTTCCGTTTGCGGACTTTTTCTCCTGCGAGAACAAGAGCCACCAAAGCAAGGCGAAAGTAATGGAAATCAAGAAGAAAGAACGGCGGGCGTCGGCAACAAGCAAATCGGCTCTATCTTCGGCCAAAGCATCCAATAAAAATTCCGGCTGTCCCATTTCCGTTTCTGTCAAAAAGGCACCCGCCACGGAAGGAAGTACCCAACACAAGAGACAAAAACCGCCGGTCAAAGCATAAGCCGCCCACGCTTTTACAGAGAAATCCTTGCGCGAATAGCCCTCTTTGATAATTTTATCCAAAACCAAAAATCCGAGCAAAGGCACAGTTATCTGCAAGACAGTCAGCGCCATAGACACCGAACGGAATTTTGAATACATGGGCACATATTCAAAGAAGAAACGGGTGAAAGCCATAAAATGGTTGCCCCAGGCAAGGAAGGTCGCGAGCAAAGTCGCAGCCAGCAACCACCATTTTTCCTTCCCTTTGAATAAGAAAAGTCCCAAGATAAAAAGGAAGCAACAAACCGCGCCCAAATACATGGGACCCGCGGTAAAAGGTTGCGGCCCCCAATACTCCTGAAAATAGGATATGTATTCAGGATGACCCGCCTGACGCAATACTTTGTAGGTTTGACTATCTTTGGAAAGTCCCGTAGAAATACCGCCACGGAAGTTGGGAATCATCAGATTGGGCATTTCCTCTATGCCATAAGACCATTGTGTTGCGTATTCCAAATCCAGCCCCGTCTTGTTGTGAGAATCCGAATCTGAAGAAAGCTCCGAGCCGCCACGCATGGTATATTGGGTATAATTATAGGTCGGAATGAGTTTATTGGCATTGGTCGCAATGCCCACCGTTCCCATCACCAAAAGCAAGGCAGATGCAAGGAAAAATCGGCGAATCGCCTCTTTGCGAGCAACACCTTGGCGTCTGAAGAGCGACACAAAAATAGCCAAGACATAGAACAAGATCACCCAAGCCAGATAATAGGAAATCTGTACGTGATTGGCCTTGATTTGCAGTCCCAACGCCAAAGCAAACAAAGCCGATCCCCCCACCAGAGAAGGGAGTAGCTTTTTGAGAGAGAGGTCGCTTTTGGTGGTCGCCTGACGATAGGTAAAGACCACGGCTGCCAGCACCCAAGTCATAAAAGCAATGGCCTGCATCTTGGAATTGTGTCCCACCTGAATAATCTGCATATTGTAGGAGCAAAAGGCAATCGCCACCGCTCCGGCGACCGACAGAATTCGATTGACACCGAAAGAAAGCATCAAGAGAAAAGCGCCGAGCAGGGCTATGAACATAAAAGACACCGGACGCGGAAAAGACATCAACGCCTGATAAAGCGGCTTGGTATAGTCCCCGTCAAAGTCGTCATACATACCGACGGTGGGCATTCCGCCAAACATAGATCCCGTCCATAAAGTCTTATCGTCGGGATGCTCCTTGTTCCATTGGCTGATTTCGTGAGACATTCCTTTCCAATGGGAAGCGTCGGGCTGGTCAAGCACCTTTCCATCCAAGACATCGGGGGTAAACGCAAAAGAAAGCGCAGCAAAAAACAAGACAATCAGCGCGTAAATCGCGAAGGGTTTTATATTCAATTTCTTCATATTCATTTTTGTATTTTATCGAGAAGACGGGCCATTGCGGCAGCCGTTGCGCGACGGGAATAACGGGATATATCCCCCGAAGACGGGCTTTCTCCCTGTAAAAATGCTTGCCAAATTTTATCCACATAAGCCGCCATGGCCTCCTGGTCCGTCCAATCAATCACAACGCCCGCACGGGTTTCGCGAATCACATCCGCCATCGCGCCGTCGGCATCCCCCACACCCAAAATGGGGCGGCGAGCACCCAGATACTCAAATAATTTTCCTGGCAGCACGGACTTATACTCCGGCTCTTTTCGCAAGGGGAGAAGAAGCAGAGTGGCATTTCTCTGTTCATACACGGCTTGGGCGTGATCTTGATAACCCAAATTAACCAAAGCGTCCTCCAAACCAGCCGCACGAATTTCATCCAACACCTCCTGATCAGTCTTTCCCAACAGACGCAGACGGAATTTTTCTGCAAACAACGCATCCGAGCGCCTTTTCTCTGCCAAAACTTTCCAAAGCAAAGAAGGAATGCCGTCACGGGCAAAAAGTCCGGTATGGGTTATATTGAAATAGCCGTCCGGCTGCACAGTCCCCTGAAAATCTTCCGGGTCATAGCCATTGGTAATCAGCGAAACAGGGGTAGAGGTCATCTGCTCAAACTCCTGTTGAACGCGGGGAGAAACCGCCACGATTTCGGTCGCATCCGTCAATACCTTTTGCTCCAAAAGACGGTGACGACGGGCGGCACAAAAGCCCAAACTCAAATGTTTGAAATAAAAGATACGCGTCCACGGGTCACGAAAATCCGCCACCCAAGGCAAACCGGTTGCTTTTGAAAGACGACGAGCAATCAGGTGCATACTATGCGGAGGCCCCGTGCTGACAATGGCATCGACCGGATGTTCTTGCAGATATTTTTTCAAAAAACGAACGCTGGGTTCCACCCAAAGACATTTCGGGTCAGGAATAAAGAAATTACCACGCACCCACATAGCGAGCCGCTCTTTCCAAGACTTTTTCCCGGCATCCACCAGGTTTACTTGAGGCGCTTTCTTCTTCGACTTGCCAAACAGACGCTCATGTAACGCATAAGGCTCAAAAATCTCTCGGCGAACCACTTCCACATCTGCCACTTCTGCGCAAAGACTCTCATCCAATGCGGGCATTTGCGGATTAGAAGGCGTGTAAACCACCACTTGCCAGCCCTCCTCAGGCAGATATTTGGCAAATTTTACCCATCTCTGCACCCCGCTTCCGCCGGAAGGGGGCCAATAATAGGATATGACCAGCACTCTTTTCATGGTTGGGTTTACAATTAAATCTTCAAAATTAGCAAAAATTATGATATCTTTGCAAGACAGGAAAAAAGAAAGAACCATGGCAGCCGGCGAAAATCTAACCCCGATGATGAAGCAGTTTTACAGCGTCAAAGCGCAACACCCTGAAGCGTTGTTGCTCTTTCGATGCGGAGACTTCTACGAAACCTACGGAGAAGACGCCGTGACCGCCAGCAAAATTTTAGGCATCGTTCTCACCCGTCGTTCCAATGCGCTGGAAACAGCCATGGCGGGATTTCCCTATCATTCCATCGACACCTATCTACCCAAACTCGTATTGGCGGGACATAAGGTGGCCGTCTGCGACCAGTTGGAAGACCCCAAACTGACCAAGAAAATCGTCAAGAGGGGCATTACGGAACTCGTTACCCCGGGTGTGGCGTTCAACGAACAACTGCTCAAACAAAACGAGAATAACTATATTGCCGCGATTTACGCCGGCGAAAAGGGAAAGTTGGGCATTGCATTTTTGGACGTAACAACCGGCAGTTTTCACCTTTCCGAAGGCTCTTTGGAATACATCAACACCCTCATCGGGCGATTTTCTCCCAAAGAATTGCTGCTCGCCCACGAACAAGCAAGACTTCTGCGTGAACAAATCAACGGGCATTATTATATCTCGACTTTGGAGGAATGGGCTTTTATCTATGACAATGCCGTAGAAAAACTCAAAAAACAACTCCAGACACAGACGCTTAAAGGCTATGCCATCGACCGCTACCCCTTGGGTATTACCGCTGCGGGCGCGCTGGTGATTTATTTGGAGCAAACCCAGCACGTCGGACTGAAAAACCTACGCAGCATCAGCCGCATTGACGAAGGAAAATATGTCTGGATGGACCAATTCACCCTTCGCAACCTGGAAGTATTCCACTCTTCTGCCGGAAGAGAAGGCACCTCGCTGGTGGATGTCATTGACCGCTGCGCCTGCCCTATGGGTGCGCGCGAATTGAGAAAATGGCTGGCTCTCCCCATTATTGACCTTGTCGAATTGGAAGAACGTTACGACACCGTTGATTTCTTCCGCTTTAACCCCGAAATCCTGTCCGAACTCCGCGAAAAACTCGGCCAGTTGGGCGATATCGAACGTCTGTTGGCTCGCGCTGCCACCGGCAAAATCATGCCCCGTGCCACGCTACAATTGGGAAAAGGCTTGGGACTGTTCCGCCCCATCCTTGACCTTTGCAAGCAATCCGGATGCGAAGCGGTTGAAAAGCTTTTGAATGATATTCACGACTGTGAAGAACTCGCTCAAGATATTTGCAGGACGCTCAGCAGTGAGCCCGCAGCCATGTTGGGCAAAGGAGATGTGATTGCCGCCCATATCCATGAAGAACTGGACGCGCTCCGCCGCATTTCCAGAGAAAGCAAAGACGTGTTGCTGGAAATCCAGCAGCGTGAAATTGACAGAACGGGGATTCCCTCATTGAAAATCGGCTACAACAATGTATTCGGCTATTTTCTGGAGGTCAGAAATATCCACAAGGACAAGGTTCCCGAAGAATGGATACGTAAACAGACTTTGGTAAACGCCGAGCGCTATATTACCGAAGAACTCAAACAATACGAATCGCAGATTTTAGGTGCAGAAGAGAAAATCTACGCCCTTGAATCGCAGCTTTACAACCAATTGATTGCCCGCATTCAGGAAAATATCGTCTGCATCCAAGAAAACTGCCGTCGCATTGCCAAACTCGACCTTCTGTCCTCGTTTGCCTTTTTGGCGGATGAGAACCATTACTGCCGTCCTGTCATCGACAACAGCCGTTGTATAGAAATCAAAGAAGGACGCCACCCCGTGATTGAAAAGTTGATGGCGGTGGGAGAGGAATACATTCCCAACGACGTCACATTGGATAGTCTCAAACAGCAGATTATCCTGCTGACCGGTCCGAACATGGCCGGTAAATCCGCCCTGCTTCGCCAGACTGCCCTCATTGTCCTGATGGCGCAAATCGGCTGTTTTGTCCCCGCTCAATCTGCCCGTATCGGCTGGTGCGACAAAATTTTCACCCGCGTGGGTGCCAGCGACAACATTTCACGAGGCGAATCTACCTTTATGGTCGAAATGTTGGAAAGCGCCACCATCCTGCACAATCTTTCCGAGCGCTCACTGATTCTGTTGGATGAAATCGGACGAGGCACCGCGACTTTTGATGGCATGAGCATCGCGCGAGGCATTGTGGAATACATTCACGAATACAGCAAAGGCGCCAAAACTTTATTTGCCACCCACTACCACGAACTGAACGACATGGAAAATCTCTATCCGCGTGTCAAGAATTACCATGTCACGGTAAAAGAATGTTCCGACAAGGTGATTTTCTTGCGTAAAATTGCCGAGGGAGGAGCCGAAAAGAGCTTTGGTATCCACGTGGCGCGCATGGCAGGTATGCCCAAAGAGGTTATTGCCTCCGCACAAAAGACCTTGGAATCCTTGGAAAACAAAGAGCAAGGAAAGCCGAAAAACAAAATGATTAAGCCGCATAACACCGCGGCCGGACGGGTTGAAAGCGATGGTTCCCTCCAACTGTCATTCTTCCAATTGGACGATCCGACCCTATCTTCTCTGCGTGAAAAGCTGGCTCACACCGACCTCAACAACCTCACGCCCCTGCAAGCCTTTGACCTGCTGCGCGAGATGAAAGCCGAAATCGGATTGTAAAGATTCCTATTGAGCAGAATGCACGGATGCTACGCCAAGAAATTGGCTATCATCACCGTAAACAACAAGACCGGAGAGACATAGCGAATCAGCACGTAAACCAGACGGAAACTTCCGCGCGGAAGACGCAACCTTCCATAATTGGTCATCTCGGCATAAACATCTTTTCTGGACATCTGCCACCCCACATAAAGGCATGAACAAAGGCCACACAAAGGCATCAAGACATTGGCGCTCAACTGGTCCATCAAATCAAAAATAGTCAAGCCCAAAATTTTGAAGTCTGCCAACGGACCAAAAGAAAGGCTGCACAACACGCCAAAAGTCACACAAATCGACAAGACAATAAGCGCCGCCTTGATTCTCTTTATTTTTCTCTCTTCAACCAAATGCGCCACATTTACCTCAAAAAGCGAAGCGGTGGAGGTCAGAGCCGCCAACACCAAAGCAAAGAAAAAGACGATGGCGACAAAACCACCCGCCGGCATGGTTGAGAAAATCATGGGCATGGTTCGAAATGCCAGACCTGCCCCCTGACCAGGGTCTCCTCCAAAAGCAAAAGTAGCCGGCAAAATCGCCAACGAAGCAATCAAGGCAAAGAGAAAATCAAAAAACGCGGTCTTCATGGAAGATGACAACAATTTCTCATCATCATTCATATAAGAGCCATAGGTAATCATCGCACCGGCCCCCACAGACACAGAATAAAAGGCCTGCCCCATGGCCGCACTGACCATTTTGATGGAGAAAGTCGAGCTGCTGAAATCAAATAAGAAGTTTAAGCCGTCCACGGAGCCGGGGAGGGTGAGCGCCCACACGGAAATCGCCAGCATCAAAAAGAAAAGCAGCGGCATCATTACTTTGCTGAACTTCTCAATACCACTCTGCACGCCCGCCACAACAATATAGGCCGTTATCAAAAAGAAGAGTACCGCCCAGATAATGGGAATCCAGGGGCCCTCTACCATCGAGGAAAACATCGCACCAATCTCTTCCATGCCCGATGCGCGCGTAAAGGTAAAGGTACAAGCCTTGAACAGATAATCCAACGCCCAGCCACCTACAACACTATAATAAGAGAAGACCACAATGGGCACCAAGAGGGTCAAGACACCGACCAGATTCCACACCGAACGCTTCCCCTGCGATTTATAAGCGCGATAGGCATTGCTGCGGGAAAAGCGGCCAATGATAAATTCACAATTCAGAATGGGGATAGACAAGAGCAACAGGCACAGCACATAACACAATAAAAATGCGGAGCCATAATCGCCCACCAAAAAGGGGAAACGCCAGATATTACCCAAACCTACCGACGAGCCCACCAAGGCCATCAAGGTGCCTAATTTGGATGCGAATTTTTCTCTATCTGCCATATATCACAAATTCATAATTCAGCCCCTCTTCCTGGAAAGATGCAGAACGCTCCTCCTCTTTCCACTGCGCTTTATCAAAAGCCGGAAAAAAAGTATCCGCATCGGGACGACAAGTGTGCACCTCGGTCAAATACAATTTATCACACAAGGGGAGGGCCTGGGCATAAATGCTGCCGCCACCCATCACAAAACAACGCTTCGGCTCCATCACACGCCCCTCGAATTGTGCCTGCTCTGCCAAAGCAAAAGCCTCCTCCAACGAAGACACACAAGCAACTCCCTCCGGAAGTCCCTCGCCGCCTTTGCGCGACAAGACTATGTTCAGACGTTTGGGAAGCGGACGACCAATGGAGTCAAAAGTCTTGCGTCCCATTATCACAGGATGTCCCAAAGTCTGTCTTTTGAAGTATTTCAAATCTTCCGACAAATGCCACAGCAAATCATTGTCCTTACCCAAGGCAAAATCATCGGAAATGGCGGCAATCAGGCATTTTTCCATAGCAATTGGTTTTATCAACAAGAATTACACGGCAACAGGCGCGGGGATACGGGGCCAGGGATCATAATCCACCAACTCGAAATCCTCGTATTTGAAATCAAAAATGCTCTTCACATCGGGATTGATGCGCATTTTGGGCAAGGCGCGGGGCTCACGGGAAAGTTGGAGCGCCACCTGCTCAAAATGGTTCTGGTAAATGTGAGTATCGCCTGTCGTATGCACAAACTCTCCCGGCTGCAAACCGCAGACCTGGGCAATCATCAAGGTGAGCAGAGCATAAGAGGCGATATTGAAAGGAACACCCAAGAAGGTGTCCGCACTGCGCTGGTAGAGCTGGCAGGACAATTTGCCATCGGCCACATAGAACTGGAACAAGGTGTGACAAGGGGGCAAAGCCATTTTATCCACCTCGGCCACATTCCATGCTGAAATCAAAAGACGACGCGAATCCGGATTGCGCTTGATGCTGTCAATCAAGTTGGAAAGTTGGTCGATGGTCTTTCCGTCCGGTGTGGGCCAGCTGCGCCATTGATGTCCGTACACCGGGCCCAATTCGCCGTTTTCGTCTGCCCACTCATCCCAAATGGTGACGCCGTGGTCTTTGAGATATTTGATATTGGTGTCGCCGGAAATAAACCAAAGCAACTCATAAATAATACTTTTCAAATGCACTTTTTTGGTCGTCAAAAGAGGAAAGCCCTCTGACAAATCAAAACGCATCTGGCGGCCGAACACGCTTTGGGTGCCCACGCCGGTGCGGTCGTGCTTCATGGTGCCATTTTCGCGGATATCCCGCAACAAGTCCAAATATTGTTTCATTTTATTCTATGTTACTATCTTACAGAAAACGAAAAGATAATCGCCTGATTATAAATCTCTCCCGGACGAAGGACAGGGGAAGGGTAGTCTGCCTTGTTGGGTGCATCAGGGAAGTTTTGACATTCAAGCGCTACACCATCAAAATCCTCGTATTGGTGTCCGTTTTTGCCCTCCGGGCATCCTGAAAGCCAGTTTCCTGTGTAAACTTGGATACCTTTCTGCGTGGTAAACACCTCTACGGCAATGCCGCTTTCGGGCGCATACAATTCGGCCGCTTTCTGAATCTGTCCATCCACCGCGCCGTCAATCACCCAGCAGTTGTCATAACCCTTGCCAAAACGAAGCGCCTCAAAATCCGCCTTGAAATCCTGCCCCAAAGTCTTGGCGCAAACAAAATCCATCGGCGTTCCCGCCACCGGCTCACTTTCGCCCACCGGAATCAGGCTATCGCTGGTCGGCAACCACTCGGAAGCATTGAGCGTCAATTCGTGATCCAAGATGTTGCCGTTACCTTCGCCTTTCAGATTGAAATAGACATGGTTGGTCAAATTGACAACGGTCGGCGCGTCACTTTGGGCTGTAAAACTCAAAGACAGTTCGTTTTCCTCACTCCACTCATAACGCACAATCACGTCCATGGCTGCGGGATAACCCATTTCACCATCCTCTGCCGAATAAAGAAATTCCACGGCATCGCCCTCTATGCGACTCTCCCAGACCTGATTCTGGAAACCCTCGGGGCCGCCATGCAAATGGTTGGGGCCGTTATTGATAGGAAGAGAATAGGTCTTGCCATCCAAGCTAAACTTACCCTCGGCAATGCGGTTGGCAAAACGACCGGGCACCTTGCCGAAACAAGGACCGTCATAAAAATAACTTTCCGCCTTCGGATAACCCAGCACGACATCGGTCAATTTTCCGTCTTTATCCGGAACGGCAATCGACACAATGCCCGCACCCAGGCTTGAAAGCTCGACGTAAGCCCCTGACGCATTGGTGATGCGATACAGGTAAATGTCTTTTCCGTTGTTTTTCTTGTCAGAGCCCGTCTGTGACTGCCCCCAAAGCGTTTTCGTTATTTTCATAATAGTTGGTTGAGTTTTGCATAAAATTTATCCTCGGGCGCATCTTTCAACACGACCTTTTTATCTTTATCTAACAAATAAAGGGAGGGAATGGCGCGGACATCATACAGATTTTCACTGCGAACCATCAGATTGTGGTCATAGCCATTGTACCAATTTTTGGGATAATAGGGCATATAGTCGTACCATTCGCCCAAATCCTCATCAATATAAACATTGACCACCGCCACGTGATTGGCAATAATCATGGGCGTAATCCCCTCTATTGATTTAATATATTCAATAATATCCTTACAAGCCTTGCAGCCGGGATTGCTAAAAAAGAGTATGGTCCAGTCTGCTTTAATGTCGTGCAAACGATAGACACGTCCGTTCTTGTCCGAAAAACTAAAATCGGCGGCGGTCTGCCCGATACGATTCAAGGAACAATTCTCGGCCTCCTTGGCAAATTTCACGCGGGAAAGCGAATCCTGATAAGGACAAGAGGCCAAACGGCGACAGAGCGGCAGATACATTTCTTCGTCACGAAGCGGGGAGTTGGGATCATATAGATAACGGCAGGCGATATCC
>JAEIGA010016611.1_pt1 | contig 11194 bp, 8 predicted proteins | sample 9270691 | NCBI WGS metagenome assembly JAEIGA01 (sample SAMN17057246, study PRJNA624740) | gut metagenome | biome: biome; isolation source: fecal sample | host: Bos grunniens | place: China: Xizang | collected 2019
AGAAGCCCTAAAAGGGATCTTGGAGCATAAATGGACTATTATCTTGAAAGCTAGACAGCTTGGCTTTTCTTGGCTTGTTTTACACTATGCTACATGGATGATGATGTGTCATGCTGGTAAATCCGTAATTGGATTGTCCAGAACTGAGGATGAAGCTAAAGAACTTGTGAGGCGTATGGTTGTAATCCTCAGAAATATGCGTGCTCTTGTGAGGGAAAAAGGAGATACTAAGGGTTGGGATGGTGCTTGGTTTGAGTCCTCGGCTCTTAGCGTAAAAATTCATCATCCAGGGAAAAACGATTCAGTATTTCAGTGTTTCGCAAGTTCGGAGAACGCGGCAAGATCCTTCACTGCTGACTTGCTTATATTTGATGAGTGGGCGTTCCAGCAGTTCGATAGAGCTATTTGGACTGCGGCTCTTCCTGTAGTTAATAGACCTCTTTCCGGTCAGATTGTTGGCGTTTCTACTATTAAAAGGGGTTCGTTGTTTGAAGAGTTATATACGACTCCTGATAACGGATTTTATAAGATTTTCATACCTTGGTATGCAGATCCTAGTAGAAATCAAAAATGGTATGACGAAACAATGAAAATCAGCGGTAAGGCGGCTATGTGGGCTGAATATCCTGCTTCAGTTGAGCAGGCTCTTGAGGTTCCTGGTGGAAGATTCTTTCCGGAGGTTTCTGAGAGTTCGATTTTGACTGATGATAGGCTCAAGCAGAACACCGTTTGTTACTGTGCATTTGACTACGGACTTGATATGTTGGCTGCGTTATGGATTATTCGTGATGCTTTTGGTAATAGCCAGTGTATTAAGGAAGTATACGAACCTAATTTGATTATTGGTGCTGCGGCTGAGAGGATTTTAAAAACAACTCAGCAGTTGATTGATGCAGAGCTGATAAATAAAGTTGAATATTACTTAGCCCCACCGGACCTGTGGAACAGATCGCAAGAAACAGGTAAGAGTAGGGCTATTATTTTTGGTGAAAATGGCTTAAATCTGACCAAGGTTAACAATGATATCAAGGCCGGTTGTATGGCTATGAAGGAATTGCTGGCGCATGATGAGGGCAAAAAGAGTAAATTCACTATTTTAGGTAGTAGCGCTCCTAATCTTGTTAGATGTTTGAAGAAAATTCAGACGGATGATAAGAAACCTAACCAGTATGCTAACGATCCTCATGAGTTAACTCACGTTGTCGATGGACTTAGATACTATTCAGTGTACTGGACGCATGGTGCTAAGAACTCTAGTAGTTCAAAACGTAAGAAATGGCGGCCTGATCAATGGGAAGATTACAGAAATGCTAACGCCAAGGATAGACAATACCTGATTAGTATATGGGGAGAACCTAGATAATGTTCAGGAGATTTAAAAGAATGATTAAAAAGAGCATAGAAACGCCTACTGATGTTCAGAAATGGGCCAGAAGGCTTGAAAATTGCAAAAGACAGTATGAATCAGAGCTAAAGAACATGAAATTGTACCAGGATTATTACGAAGGTACAAGAAAATTGCAGCCTGACGCAAATAGGGGTGTAGATCCTAGTAAACTGGCTACCAATGTTAGGAATATTGTCTATGAGCTTATAGAATCGCAGGTTGATTCATCTATCCCAATGCCAAGGATTAGAGCTATTCATGCAGAGGATGATGAACTGGCTAAGAAGATGGAGCGTTTTCTTGAAAATAAGATAAAGACTTGCGGACTTACGCTGATAAATGATGCGGAAGAGAGGACTGTTCCTATTGTTGGTGGTGATTATTACCTTGTTCAGTGGGACCAGAACAGGGGACTTCATTCTGAGATAGGCGATCTTAAAGTATCAGAGCTTCATCCTAAGAAAGTTATTCCGCAGGTCGGAGTTATCGACTTTGACGATATGGATTATTTCTTTGTTCAGGAGCTTATGACAAAGAGAACTGTCAAGCGTGTATATGGTAAAGACGTTGACGATTGTACTAATGATTATCCTGAAATGACTGAGGATATCAAGGGTGCTAGCGTAAATGAGGATTTGGTAACTGTCAATACTGCTTTTTATCGTAATGATAATGGTGGTGTTGGCATTTTTGTTTGGTGCGATTATGTAAAGTTGCTTGATCTTGATGAATATGAGGCCAGATATCTTGATAGATGCGCTAAGTGTGGTGCGGTCATGATCGATGGTAAATGTCCTGAGTGCGGCAGTAAAAAAGCTGAAAAGCATAAAGAGGACTATGAGGAACTTGTTGAGGGTATTCAAGTAAAGGTTGCTGGCGGTGATATGAGAAATATTCCTGCTGAGACTGTTAATGACGTTCCCTTGATGGATGAAAACGGTGAGCCTGCTTTTGACGAGTTCGGACAGCCTTTAATGACTGTTGAGCGTATCAAGAGAAAGATTCCATATTATAGACCTAATATTTATCCAGTGATTCTTAGGAAGAATATCACAGCACAGAACAGACTTCTTGGCGGTTCTGATGTAGCGGTTGTCATGGATCAGCAGGACACAATCAAGAAACTTGGCACCAAGATAAATGAAAAACTGCTTAAAGGCGGTTCGTTCGTTACTCTTCCAGAAGGAATTGAGGTTGAGAAGAACGGAGAAGAGCTTAATATCATTCGACTTAGAAATGCAGCAGACAAGTCAATGATAGACACGATTACTCTTCAGCCTAATGTGCAGAATGATCAAGGCTATCTTGAAGTCAATTACTCTTGGGCGAAATCTTCACTTGGTATTACAGATTCTTACCAGGGTAAATATGATGCTTCCGCTAGAACTGGTACTGCTAAACAGTATGCAATCAATCAGGCTGCTGGACGTTTGGAGTCAAAAAGGACTCTTAAAAACGAAGCCTACGCCAAGTTGTATGAAGTTATGTTCAAGTTTTGGCTTGCTTTTTCTGATACAACAAGCGAGATTACTTCCACTGATAAAGACGGACAGGCAACTCATGAGACTCTTGATCGTAAAGAGTTTTTGAGAATAGATTCTTCCGGTGAGTTCTACTGGAATGATGAATTTATTTTCGAGACTGATCCTACATCAACTCTTATGCAGAATAGAGAAATGATGTGGAACCAGACGGATATGAAGCTTCAGAGTGGTGCTTTTGGTCCTGTTGGTGATCTTGAAACAGCTAAAGCATATTGGACGATCATGAAAGCTAACGGATATCCTAACGCAACCGTTGTTCTTGATTTGATAGAGGAAAGACTTGAAGAGCAACAGCAAATGGCTGCTCAGATTCCGGAAGAGTTACCGGAAATGCCGCAGGAAGGAGGCGATAATTTTGAAATGCCCGTTATGTAATACCGAAATGCGAATAATGGCGACTGATTATGTAGTCAATAATGGCAAGTTGTTTACAAGACAGACATTCACTTGTCGAAATAAAAAGTGTAGCAATTTTGGTAAGGAAGTTAAAAAAGTATTTGTTCCGCTTAATGTTTCTGAGGATTCTGAAGCGGAGTCTGATAGTGAGGTAAGAGAGGCCGCTGAATAAGCAAGCCTCTTTTTTAATACCTATAAATCGCATGTGAATAGCGTAAAAATCGAAAGGAAATAGTTATGAAAGATATCGAATTAAGGCTTCCAATGAATCTACAGTTTTTTGCAGAGGACGAAGGAAGCGAAGGAAGCGAAAACATTCAGGAAGTCGCTGAACCTGAAACAGAGGCAGTGGAGTCCGAGACTGAAACCGAAGGTGAAAACGAGGAAGTCACCGAACCTCATGTACAGTCCCCGGAAACAAATGCGGCTTTTGCAAACATGAGAAGAAGAGCTGAAGCGGCTGAAAAAAGGGCTGCTGATCTTGATGCCATGTATGCGAAGCAGTACGGAAAGTACACAAATCCTGAGACTGGGAAGCCAATAACAAGTGCCGCAGATTATTTTGAGGCTATGGCCGCTCAGGAGCGCGTTAATGCAAGGGCAGAAATGCAGCAGAAAGGTATTGATCCTAGTGTGATTGATAGAATGATTGCTAATTCCCCTGCTATGCGTGAGGCCCAGGCAGCAACAGCGGAGCTAAACAACCTTAGAGCGCAACAGATGATGGAAGCGGATTTCAAGTTAGTAATGGCTTTAGATCCTACTAAGTCAACAGTTGATGATATCGTCAATGATCCTAGTTATAAACAGGTCGTTGAGTATGTTCAGAATGTTCCAGGACTTAGATTTAGTGATGCTTATAAAATTGTAAATTTTGATAGGCTTTCAAGTTCAAATAACGCTGCTGCAAAGCAGGCTACTATCAATCAGATTAAGAGTAAGAGCCATTTAAGTACTGGCGCTTCACTCAATGTAAACGACACAGCAGAAGAAATTCCTGCGTCCGTTATTGAGAATTGGAGAGATAGATTCCCTGACAAGAGCGATAAAGAGCTGAAAGACCTGTACAATCGTGCGCTTAGTTCGCAGAAAGGGTAAATAATTATGGCAGTTATTGTAAGAGATAATACTAAGAATGGCGATCAGTGGAATGAGTGGGCTACACTCCTGGACGCAAAGATTTATGACGCAGATGCACAGCAAAACCAGTACGATGATCTGGTTAAGGCTATGACCATCGAGAAGAAGTCAAAGAGATGGGGCGAGAAGTCAACCGTAATGGGCGGACTTGGCGATTATGACATCAAGAATGAGGGCGCTGATGCAGCAGAAGATACATACGATGAGGGCTACTCAAAGTTTATCGCTCACAACACCTTCTCTAAGAGTGTCGTGATCACTAAGGAAATGAGAGACGATAACCAGTGGGATGATGCTGAGACAAAGGTAGTTAACCTTGTTCAGGCTTCTAAGAGAACAAGAGCAAAGTTTGTTACTATGGCTCTTACATCTTCAATTGGAACTACTAAGACAATGACTTTCGGTGGCAAGTCTGGCCTTGATATCGCTTGCGCTGATAATCTTGCTCTTTTCAACTCTGCACACCCTCTTAAAAACGCTGGATCAGGCGTTACACAGGCTAACCACTTCTCTGATGTACTCGGCAGCAATACAGTAGTTCTTAACAAGGTTGCTAATGCAATGAGAAACTTCAAGGATGATCGCGGTGAGGTTCTTGGCTTCACAGCAGATACAATTATTGTTCCTGGTAACGATCCTGAGTATGAGGATTTTGTAAAGAGAGTAATCGGCTCTGACGGTGAAGTTGGCAGCAACCACAACGATATCAATACACAGCGTGGACGCTGGAAGATCGTTGTTAATCCACTTTGGACACCAACTATTTCAGAGACAAACCATCCTCTTATCATTATGTCAAGTGAAGCGCTCAAGGCTCTTCAGGGTACTAAGTTCTATAACAGAACACCTCTTGATGTTGAGACAGAGGTTAAAACTGAATCAAGAAACCTTCTCTACAATGGATTTGAGAGATATTCTCTTGCACTTACTAACTGGCGTCATGTAGCACTTATCGGCTCATCCAACGCTGATGCAGTTTCACTTTGATTGAATAATGATTCTTGGGGCTAGCGTAAAAACTAGCCCCTGATTTATGAGGAAAGAAAAATGAAAATTGGCGATAGATTTATGCTTGGTGACGAGTATGTAGAAGTCACTAGCGTAATGGGAAAGAATTATGCTTATAAACCTGTAGCAAAGGAACCGGAGAAGGAATCTATTAAAACTGCTGATACTCCAAGAAGAAGAGGATCTAAGAAAGAGGCATAAGGTATGACTACCTGGAAAGATATAAAATATACAACTTTGCAGAAAATGTTTTCTATTACTGGCTCGCAGACAAATATTCCTTCGGATATGTCAACAATGGAGTATGTTAATGCTATGCCCGCAGCCTGCAATGAAGCTCTGCAATTGTTAGCTACCGCAGGTAAATTCATTATCAAAGAGTTCCAGTATGCTAATTACCCGCTTGATAATATGTTGGGTAAGAATCTGTTCAAGGCTCACTCGGTAGTTAATGATAGTTTGTCGTTTTCTGTAGATGGTGCTTTGTCTTATTATTTCCAGATTTCAGGGCACCCTATTTCATGCAAGCTCTTTGTTGGTGATAGAGAAGTGAAGAACTTCTTTCCAGAATACGAACTACCGGAATCTGAGAGAGGCAATATTGATTACAAGGCTTTTAGAGTCATGAAGGGTAACGTTGAATATCCTGAGTGGGAAGAAGGGGAAGAGCCTAGTAATACTGTGCGTCTTGAGGTTGAAGCGTGGACTCCTGTTACATTGATGAATGTATGCTTTTACGCTAGTCCTTTTGAACGTGACGAAGATGTTCCTCCTTACGAGAAATTCATAAGAATCAAGATGGATGAAGCTGTTGATGATTTTTACCAGCTAGCTCCATCTGAGCTTTATGATCTTGGCGTAAATGGTGATCAGTATATTGTAGCAAATAGATATTTCCAGGAAGCGGATAAAACACTTGTCATTGAACGCGATAAACCAGGAATATATGTTATTCACTATAGGGCTTATCCACAGCGCATATCGTTAGATACTCCTGATGATACAGAACTTGTTCTTGATCCAGAAGTTGCAGCGCTTATTCCTCTGTATATCGCTTCTGCATTATATCTTGATGATGATGTGTCAGTATCTCAGATTTACCGTAACCAATTTGAAGTTGGGCGTGAAGCGTTGAGTCAGGGCGCTTTGATACCTAAGAGAGAGAAATTTGTAACAACTAGCGGGTGGGCATGATTATGGCAATTCAGTTTAATATTCCAGCAAGTCCAACTAAACATGTTTATTCGTCTGATAAGTTCTTGGGAGCAGACTTTACTTCTGAGGCTTCAAACGTAGATGATACTAAAAGCCCTAACGTTGTTAATATGATCAGGTCCGTTCCAGGAAAAATCCGTAAGAGAATGGGCTATAAAGAAATAGTTAATTATGGTGCACCTATTTACGGGGTACATCATTTAACTATTACTGATGTGTGGTTAGTCCATGCAGGTACTAAACTGTATTCCTTCACTGCTTCAAAAGGTAAAAGGTGGGTTAGGGACCACATAGATCAAGATCATATTATAGACGATAGCGGAAATCACATTCTTTTCTTGACTGGCGATATTGAGGACACTCTTGTCTATGAAGGCATGGCTGAACACAGATCTGTTAGTTTTCAGCTTAATCAAAAGCTAGTGATTCTTGATGGATTAAAGATACGTATTTTTGACGGAAATACTGTACAGCCAGTTGAAGATATCGCTTATATCCCTACTTTAACAATTTCAAAAGATCATAGCGGCGGCGGGGTTGATTATCAGCCTTTGAATTTATTACAGCCAGCATTTATTGAGCAGTTTCTTGTTAAAAGAGATCAGGGCAACGTCAAAACATTTCAGTTAACTTTTGGTGGCCTTGATGATACTGAGGTAAAGGCGTGGCTGCTTGACGCTAATGGTGAGTGGCAGGAGAAAAAAGAGAACACTGACTTTAGTGTAGATAGATCTACTGGCGTTGTTACTTTTACTACAGCGCCGGGCATAAGTCCTTTAGAGGGTGAAGATAACGTTAAGATACAGGCATATCGAACTATTGAAGGATATGCTGATAGAGTGAATCATTGTACTATTGGTGCCATGTTCGGTGTTAATGGTGCTAATGATCGACTGTTTATTTCTGGAAATCCAGATCAGGGTGTAGATAGTGACGGTGATTTGTACACTTTTATCAATTGCGACTGGTTTTCTCAGAGATATGATCCTACTTATTTCGCAGATACTTGGTATTCAAAACTTGGTTCCGATTCTTCAGCAATAATGGGATATTCAATCATCAATAACTACTTGGCTGCACATAAGGATTACAACGAACTTACTCAGTCAATTCTTATTCGTGAAGGCGATTTGGTTGATGATGAGCCAGTGTTTAAGCTTATCAATACTCTTCAGGGTGCAGGAGCTATTTCTAAGTATTGTTTCAGTTATCTTGCGACTGAGCCAGTATTCCTTACAAGACTTGGCGTATATGCTGTTACAGCACAGGATATTACTGGCGAGAAGTATGCGCAGGATAGAAGTTATTACTTGGAAGGTAAGCTGCTCAAAGAAGAGAATTTGAAAGATGCTTTTGCTTATTCCTGGCGTGATTTTTATATCTTATGCGTGAATAGCCATTGTTATATTCTTGATGGATTACAGCCGCTTCATACCGATAAATCAAGGCCATACTCAACAAGGCAGTATGCAGGATTTTATTTTACTAATATTCCTGCTTCGTGCTTCTTTGAGGTTGGCAACGAGTTATTGTTTGGTAGCTCCGACGGTAAGATTTATAAATTTTATACGGATGATAAAGAAATCCTGTCCTATAACGATAATGGCGAAGCTATCAATGCAGTATGGGAAACGGTAGATATATCTGAGGATAAGTTCTACAAGAACAAAACATACAGATATGTAGCTGTAAGATGTATGCCTGAGATTGTTTCCTCATTGAACATTGAAGCACAGAAAAACGGATTATGGCAGCAAATAAAGTTAGACGAAACGACTTTCAAGTATTTCTCATTTTCGCACATTGTTTTCTCAAAGCTTACATTTTCGACTAATAGTAAGCAGAGAGTTACGGCAAGTAAGATGAGGATTAAGAAAGTAGATCATATCAGATTTAGGTTCAGTAATGATAGATTGAATGAGCCTCTTGGTATTAACGATTTTGCTGTTGAGTACGTTCAGAACAGTAATATTAAGTAAGGAGAACGATTATGGCTTATACGAAAGTAACCGATAATCAGCGCGCGGGTAAGGGCGTAACTGGCCTGCCTGATATTCCACAGCTTTCAACTGCTGATATGCAAGCTAAGTTTGATGAGCTGGGGAACATTGGAATTGATGCGCTGAATCATCTGATAGATGAATTAGAATCACAGAATGGTGCTGACTCTTTGGGTGCGAAGGTTCCGGCTGGCATAACTGCTGATCCTAATGTTGGAAGTATTCTAGTGGCCTATGGGCTGCTGTTGAATAACTTGGGGAGCAAGGCTCACGTACACGCGAATAGTAATGTATTAAATAGTATTTCAGCAGAAGTAAAGCAGGAATATGACAGAGTAGCCAGTATTTTAAATGCTATCAACTCTTTTGATAATGGTGTTCTTGATGATGCAGGATCTATTCCTACAGGCCATGCCATTGTTAGCTATGTGTCTAGGCTTGGTGGCGGCGATATGCTTAAAGCCAGATATGATACGAACGATGATGGTATTGTTGACAATGCGGCGGCTGTGCAAGGACATACTGTTTCAACTGATTATGATATAGTTGTCCATCCTAATGAAAACACTAACGGACAGTTATTGACTGCATTAGCACTAAATCAGCTTTATAACATGCTTACTGCAAGCATCGCTACGAAAATTCCAATTAGTAATATAAAACAGGAACTAAGCGCAGAAACGGACAAAGTTCCTTCAAATGCTTTGCTGAATAATATCAATACTTCTATTACTGAGATAACGGATTTTCTTCGTGATGTGTCTATCAAGATAGTAGATAGATTTGCTGTTAAAGCGGGCGATCCTGCTCATGCAGTTCATTTTGAACCGAATCATATATATGCTATTTTGATTACTTGTCATAAGCTCACAGCTAATAACAACTCAGGCGCTATTGCAGGTGGTATTGGCTTGGTTCTTAGGTATATGGATCAGTATGAAGTAATTACTAGCGGAGTATCGAGCTGGAAGGACAATATTGTTAGTGTAAATATTATTGCACCAAACGCCAACATTGTTTTTGCAAATGATATTCCTGGAAGAGCTACTAATATATCAGTTAAAGCAGGATATCGAGCAACTGCAACAGTTATAGATATACCGCTTCCAGTGTAAGGGAGGGTGAAAATGCCAAATAGAGATATTACTATTGCTGAACTACCGGCTACAACAGTAGCGGATGATAATTCTTATATTCCTATTGATAATGGTGATATTACTTGCAAGATAAAAGTAAGTGACTATAACGCTGGCGCCAATGCGACTGCTAGAGCATATGCAGAGGCGGCAGGTACATCAGCTAACAGTGCAAGTGCTAATGCTGGAAGCGCGGCTACATATGCCTCTAATGCTTCTCAGAGTGCTCAGGACGCTAGCAATTCTGCTAATACAGCGTTGAATCATGCTAACAATGCAAGTTTATATGCTAATAATGCTTATGAATATGCTGCGGCTGCGTCTACAAGTGCTTCTAATGCTACATCACAGGCACAGCAGGTAAGCGATTATGCAAGAGAAGCCGGAGAAAAGTCGGAAGATGCGGAAGCGTTTGCGCTTGGTCAGAGGAAGGGCGTTGATGTAGATTCCGAAGATACAACTTACCAGAATAATGCTAAGTATTATGCTCAGCAGGCCGCTAACAGCAAAAGTAGTTCGGAAACGGCAGCTAGCAGTTCCTTGACTAATGCAAGAATAGCTGAAGGATATGCAAATGGTAAACAGAATGGAAGTGCAGTTCCATCTGGTAGTGAATATTACCATAATAATGCTGAGTATTACGCAGAAGTAGCTTCTGGCAGAGCAAGCGCGGCTGAATCATCAGCGAGCAGGGCTGAAAGTGCTGTAGTAAAGGCCCCTTATATTGGAGCTAATAATCATTGGTATGCGTATGATTTTGGTCGGAATGAATATGTAGATACTAACGTCAAGGCAAGCGGCGACAAGGGAGATCCGGGAACTCCCGGCAGCCCTGGTGTAGATGGTGTTACTCCAAACATATCAGTTGATGCTAGCGTTGATGGTACGAATGGAACACCTTCTGTTTTAGTAACCAAAACAGGAACAAATGCGGCGCCAAGATTTTCTTTTGCATTTAGCGGATTAAAGGGTGCTGATGGTCAGAGTGGAGGTTCTTCTTATGATGATACCGAACTAAGAGCCGAGATTGACGATATATGGAAAGTACAAGGGGAATTAGGGGCAAAGAATTTAATTCCTTATCCATATTATAGTGGGGCATCAATAACAAATAATGGGATAACATTTACTTGTGACGAAGATGGTGCGGTAACTGTTAGTGGAACATCTACAGGAACGTCACAATATTTCTTCTTTTGCAACATTCCATTGTTTTTGCCTAAAGGCAGATACATATTTTCGATTAGTGAAAATATCCCAACCCAATTGACGTCATGTCAATTGTTAATTGGAGGTACAACGCTTGCGCAGTTGCAACGAAATACTATGGAACAAACTTTTGAAATAACAGAGAATATGGCTGGTAAT
>JAEIGA010016612.1_pt1 | contig 11194 bp, 10 predicted proteins | sample 9270691 | NCBI WGS metagenome assembly JAEIGA01 (sample SAMN17057246, study PRJNA624740) | gut metagenome | biome: biome; isolation source: fecal sample | host: Bos grunniens | place: China: Xizang | collected 2019
AAAACATTCGGCTATACACTGCCCGGATTCAGGCTTACACCGACTCTGTCTTTTGGAATCAACGATAAGGTATCAATGGAAGCGGGCGTTTCTTTGTTGAATTATCATGGTGCAAACAAATATCCTTGCTCGATTTATTCGTTTTTCCCCACTTGGTTGGGATATCAATATCTCGAAGGCGTGCATGCAGTCCCTTATTTCAAGGTTGATTGGCATATAAATAGTGATTGGAATCTTTCGTTTGGGAATATAGACAATCATGATTCGCATCTGTTGCCCGAACCTTTGTATAACGTGGAGCATTGCTTTGCATCCGATCCCGAAAATGGGCTTCAGTTGAAGATGAATAAGCCTTTTCACAAAATGGATATTTGGTTGAATTGGCAGAGTTTTGTTTTCAAAAACGATATTCACCAAGAGGCTTTCTCGATTGGCTACAACTCTCAAAGCTTTCTTGATATCAAACAGGATAAATTCAGAATGGTTATGCCGATTTCGTTTTTGGCTCAGCATCTTGGCGGAGAGAATTTGAGCGGTTCTTTTTCTATTCAAACATGGCTTAATATGGCTGTGGGATTAAAAGCAGAGGCAAGATTCGGTTCAATAAACACCGCACTGGGAGTTGATTATCTTTTTTACAAACAAATAGGCAGTGGTAGTTTGATGCCGTTTGATGAGGGTTGGGCTTTGTATCCTTATTTCGAATTCGCGTATGATGACCTCAGAATCAAACTTGGCTACTATGATAGTGAAGATTTTGTGAGTTTGTTGGGTAGTCCGCATTTTTGTAACTATTCAAGCAATACACCCGATCTTGTTTTCGATAGAGCGAATCAATATTATCTGCGTGCAACTTACCGATACGATATAACGAAAGGCTGTAAGTTTGATGCCTATCTTCAAATCTTCAAACAGAATCACATAACCGGCGACCGTCCCGGCTTTCCCAAAGTTATAAGAGATGGATTCGTTTCCTTCTCATTTGGAGTCATTTTGAGCATTGACCATTCCATTTTGCTGAAACGCTTTTCGAGCATAAACGAATCTCTGTTTGAGTGATTCTATGTTTAGGTTTTTAAGTTTTTTTAACTTGTTAAAACGCAAATTTCTCAGCATTTCAAACCTCTTAATCAAATATTCGATTTTTAGAGTCTTTGATATATGTCTTAGAATCAGAGGTTTGTATTGTTGTGCCTTTGTTTCGGGCAGTCCAAACAGCGTTTCGTGCTTGCTTTTTCGCTGTTTTTCGTGAAATAAAACCTTGTTTTTTGAAAATAAAACAAAGAATTATTCGAATAAAACAGCGTTTTAGTTTTCCGATTCTTTGTTTTGCTTTGTCAAAGCTTGATTTCAGCGTTTTGAAACAGGGATTCAATCAAAAAACACATTGTTAAAGAAATGTTAAATAAAATGTTAAGTTTTGTTAATAAGAATAGAGGCAAGCCAAGAGCAGAGTGATATGAGCCAAAAGTTGAGAGCCAAAAGCCAATGTTTATTTCAAAAAATTATTATCTTTGCCGAAGAAAACGTTTTTGCAGATTGAGCGTTTATGATTTGGATAAGGTAAATTGTGATGAAGAAAATCAATATACTTTTGCTGATTCTCGTACTTCCTTTTTTTGTTAAAGGAAATGAATTGGAAGAATTGTTGCAACGATGCAATGAGGTGTATAATAGTATTCAAAGTGCATATTACGAATCGCATATAAGCCAAAAACAAGGTAATCAAAGGACAGAATTTATTCAGAAAGTATATATCAAAAAGAATGATTCAAGAACGGGATTGCCCATGTTTAACCTCATTCAATCAAGAAACAACAAAGAGGAATTTCAACAATTTTTCAATAATAAGCAATTTACCATTATCGATTTCGATAAGGGGATAGCATATCAATATGAGAGAGAAGACAGAACAAAATATCTTCAAATGATTAACCAAATGCTTCTTCATCCTTATGTGTTTTGTAAAGCTTTGTTCAAAACTCCTCGTGGTAAACACAACTTAGAATTAATGAAAGATACTATTATCGGTTCTGTATCTTATAAACGTATAAGCAGAACTTGGAAAGATGATGACAAAGACATACAAGATGTGTTTTTTATCAATTCTCAAACTTATATTGTGGAAAGACAACAAAGCGTAGCAATAGGGCAGAATATCGATTCGGGACTTTCGATTCTAAGTTTCGATATAGAATATAAGGATTTCAAAAGTGATGTGGCTTATTTTGACGATCGTTTTGTTTATAAAAGCAATCAGATGCCTTATACTTTGCAATATATGTCCTATTCGTCATTAAAAAAAGAGTGGAATGAGCAAGAGAAGAATCAAAGCTCGTTGGCTTATGGCAGTGTGGCGGAAGATTTTGTTATAACGGACTGTTACGGTGAGAAGATTGATAGTAAAGAGCATAGAGATAAAGTTTTGGTTGTGGCGTTCTATTATAATATATGTTCTCCTTGTATGTTGATGTTGCAGGATTTGGAACGCCTGTATCAGAAATATGAAAACAAAAAACTAAAGATTATTGCGATAAATCCAATCGATAATAAACAAGATGATTACGCACTGAGGATGTTTGCAAAAGATAGAAAATTGGACTATCATTTGTGTTCAGTCAAGCGAAAGACGATAGAGGACGGCTATCTTGTTTATTCTTATCCGACAGTTTTTGTTATAGATAGAAAAGGTCGTATTCAGTTTTCTCATCAAGGCTATAACGCGTTGTTTTTTCAGAAAATCGATAAATCGGTTGGCAAGTTGTTATAGCGAAACGATAAATAGAAGACGGTTGTCTTTTGAATAAAAACTTTGGGACAAAATTCGGCTTATCGCTTTTTTTATTGTAATTTTGCAAATGTTTTTATAAAAAAATAAAAAACTCAGATGAATAAATTTTTTCTAAAAAACGTGTTGAAGGCTTTTGCAGCCGCTGTATTAATTATTGTAATGTGGATTTTTCAATACTATCCCGATAAGGTCGATTTCAAGTTTTGGCTTGGTCTTGCAGTGGTTTTGTGTATTCTTGCCTATATTGTGATTTTGGTCGTTTCATTATGTCGTAGGATTGTCTCATTAGAGAAGGATAAGACAGAGAAACAAGTGTCTGAAACAAAAAACGAAAACCCTGAATTATAATTCTATTTTAATATATCGAACACCGTTTGTGGTCATTCGATGTTTAATTTCAGTAAAATAAAAGAAAAACAATGAAGAAAAAAGATTTGATTTTTGTGGCTGTTTGTGCAGCCGTTGTAGCTCTTTTTGTTGTAAAAGGGCCTCTTAACACTTGGTTTATGGATTGGAGTAAGGCCGGTGATTGGCGTTATTTCGTATTGGCATTTCTTAAATTCGGAGTTCTTGCAACAGTAGGAGAGTGTATCGGATTGAGAATAGGCAAAGGCGTTTACAATCAAAAAGGATTCGGAGTTTTGCCTCGTGCTTTGGTTTGGGGAATACTTGGAGTTGGAATCACAATTGCAATGACCGTATTTTCAAGTGGTAGTTTCAAGGTGTTGAATTACTTCGGTCTTGACATAAATCCGTTGAATATATCAGGACAATGCTTCGGTATTCAAGTTATTTACGCACTTACTGTTTCAGTTTTGATGAATACATTCTTTGCTCCTGTATTTATGACAGTGCATAAAATAACCGATACCCACATTCTGAACACCGGAGGTACACTAAAAGGATTCTTTTCACCGATTCCATTTGGTCAAATATTCGAAAACTTGAATTGGAAAGTGCAATGGAATTTTGTATTCATGAAAACAATACCATTCTTTTGGTATCCTGCTCATACAATTACTTTCCTTTTGCCTGCTCAATACAGAGTTTTGTTCGCTGCATTGTTGGGAGTGGCATTGGGAATCATACTTTCTATTGCCAATATGAAGAAAAAGTAAAATAAAACAAAGATTTAATCTTATGAAATCAAGACTTATTTTATTGATATGCCTTTTCGTTTCGGCAGTTTCTTATTCGCAAGAAAAGAAATTTGATTTTGAGGTGTACGGTTGGGTAAGCCCTCAGTATTATCTTAATTCCAGACAATGCGTTGAAGGAAGAGACGGTCTGTTGTGTCTTTATCCTGCAGCACCTTCTATAAATGCTTACGGCAAAGACCTAAACGCAGTATGGAATCACAACTTCTCTGCATCGATGACAAGAATCGGAACACGAATCTTTATGAATGATGTATTGAATGCAAAAGTTGTCGGAAACATTGAAGGAGATTTTACAGGACAATCAGATGCTAATATACACCTTCTTCGATTGCGTCAGGCAAATGTGAAAATGACTTGGTCAAAACTTGCATTGACTTTCGGACATGGTTGGAATGTATTTTGCGTTCCTGAAATGATGCCGACAATGCAGGAATTGAATAACGGAGCTCCTTTTCACCCGTTTTCGAGAGTTAATCACATAAGAGCAGATTATCGTATTGCAAAATCGCTTACCCTTGTCGGTTCATTGGGTTGGCAAAGGGATTATGCTTCTATAGGAGTTGATGGTGGCAGAGATTACAGACAATTGAACAGATCGATGCTTCCGGAGCTTAATTTGCAAATTCAATTCCGTCAAAACGGACTTTTAGCAGGTTTGACTGGCGAAATGAAAACATTGAAACCAATGATTGAGTATGAGGAAACAGTAACAAGTTATGCTGCAAACGCATTTGTGAATTACAGAACAAAGAATTGGGATTTCAGATTGCAAGCTGTGTATGGTGAAAACTTGAATGACTATTGTATGTTGGGCGGTTATCAGCAAGATGCGGACTTTGCAAATATTGGAAACCCATATTCATATATTCCGACTCTCACTTCAACAATATGGTTTGAAGTTTCGTACTTAGGAAATCAAAAAATCACTCCTGCTTTCTTTGCAGCATACGCAGATCATACAAAGAGTGATAAACTCGGATTGGTGAATTGCGGTTCTGGAATGAATATTGACCGTGTTTATCGCATAGCTCCGAGAATCGATTTCAACTTTACAAAGGATTTCTTTTTGTCTGCAATTGCCGAATATACGAATGCACATTATTTAACTGATAAGATGGATGAATCAGTCGGTAATTGGCGTTTGGGAATCACCCTTATGTATAAATTCAGCAACAAATGAAAATACGCTTTTCAAAATACCAAGGAGCGGGAAATGATTTCGTGCTTATAGATAATCGAAAGCAGAAATTAAAACTTGAAATCGACCAAATCCAAAGGCTGTGTCATCGCAATTATGGCATAGGAAGCGATGGTTTAATCTTGTTGGAGGAAAGTCAAAGTGCTGATTTCGATATGCAGTTCTTCAATCCCGATGGTTCAAGCGGTATGATGTGCGGCAATGGTGGCAGATGCGTAGTTGCTTTTGCAAACAACTTGAATTTATTCAAAGAAAGATGTGTATTCAATGCCCCTGATGGTTTACACAAGGCTGAATTGATTGATGGACAAGTAAGATTGCAGATGATAGATACTGAAAATCCCATAGTGTTTTCTGATGGTATTTATATGAATACAGGAACGTCGCATTTTGTTTGCTTTGTCGATGATGTAGATTCAATAGATGTTGAAACATTAGGAAGAAAGCTCCGATTCGATGAAAGATTCACTCCATACAAAGGTGCGAATGTGAATTTTGTATCCATAGACGGTGAGAACGAAATCAAGATTAGAACATACGAAAGGGGAGTTGAGGCGGAAACATTGGCGTGTGGAACGGGTATAACTGCATCTGCGATTGCTTACAGCTTAAATCAAAACCGTCCGAATGGAGAATATGAAATCAAAATCAACTCAAAAGGCGGTAGGTTAAAAGTTTGTTTTACCAAAAACGCAAATAAATTTACTCAAATTTGGTTACAAGGCGGTGCAGACTTTGTTTTTGAGGGTGAAATCGAAATAAGCTAAAATATTTCTTGATTTCAGAAAATTAAAACAAAGATTCGTTCGACTGAAATCAAGAAAGAATTTTCTGAAACAAAGAATCATTTAAGCAAAATAAAGAGTTGTCAAATCAAAATCGTAAATAAGCGAATTGATTTGGCAATTTTTATTTGCTTTTCAAGAATACGATAAATTCGATTGCGAAAGAAATTGTGTAAGACAAGCTTGCAGTTATAGCAGCTCCCATTATACCATAACGAGGTATGAGAGTGAATCCGAGAATCAAGGTTGCGGCCAAACCAACGAAAGATGCAATGGTTGTAGTCTTGAAATTGCCTCTTGCGTAAAGGTATTGTGTGAAATTGCTTGCAGTGCTTAGTAATACGATTCCAAATCCCAACATTCTGATTACATCTCTCACTTCTCCAAATTGGTCTCCGAAAACAAAGCAATAAACATCTGTTGGAATCAAAGCAAAAAACAATACTGCCAAAAGGGTGAATAATCCGTTTATAAGGCTCATTTTCCAAGTTAAACGTTTGCTTTGAGTTTTGTTTTCGTTGTTTGAAAGATGCGAATATTGAACCAAGGCAAGTGAAGTGCCAAACAACATTATCGCTTCGCTGATTGAGATCCCGTTTGAGTAGATTCCAACAAGGCTTTCCCCACAATAAAAACCTATTATATAGAAAGACAAACGGTAATTCATGCTTTGAGCAATCGAACCGGCTTGTTTGGTTGCTCCAAGCTTGAAAAGAAGTTTTGAAAGTGCAAGCTTTTCTTTGGTGTTTTCAGTATTAAGTGTTTTATAATCATCTTTCAAATAATAGATTCCCACAATTGTAGAAAGCAAATAGGCAACTGCCATACCGATTACGCAATCCGTTACGCTGTCAAAAAGAGAAAAGAGATTCAAAACAAAGATGTAGCCAAGTGAAACAAGTGGATAGATTAGTTTTACGTTGTTTGCCTTCTTTATTTCTTGTTTTCCGAGTAATATGAATTGATTTACCTCACTCAAAGCGGCAAAAACGCCTATCGCTATGCTGACAAAAATATATTCTGTGGCGATTTGGGGAATGCAAACAAAGATTAAAGCAGACAAAACAGCCATCGCCAAAATCCAAACAATGGAAACATATAACAAACTGCCATTATGCTTGCGTGGAGTGAGGTATATGAGTGTTGAATTGCCAAGAAGGGTAAACAAAAGCAACAAAAGATATATGTTATAAACGATTAAAGCCTGCTCTCCTTTGCCTTGCGAACCCAAAATCTGACTTACAAGAATTATTGTAAGAAATCCGAGAACCGCACTTGAGAATTTGGTTATCAAAGTATTGATTATATTTCTTAGCATAAAGATTCGGTCTGTGAATTGCAAAGGTAGTTATTTTTAATGATAAATTCGTAATTTTGCAATCAAGGTTTAGTTTTATGTATATGGCAATTAAAGCATTTTTATTTGATTTTGACGGCGTGATAGTTGATACGGAACACTATTATACTGAGTTTTGGGCAGAACAAGGTAAGATATATTTCCCTGAGTTGAAGGATTTCGCATTGATAATAAAGGGGCGAAGTCTCAAAACCATATATGACGAATATTTTGTCAATATGCCGCAAGCTAAAATCGACATTGAGAAGGCTTTAATCGAACAAGAAAAATCCATGGTCTACAATTACATTGACGGAGTTGAGAACTTCCTTTCACAAAGTAAAGATTGCGTAAAGGTAGCCTTGGTTACGAGCAGTTCGCAACGTAAGATGGAAAATGTGTATAGGGAATTGCCGGAGATTAAATCAAAGTTTGATGTCATTGTAACGGCAAATGATATTTCCAAAAGTAAGCCTAATCCGGAATGTTACCAAAAAGCAGCTGAGCGACTCGGGCTTTCGGTTGAAGAATGTATTGTTTTTGAAGATTCTATCGCAGGAGTGGTTGCCGGAAAAGAAGCCGGAATGAAAGTAATCGGCTTGGCAACAACTGTTGATAAAGAAACATTGTCGCAATATGCCGATAAGGTTATAGAAAACTTTGAAAGACTTAAACCAAACGATATTTTGACAGAATCATTCCAATAAACACCAAAATCCAATCTTAATTTCGGTTCTTTGTTGTAATTTTGCATTAAATTGAAGTCAGAAATGAAATTAAGCGTTTTTATTCCTTGTTGTGTGGATCAGTTTTCTCCCAAAACGGCTTCAAATCTCATCGGTTTGTTGGAAAGTTTGGGACATGAGGTTCATTATAATGAATCACAGACTTGCTGTGGCAGGTTGCTGTATGATAATGGTAATTGGGACAGTGCAAAATTGCTTGGAGAGAAGTTTATAGATGAGTTTAAGGGTTCTGAATACATTGTGAGTTGTTCAACAGAGTGCGTGGGATATATTAAAAACAACTTTGGTAAACTTTTTTTCAATACAACCAATCACAATTCGTACAAATCGATTCGCGACAGGGTTATGGATATAAGCGAGTTTTTGGTTTCTTTTATGCGAAAAACGGATTTCGGAGTTGAGTTTCCTCACAAGGTAAGTTTGCATTCGAATTGTCATGGTTTGAATGAATACAATGTAGAGGAAGAAACAAAGCTGCTATTGCAAAACGTAAAAGGCTTGGAACTTACGAACAATAATACGAATCGTTTTTGTTGTGGCTTGGGTGGCACATTCAGCATTCATAATGAACCTGTCAGTACGGCTTTGGCAAAGAAAAAAATCGACGCAATTGTGGAAGAAGGTGCCGAATACGTTGTCAGCAATGATATGTCTTGTTTATTGCATTTGCAATCTTACATTGATAAGCATAAAATCAATTTGAAAACCATACATCTTGTCGATTTACTAATGTATAACAAATAATCATGGAGCAAACTCTTTATCCTTGGGGACACAATCGTCCATTCAATGCTTACTCTAACCACTTTAAGAAAATTTTTGGCACAAGACTGCAAAAGCTAAGCGTAGATGCGGGATTTACTTGCCCGAATCGCGATGGCAGTATTTCGACAGGTGGTTGTACTTTCTGTAATAATGCCGCTTTTAACCCATCATATTGTCAGCGATTCAAAGATATAAGAAAACAAATCGAAGAAGGAATTGAATTTCATGCGTGGAGGTATAAACGTGTCAGCAAATACCTTGCCTATTTTCAAGCATACTCTAATACCTATGCTGATTTGGATGTGTTGAAAGAAAGATATATGCAAGCCTTGTCTCATCCCGATGTTGTGGGAATTGTGATAGGAACTCGTCCTGATTGCATTGACGAAGAGAAATTGGACTATCTTGCTGAGCTTAATAAGGATTATCACGTTATTGTCGAATATGGTATAGAGAGTTGTTACGATCAGACTCTTAAAAGGATAAATCGAGGCCATGATTTTGCTACAACGCGTTATGCAATAGAAGAAACATCGAAGCGAGGTATTACAACAGGAGGACATCTTATACTTGGACTGCCCGGAGAAAGCGAAGAAATGATGCTAAACGAAGCTTCGATACTAAGCGAATTAGGTTTGCATAGTTTGAAATTTCATCAGCTTTTGTTGGTTAAAGGAACGGCTATGGTGGAAGACTATGAGAAAAATCCAAATGACTTTAACTTTATGTCCTTTGAAAGATATAGTGATTTTATTATAAGTTTTCTTGAACGTCTTTCGCCGAATATAGTTATTGAACGCTTTGCCGGAGAGGTTCCTCCAAGGTTTCAGGCCGGTTATAATTGGGATTTGATTCGCAATGAAGAAGTGGTGGCTCGAATAGAGCAAAAGATGCTGTCTCAAAATACCTATCAAGGACGTTTGTATAAGAAATGAAATTATTGATATGAAGAAGTTGTTTGGTAAAACTTTAAGCGAATTAAAAGATATTTGCAAAGAATTATCTCTTCCTTCGTTTACAGCCAAGCAAATTGCAGATTGGTTGTATAAAAAAGAGATTTCATCAATAGAAGAAATGACAAACATCTCGTTAAAGAACCGAGATATTTTGTCAGAACATTATTCTTTTGGTCTGATAGCCCCGGTCTCTTGTATGACTTCAAAAGACGGCACAAAGAAATACCTATATCAATACGGGGAGTTTGATTTTGTTGAAGCAGTTCTTATTCCGGACAAAGAGAGAGCAACTTTGTGCATATCGACTCAAGTAGGCTGTAAGATGAATTGCCAATTTTGTGCAACAGCTCGCCAAGGCTTCAAACGTAATCTTGATTGCAACGAAATATTAAACATAATCAGAAGTTTGCCTGAGTATTCCCAATTGACGAATCTTGTTTATATGGGAATGGGAGAGCCGTTGGATAATTTTGAAAACGTGATGAAGAGTATCGAAATACTGACTGCGGATTGGGGATTTGCAATGAGCGGACGCAGAATCACTGTTTCAACTTCGGGATTATTGCCAAGACTGAGAGAATTCTTGGATAAGACAAATGTACATCTTGCTGTAAGTTTACATAATCCAATACCTGAAGAACGCGAATCAATAATGCCGATTGAAAAAGCTTATAAAATACAAGATGTTGTTGAGGTTTTGAAGGATTATGATTGGAGTGGACAAAGAAGATTGACGTTTGAATACATTGTTTTTGAAGGTTTGAATAATCAAAAAAGGCATGTGTTGGAACTATTGAGGCTTTTAGATGGATTGACTTGCAGAATCAACTTGATACGTTTTCACACCATTCCGAACACTCCTTATATCTCGGCGACGGAAGAAAGTATGATTAAACTAAGAGACGCATTGAGTTCAAAGGGAATAATATGTACAATACGGGCTTCAAGAGGTGAAGATATACTTGCAGCATGCGGATTATTATCAACAAAAAAGAAATTGGAGAATGTACGATAGAATACCATCATGGATTGTAAACAATCCGATAAAAAGAAGAAACAGTAAAGAGGTTCTTGTAGGCAATATAGGCATTGGAGGATTTAATCCTGTCAGAGTTCAGTCTATGACAAATACAGACACGATGAACACCATGGAAACGGTGAAACAGTGCATCTCTCTTGCCGAAGCGGGTTGTGAACTTGTGAGAATAACCGCTTCAAACGTGCAAGCAGCTGAGAATCTCTACAACATAAAGAACGAACTCGAAAAAAGAAACTATCAAATACCTCTTATCGCAGACATACACTTTAATCCTAAAGCAGCAGAGGTTGCAGCCAAGATTGTAGATAAGGTAAGGATAAATCCGGGTAACTATACCGATAGGAATATTTCAAAATTCGATTATACGGAACAAGAGTATAGAGATGAGTTGTCAAAGATTGCTGATAGGTTGCAGCCT
>JAEIGA010016613.1_pt1 | contig 11193 bp, 12 predicted proteins | sample 9270691 | NCBI WGS metagenome assembly JAEIGA01 (sample SAMN17057246, study PRJNA624740) | gut metagenome | biome: biome; isolation source: fecal sample | host: Bos grunniens | place: China: Xizang | collected 2019
AAGGGACTCGGGACACTAAGGAGCAGCTCGGTCCAGCCCTCGCTGGCAACGCTCATTCGCGTTGCATTTAATGGTTCGAGTCCATCAGGACCCGACTTAAAAATGGCACGCCAGAAGGGACTCGAACCCCTGACCTACTGCTTAGAAGGCAGTTGCTCTATCCAGCTGAGCTACTGGCGCATTTCTTATGGAGCGGGTGACGGGAATCGGACCCGCGTATCCAGCTTGGAAGGCTGGTGTTCTACCATTGAACTACACCCGCAAATCTTCTACCCTACTCGGCTAGAAGATTTTAGCATAATAATCTTACTCTGTCAAGGAGAAATACCCAGAATTTCAGGTATTTTTTTGTAAATCACATCGGCAACTGCGCCATCTGCGCAATTACACACAGTTTCATATCGGTGGGCTACCACACCGTCAGCAGGACAATAGGCGTAATCTGCACCGGAGAGCATCGTCACATCATTTTCTGCATCGCCAACGCATACAAGAATTTCTTTTCCCAGCTTTTTCTGCAGATCCCGGGCGGCGTTGAGTTTGGAAACGCCCCGGCTGTGGACATCGATGATCCGGGGTGCGGCGCGGTAGATCTCTATTTTATCTCCATAAAGCCGCTTGATCTCTGCTTGGGCAAAATCCATCCGGGCAAGCTCCTCGTCAGAGCCGTAAAACAGGTGCCCCACGGTGGTGTCGCGAATTTCGCCAAACAGAGAAAATTTAATAAACGGGCCAAGATCATCGCCCCGGCTTGCCCGGGTAAAGCGCCAACCTTGTGCGCGGTAAAGCGCTTCCATTTCCGGTCGGGAATTGATGAGATAGTGGGTGGAAACGCCCTGCACTTCCAAATTCATTTCAGGAAACAGGGCATCCATTTTTGCCATGGTTTCCCATACATCCAAATCAAGAACACGCAGATCCTGCAGCTGACCTTTGTCATAAGCGGCGCTGCCGTTATATAAAAGCAGGGGTGCGTTTCTGGGGATGGTTTCCAGGTATTTTGCAAAGGTGGAGGTGCTTCTGCCGGTGTTCACGGTGAAAGCGCCGCCTTCTGCCATAAAATATTCGATTGCCTCCAGGTTGCGCTGGGGGATGGTGGAGTCCGGTGCGGTGAGGGTGCGGTCAAAATCCACCGTCAGCAGCACCTTATCAAATAAACCCATAATTACATTTTCTCCAGTTTGTGTAGAACTTCTTCAAAATATGCAGGCAGTGGCGCCATAACCATAACCGGCCTGCCGTCTTTGGGGTGGCGGAAGCAGAGGATGCCTGCATGGAGGCACTGGCTGCTTTGTCCCAATTCCGGTTTTTTATGCCCGTAGACAGCATCTCCCAAAATGGGGTGTCCGATATGTGCCATATGCACACGAATTTGGTGGGTGCGCCCGGTTTCCAGCCGACAGCGGATGTGGGTGTAGCCCCGATAACGGGCAACCACCTCCCAATGGGTCACCGCCTCCTTGGAATTACGGGGGGTGACGCACATTTTCTTCCGGTCAGAGGGATGTCTGCCAATGGGGGCGTTCACGGTGCCGGAGTCCTCTTTGAAGCTGCCGCAGACAATGGCTTCGTAAGTCCGTGCCATGGTATGGTCTTTCAGTTGAGAGGCAAGCACTGCGTGGGCAAGGTCATTTTTGGCAACCGCCAAAAGACCGGAGGTGTCCTTATCAATGCGGTGGACAATGCCGGGGCGCAGCTCGCCGTTGATACCGGACAGGGAATCTCCTTTGGCAAAAAGCAGACCGTTTACCAGGGTATCATCCTGATGTCCGGCGGCCGGATGCACGACCAAGCCTTTAGGCTTGTTGATCACCAGCACATCGTCATCCTCGTAAACAATATCCAGAGGGATGTCCTTTGGAAGAATATCCACAGGCTTTGCTTCGGGAATTTCCACATCGATCCGGTCACCGATGGAAAGCTTATCATTCTTTTTTCCTGTTTTGCCGTTGCGCAAAACACAGCCGCCCTCCAGCAGCTTTTGCACACCGGAGCGGCTGAAATTTTCCAGGGAACGGGCGAGAAAACCGTCCAGGCGCTCCCCTTGGATATCAGCAAATAAGGTCATTGACTTTTTTCGTCCTTCCAGAAATCACGATTAAAAAACAGCAAATGCACAAACAGCAGGATCACACCGCAGGTGATAAAGCAATCGGCTACATTGAATACCGGGAAATTGATAAAGTCCACTTCGATCATATCCACCACATAGCCAAGGCGAAGCCGGTCGATCATATTACCCAGACCACCGGCGTAAATTGCGGCGATGCACCAGCGCTCAAGGTTTGTAAAAGGCCACCGTTTTTTGGAAAATTCCCAAATAATGGCAACGGTGAAAAGAATAAATACCAGCAAAAACAACCACTGCATTCCCTGTAAAGAGGAAAATGCGGCGCCTGTATTTTGCACATAGGTCAGGTGAAACAAACCGGGGATGGCATCCACACTGGTTTTCAGGGGTATACCGCTGATCACCAGCAGCTTGGTGATTTGGTCGGCTGCAACAATGGCAAGGGCGAAAATGCCCATAAAAATAAATTCCATAGTATCTCCTCCGTATCGAGGATAGTGTATCATTTTCCAAAGAAAATGTAAAGAAAAAACCGCCCCGAGTATTCCCAGAACGGCTGTATACGATATTAAACAAGAAATTGCGCGACTTCTTTGCGGAACTGTGCGTATTCTTCGTCGGAACATTTTACACTGACCTGCACAGGCTTCTTAAAGTCCAGACTAAACATACCGATAAAACTTTTTCCGTTGATCCGCTTTTTGTCGTTACCGACCAGCACCTCAAAGGGCTGCACCATTGCCAGGGATACGAATTCCTGAATTTCCCGGAAGGAGTGGATAAAAATATTAAATTGCCGCAGAAATATCACTCCTGTACAAAATACATTTTATAGATTATAATAGGTGCAGGTTTTGATTGGACCATACTTATTTTATCAGTTTTTATGATATTTTCAATAGTGGGATTTGACGATTATCACAAAAAACAGACCTGAAATTTGGCGGTATTAACTATGAAATTTGCGTTTTTCACCTTGGGATGCAAGGTAAATCAATATGAAACCCAGGCAATGGAGAAGCTTTTTGTCCAAAAGGGACACGCCATTGGCCGCTTTGAAGAACCCTGTGACGGGTATATTATCAACACCTGCTCCGTGACCGCTGTGGCGGATAAGAAAAACCGGGCGGTGATCCGTCGCTGCCGTCGGGAAAATCCCCAGGCGGTGATCGGTGTTTGCGGCTGCTATACCCAGCACGCACCGGAGGAGGTTCAGGCTTTGGGCGTGGATGTTTTGGGTGGCAGCAGCTGCCGGGAGGCGTTTTTAGAGGAAATGCTCCGCTGCGCCGAAACCCGTCAGCAAGCTCGCGTACTGGATAACGCAATGAAACGCAGAGCGTTTGAAATTCTGCCTGCCGGCGGATTGGAAGGAAGAACACGGGCAATGCTGAAAGTGCAGGACGGCTGCTGCAATTACTGCACCTACTGCATTATTCCCTATACAAGAGGCCCTGTACGGTCTGCACCTTTGGAGCTGGCAGTATCCCAGGCGAAAGAGCTGGCACAGCAGGGATATCGGGAAATCATCGTCACCGGCATTGAAATCGCATCCTGGGGATTGGATTTACCGGGAAAGCCCAAGCTTACCGCTTTGATCACTGCCATTTGTCAGGCAGTGCCTGGGCTTCGGGTGCGCCTTGGCTCCCTTGAGCCGAGAGTGATCACAAAGGAATTTTGCGATGCTATGGCAAAGCTTAACAATTTATGTCCCCAGTTTCACCTCTCTATGCAATCAGGCTCCGATAGCGTCCTTGCCCGGATGCACAGAAAATACGATACTGCCCGGTATTATGAAAGCGTTGCACTTTTGAAAGAGGCCTTCCCCGGTTGTGCCATTACTACGGATATGATCGTGGCGTTTCCCGGTGAAACCCAGGAGGAATTTGAAGAAAGTCTTGCCTTTATTGAAAAGTGCGCCTTTGCGGATATGCACATCTTCCCCTACTCCAGGCGTCCGGGAACACCGGCAGACAAAATGCCGGGTCAGCACAATAACGATACAAAAGAAGCGCGCAGCCGGCAGGCCATTGCGGTGGCAGAGCAAATGCGCCAAAAGTATCAAAACAAGATGCTGGGCACAGTGGTGCAGGTGCTGTTTGAAGAGCCGGAGGACGGATTTTTCACAGGGCATACCCCGAATTATGTGAAGGTATATGTAAAGCAAGAAAATCTGCACAATCAAATTCTGCCTGTAAAGATCACAGGTCAGTTCCGGGACGGTCTGTTGGCGGAAACGGAGTTTTGAAAAAATTAAGAATTTAGGGGCAGACAAAGTAAGAAAAGTGTGTTATACTATGATAAGGACGATTTTCAAATCGCCCGGCATCATCTGTAAAAACGCAAATTACGAGAGTTAGAAGGAGGCGTTTCCTTTGAAATATTGGCGCGGCTATTTATTTGCTGTGATTTTTGCCGCCCTGATCGGTGCGCTGCACTGGTTTGCGGCAGGACATACAGCGCTGATGGATATGGTATATCCTTATGTCACACGGCTTATTATGACCACACTGGCAGGTGTGACTTCCGGTGTCGGCATTTGTCTGTGGCAGCTATTCCTGTTTTTGATGATCGCAGCGGTGATCGGCTTGATTCTTCTGATTATTTTCCGCCGCTGGAATATCACCCGGATCATTGGCTGGTGTCTGGCAGTGGCAATGCTTCTGGTTTTGCTCAATACCGGCATTTACGGTCTGAACAGCTATACCGGTCCTGTCGCCAATGATATACAGCTCACGGTTACCGGTTACACGGTAAATGACCTGGAAGAAACCACAAAGTTTATGCTGAAGCGTGCCAACACCCTTTCGCAGCAGGTCAACCGCGACAGCAAGGGCAATGTGGATTTTGCCGATTTTGAGACCCTGGCAGAACAAGCCGGCGATGGCTTTCAATTCCTGACCTATGAAGAGGGCCTGTCTGTTTTTGCCGGCAGTACCGTTCCGGTGAAAAAGCTGGGTATGGGCTGGCTGTATTCTATGTTCAATGTGGGCGGAAATTTTGTTCCCCTCACCGGCGAAGCAGCTGTCAATCCCCGTGTGGATGAAATTGCGCTGCCCTTTATTATGTGCCGGGAAATGGCAAAGCGGATGAGCATTGCAAAAGATGCCGATGCCAGCTTTGCGGCGTATTTGGCCTGCAGAGGCAACACCTCGGAAGAGTTCCTGTATTCCGGTTATTTTATCGCTTACCGTTACTGCTATGAGGCGCTGAAACGGGAGGCAGATGTATCGGCGTTGGACGAAATGACATGCCCGGAGCTGCGTCACGATCTGGAAAACTTTAACGATATGGGCATTTATAAAGAAAAAGCCACCAAAATGGCGAAAACCAGGATTGCCGATGATTCTGAATACGGCTCTATGATCGATTGCCTGGTAAGTGGCTATATTCAGGAGTTTATTTTGCCCCTGCAAATGGAAGAAGAAGAGAAGTTTGACCCCTTCGATGAAACCCAGGTGGATCTGTCCGATCTGGTAAAGAAGAAAAGATGATGTTAAACACATTGCATAAAGGGCTTCCCAAGCTGGGACTATCCCTTTCTGATGAAACACAAAAGAAGCTGTGCGCCTTTGGCGAGGCTGTGGTAGAGCAGAATAAGGTTATGAACCTGACCGCCATCACAGAGCCGGAACAGGTGGCAAAGCTGCACCTGTTGGATTCTGTTTCCCTGCTTTCTGTCATGAATATGGCAGGAAAAAAGGTGATCGATGTAGGCTGCGGCGCCGGATTCCCCGGTGTGCCCCTGAAAATTGCCTGCCCGGAAATGAAGCTGACCTTGCTTGACTCTCTGGGAAAACGGATGAACTGGCTGGAGCAGGTGCTGCCTACTTTGGGCGTGGACGCAAAGTGCATCACTGCCCGGGCAGAAGAAGCGGTAGAAACCTGCCGGGAGCAGTATGATATTGCCACCAGCCGCGCTGTGGCAAGGCTCAATATTCTTTTGGAACTCACTGCGCCCTATGTAAAAGTAGGCGGCTATGTGCTGGCAATGAAAGGCACTGCCGCGCAAGAAGAGCTTGCTGAAGCAAAGTCTGCCATTGCCAAATTGGGATTAAAGCTTGAACAGGTTGTGGAATTTCCTGTGGATGACACCGCCCATACGGTCATCGTCTTAAAGAAAATTGCCCCTACCCCCAAAGCCTACCCCCGGCGTTACGCCAAAATCAAACAAGCACCGTTATAAGAAACACAACAGCGGAGTGAAATTTCACTCCGCTGTTACTGCATCCTTTTTCAGTTGCTTTTCGAATTCCCCATGAAGCCAATAGTATACACCAACAAAAAATGCAACCATAGCCAAAACAACATCCAGGCGACCTCCGCAATAGGTGCGTTCAAAACTGCAATAGCGAACATAAAAATAGTACAGATCACGAAAACGGTGGTAATCATAGGTGTATAACGTAACCACGATCCATTCTAAAACCAGGATTAACCGTGCAAGAATCCCTGCCGGAAAGAAAGCAAAACCTGTTCCGGCGATGTACGGTGTGATGTGCTTGGGAATGAGGCCGGTCCAAAATTTATCCGGTCTGCCAAATGTGATTTGTGAGCAATATGCGGTAAACTTTGTTTCGTCTGTATATTTGGTTTGGTATTTGAAGAAGCTATAGTAGGCAGCAGCAAAAAATAAGATAAAAATGACAATGTTTGCAATTGCCAGTGCGCCCCAGCCAAGCCCCAATTTGGCAACCAAAGGATTTCCTTCATTGGAAAGATCCGGGGTGTTGATGTAGGTCAACGCGCCGTCTGCAAACGCAAGCAGAAGATAAATGGCGATCAATACCCAAAACTTTACTTTCTTCATAAACACACCTCCCATATGTTTAAGATAACACGGGATGTATAAAAAGTAAATATACAATCATATCTGCCCCTACGAGAGGCGTTCACTTTTTGTCCGAAGCTTCCAGTTCGGTAAATAACCGCATACCGATATGGACACCGTCAAGGAATGCCTGCCTTGCGTGGGAACAACATAAACTTACAGCAAGAGAAAATGCTTGCTCGTTTTCAGACCAGGAAAGTTTGGACAATGCGTGATCAAGATCCTTAAATTGGCAGCGGATGACGGCATTGTCTATGGGATTGTTTTCGGTATAGTAGTAATAGAGCATTTCTAAAATAGAATTGGCATCATCATAACCAAACATTGGACTTTGTTCAGCAAGAAAGGTTTTTAGGCTTGTAATGTAGTGATTCAAAATAATTCCTCCTATATACCAAATTGGGATATTTATAGTATACCGATTTGGTATAATAAAGTCAAGGGGGAATAAATATGTTAAGACTAAAAGAATTGCGAACAAAGAAACGCATCTCGCAGGTAAAGCTTGCGCTGGATTTAGGTATGAATCAAAATAGTATTAGTCGGTATGAAAATGGAGAACGGGAAGCAGACTATAAAACACTGATTGCATTGGCGGATTATTTTGGCGTTTCTGTGGATTACTTACTAGGACGTACGGATAATCCCTAAATTGCAAAGGGAGTTGTCATACGGAGGTTAACGGGACAGGAAATCCGTTCCCTACGAAAGCGGCGGGAGTAAACCCCCGCCCTACGTAATATAACGATAAAAAGGAGGAGCGGTTGCTCCTCCTTTTTTAGCCTTCTTTATTGGCGTTTGGCTTTTTGTGGTGGCGGTAGTGACGGCGGTGGTTGTTTTTCTTTTGACCGCCCTCCGCTTTTTGCTCGCCGGCAGGTGCTTCGGCAGGTTTTTCACCGGTGTTTTCAGCGGTTTTTTGACCGCCGGGCTTACCCTTGCGGTTTCTTTTCCGGTTGCGGTTTCTTTGGGGCGCTTTTTCCTCGGTTGCCTCTGTAACCTCGGGGATATCCTCTTCCTCCGGTTCCTCCACGATGGCTTCTGTACTGTAACGGAAGCGAATGGGATCCAAAGTCAGCTTGTCATCCCTGACCTTATCTTTATTCCGCTTGGCTGCACCGGAAATGGGCGCCAGGTCTGCAGGAATGGGAGGGTCATTTTTCTTGGCCTTGCCGCTGCGCAGAACGGCAATGTCTGCCATGGGGAAGGTGTGGATCACTTCCGGCTGGTCTTCCATTTTTACCTTTACCCGCTGGCGGAGCAGCTCAATATCCACGATGGTGCCGCGGCCTTCCGGGGTGTCAACAAAAGAATCTGCCTTGGGGCTGTTACGAAGCAGGTCTTCATAAGCGTCCTGCTCATATTTCAGACAGCACATTAAGCGGCCGCAGGTACCGGAGATTTTGGTGGGATTCAGACTTAAGTTCTGGGTCTTTGCCATTTTAATGGATACAGGCTGGAAATCATCCAAAAAGCTTGCACAGCAGAAGGGTCTGCCGCAAATACCCAGACCGCCCACCATTTTTGCCTTATCCCGGACACCGATCTGCCGCAGCTCGATACGGGTATGGAAAATGCCTGCAAGATTCTTTACAAGATCCCGGAAATCAACCCGCTCGTCAGCGGTGAAGAAAAACAGCATCTTGCTGCCGTCAAAGGCGCACTCCACGGAAACAAGCTGCATATCCAGCTTTTCCTGGCGGATCTTGTCAAGGCAAACGGCATAGGCACGGGCTTCCTTCTCCCGGTTTTCCGCCATAACCTTTTCATCCTGCTCAGTGGCAAGACGGAGGATCGGACGCAGAGGAGAAACCACATCCTTTTGGGATATTTCGTGATTGCCTGCTGTGCAGACGCCGTATTCCGGACCTCTGGCTGTGTCCATAATCACATGGTCACCGGCTTTATAGGTTTTACCTGCCGGATCGAAATAATAAACCTTTTGGCCCGGGCGGAACTGAATATCCACCACGGTGACCGTCGGTTTTGTCTGTTCTGTCATATAGTACTCCTTAAGCTGAAAACTGCAAAGCACTTCTCAGTAAATATTTTTATTGATGTTGGGGCGAATGACGCCGCCTTATTTTAACATCCATTCCAAATAGCCGCAGATGGCTGCAATGGAAACATTATCGTTTGCGTAATCCAGTGCGGTACGCAGGGTGCGCGCAGCGCAAATCAATTCCGTAGTATTCCGGGCATTGCCCAACAGCTTGGCATCTTCCCGGGGCATGGGGAATTCGTAGCGGTAGCCGATGGCGGAATGGACGACCTCTGCCCATTTTTCAAGCTCTGCGATCAAAGCATCCCGTTTCCATTTTTGCATAGGAACGAGGATCTCCATAATACCCATATGATTTTTTTCGGCAAAGGCTTTTACAAATGCCTCTGTCTGGGGAGATTGCTTTCCGTTGGTTTCCAAAAGCGCCAGACCCTGTCCCAGCCAGCCGCCGCAGCGGGCAATGGCATCCCGGTGGATATCCGGGTGGCAATTGGGATATGCTCGTTGAAATTCCTGCAGCAGCAGATCTTTATGCAGCGGACTCATAGTAAGCTCTGTGCAACGGGAGCGCACAGTGGGAAGCATTTTTTCGGGATTGGTGGTGAGAATGATAAACACGCCGTAAGCCGGAGGCTCTTCCAGAATTTTCAGCAGTGCATTCTGACCCGGTACTGCCAAGTCCTGTCCTCTGGGGATGATATATACCTTCCGGTCAGCCTCGTTGGGGCGGACATACATATCCTCCCGGGCTTTCCGGATCAGGTCAACGGGAACGGTCTTTTTCTCCGGATCGTCCACATAAATAATATCAGGGTGGTTGTCCCGGCTTGCTTTCTGGCAGTGGGAGCAGTACAGGCAGGGCTTGTCAGCCTCACTGCAAACCAAAGCTGCTGCCAGCAGCTTGGCAAGGGTGTGCTTGCCGGAGCCTTCCGGTCCGGAAATGACATAAAAATGGGAGAATTTTCCCGTTTTTGCGGCATAATTCAAATTTTCTTTTAGTCTTTCGTTGCCTAAAAGCTTTTCGTAGCTCACGGTCCATTCTCTCCTTTCTTAAGGCACTTTCGCTATTATAACATACCTTTGCGAATTTTCCTACTCTTTTTTAACCCCACAATGCAGACAGCATAGGAACTACCTGCTTTTTGCGGCTCATAATTTCCGGCAGGAAGACGGTGTTGCCCTTGGGGTGGACATTGAATGCTTGCTGGATGATCTCGTCGCTGCCCAAATAAATCAGCTGCGTGCCCTCCAACAGCACATCCGTGAGCATCAGGATCACCATGGAGAAACCCTTGTGTGCCTTCACTTCGTTCATAAGGGCGAGGAATTCCTCTTTCCGTTCCAGCATTTTGGGGCTGTCCATACAGGTGATCTGGGCGATGGCCAGATCGTGACCGGCAATGTGGAATTCCTTGTAATCGGCAAAGAGCAGATCCTTTGCGGTCTTATTGCCAACAGAGGCAGAGAAGATCTCTTTGCCCAGCCCCTCCAGGGAAACATTGGCAATGCGCGCCATCCGCTCGGCGGTACGCACATCCCGATTGGTACAGGTGGGGGATTTGAACATAACGGTGTCAGACAAAATGGCAGCTGCCATCATACCTGCCATATTGGCAGAGGGCAGCAGACCTCTTTCCTGGAACATACCGGCAATGATGGTATTGGTAGAGCCTACCGGCTCGTTGCGGACATAAATAGGATTATTGGTCTGAATGTCGGCAAGACGGTGGTGGTCGATGATCTCCAGAATTTCTGCTTCATCAAGACCTGCCACAGACTGGGCAGCTTCGTTATGGTCCACCAGCACCACCCGTTTTCTCCGGGGACGGAGTAAGTGATACCGTGTTAGAACGCCAACGACCCGTTCATTTTCGTCCAAAATGGGATAACAGGGATCTCTGAATTTCAGCACCTGTTCCCGCACTTCGTCCACCCGGTCCTCCAAATGGAAGCAGACCAAATCCCGGGTGCGGCAGATTCTGCCAACAGGGGTGGATTGGAAGATCAGACGGGATGCCCGGGTAGCATCATAAGGGGTGGAAATAATGCAGGTTTCCGTGGGGAAATTCCGCAGCTCGTCACTGATTTCTGCCTGACAGACGATGACGCAGTTGACATTCATTTCCAGCGCTCTGCGGATCATATCCGGCTGCTGTCCGCACAGAACGATAGAGTTTTTGGATTGAAACAGCAGATTTTCCGTAGCCTGGGGCAGTGCCACGGTAACCTCACCGGCGACGGTGTCGGTACGGTGACCGGCAGCGTTGAGAATTTTGCCTTCCAAAACCGAGAGGA
>JAEIGA010016614.1_pt1 | contig 11193 bp, 11 predicted proteins | sample 9270691 | NCBI WGS metagenome assembly JAEIGA01 (sample SAMN17057246, study PRJNA624740) | gut metagenome | biome: biome; isolation source: fecal sample | host: Bos grunniens | place: China: Xizang | collected 2019
TTTATGGCTCGAATATTCGCCTCGATAGTCAGGTTTTCCAGCGGATTTTCTTTGATATACGCTTGCAACGCATTTTCAGCGTCAATCAACATCTGCTTGGCTTCCTTATCTCCCGGGTTCTTTTCAAGCTGCACTTTTGCAAAAGCCACGTTACCTTCAAGGGTACGGAGGTTTTCTTTTACGGTGGATTCAAGGGCCGGTTTTACCTCTTTCTGAATGACGTCTTGCCATTCGCCCATCAGCTCTTTATAGCTTTCCGGATCCAGGTCAACGCCGCTCCACTTCATTTCCAGCATACTAAACTCGGCCTCAATGTTGCTGGAAGACAACGCATTTTGGATTTCCAGCATATCGTTTCGGATATTCTGGATGGCTTCCAGTTCGTCAATATCCAGCAGCCCGTCTTCATAAGCCGAATTGACTTTTTCTTGCAGCTCTTTACCCAGGCGGTCAAGCTCGGTACTTGCTGCTTTGGAAATTGCATTGGCGGATTCAATGATAGAACCGTCCGCTCCCGTGGCCTTTAATCCAACCTCTAAGGCGTACCCTCGATCAGTAATGTATTGCTGACACAGGGAAACGAAATCGTCTATAGCAGCTTTGTACTTTTTCTGCTCCTCCGGTGTAAGCCCGATGCCCACGGCCACTTGCCACTCGTACACGTTTAACGCATTAACTTGCCTTTCGATAGACGCTTTCAACGAATCCACGTCCGCATACAGTTCAACCGCAAGTTTTACGCCTTCTGCCCACTCAGGGGACAGTTTTTCAACAATGAGCTTAACATCGTTGGTAGAAAGTTCGATGGAGCCAAAGTGTTCTTCCAGGTCCTTTTCAAGATCCTTTTTGGCATTTGCGGCAACGGAAGCAACCGCTGCGCCAATCACGTTGATACCAAGCCCCACAGCAGCTCCGATTACGGCACCCCAAGGGCCGCCAATCGTAAATCCAAAGCCTGCCGCCGAAAGCACAGAGCCCAAACCGGTAAGCACGCTTGCCGTTGTAACTTCCTTGTTTGCCGCAACCTCACCCATAGTAATGGCCGCCAAAGACAAGCTCATTCCCAGCGTGGCACCAATCAAAGCGCCTTTGCCTTTTCCTACATTGGCAACACCTTTGAAGGCAAACATCCCACCGGCTGCTGCCGTCAACGTGGTCATGGCCGCTTGAATCCATAACTGCGGATCGTCAAGTTCTACACCGCCGTCGGCCAAATTCATGGTAATGGCGAGCAACTGCATAGCGACGGAAATGCCAAGGGAAGCGACAAGCCCTTTTGTGCCAAAGCCCTTGTACATCAAATATCCGCCGGTGGCTGTGGTAAGCGCCTGCCCTATTAAGGCAAGAAGGTTTCCACTTTCCAGATATTCGTCCGAAAGCATAAACACCAGGACTGCCTCAATGGTTAAAATGGTCAGGGCGGCTAAGGTTCTTTTCAGAGTTCCCACCAGACCGTCCATTTCTGCCAACGCGGCCATGCCTTCGCCCAACTGTGCAATAAGCAACGCGATACCAAGCCCGGCAAATAAGGCAGCCACGGTTTTGATAATGGGAAACCAAGCTTCGAGTTTTTCTTTAATTTTGTCGATCTGATTGCCGATATTGGCAAAAACGCTATCATCCCAAAGGGAATCTATACCCAAATCCCCCAAGCCATTTCCGCCTAGGCCTCCACCTGCGCCACCGCCACCTCCACCGGCACCGCCGGAAGATGTGGGCGGGCTAATCACGTTAAGCTCGTCTATGCCCAGCGTGGCGTTTTTCAATTCTTTCGCGGCTTGGGCTGCGGACCCTAAAGCATCCGTCGCGTCACCGGCAGAATCGGCCACGCCGCCGATAGCGCCGGCGCCTTCTTTATACCCGGACCAGTCTACCCCCTGAATCGTGATTCCGAACAAGCCGGCAACCCAATGCACGGCCTCTGTCAGCAATTCAACAAAGGCTTGCAAATACGGCATGACCTTTACAAGAATCGGCAAAAACAAAGAACCGAACGCTTGCGTTAAAGATTTCAACTGCTGGGAAAACGTTCGCATAAGACCTTCTGCCGTGTTTAATTCTTTGGCATAGGTTCCCACAAGGTTCTGCGCGTGGGCTTGATCCATCAGCGTTAAATAACGCAAATAAGACTTTTGAGCCTCAGTAGCATTGGCCAAACTGATTTCCAAACCGTAATTTGCGGCAGTTTGTTCCAAAGTGGATTCAATAATGGTAAAGCCCGCCCTACGGATAGGCTCAACTTCACCGGCAATGGCAGATTTTACAGCCTCGGCAGCGTCAGCAAAATTCTTATATACGTCGTTGTAACCGGCCCAAATATCATAGGTCAGCTCTGTATATCCGAGAGCCATTTTGGCGGCATCTTCGCTGGCTACACCAAAGCCTGTTAGCATAGTCGAGTAAATGGACGAATACTGCATGAATTGTTGCGTATTAATGCCCATTTCCTCATTCAGCTTTTGGATCCAGTCGTAGGTGTCTTTCGCCTGGGTTCCAAAGCCTCTACCAAAACGGGAGGCGATACCGTCCCACTCGATTGCCTGTGACGTGAAATTGGAAAACGCTTGTACGGCGCTTTGTATGGCCCCAACAGCAGCTTGAATGATGTGGATGAAACTGGACAAGTTTAACGCCGTGGCGTTCACGTCTTCGCCCATCTGCCTTGTAGCATTTCCGGCGCTTCGGGCGTGCGTGTTTATCCCTTTTAAGCCTGCCTGCACGGTGGTCATTTGTGCAGATAAGGGCGCTAATTTCTCGGTGAGTTTCGCCACTCGATTTGCAAACGCGCTTATTTTTTCATCGTTTAAACTTTCCGTTACTTTCCCGATTTTCGAAAGCGCGTTTACCATCGTCCCAATACCGCCAGCTTTGATGCTCGATAGAGGGGTTACAGCCGTCGCAATCTTCTGAATCTTAATAGAGGCATTTTCAAGGTTTACGTTTTCAAGAGCATTCAAGCCCGAAGATAATTTTGAAATGCTGTTTGCAACACTCGCAATAGAACCAACCTCTTTTAAACGAGTGAGCGCTCCAACCAACTTACCAACCGCTTGCGTTGCGTTTGTGCTTGCCGTGAATCCCCTTAACGCACCGGACAGCTTTTCCAGGTTTTTTACGGCTACGTTTACCGTGCCGTTCTTTTTCAGTTCTCCTAACGCCGTGGAAAGATCCCGTATGCCTTTAGCCGCGTTATTCGAACTGCTTTCTATTTGTATAGTAAGTGTGTCGATATTGGTTGACATTCATATCACCCCTTTTTGTCAGGGTGTGCCTCTTTGGGCATCTTCTTTCTCATCCGCTCTGCGAACAAAGCGAATTCCGCCTTTAACCGCTCCTCCTTTTCCCTGGCTTTACGCTCTTCGCGCTCCTTTGCCTCGGTTGCGGTTACGGGGTACGGTTCCTGCACATACGGCTCGGGTTTTATAATGCCCTTCTTCATAGAGAAACGGAACAAGGGGCTTGCGTCACACAAAGCCTCGTAAATATACATTCCCTGTAGCCACAACTCTTGATTTCGCCGTTTGTCTCTCAGCTCTGCCGCCTTACGATATACCTCTACCAGTTTGACGTCTTGATTCCAAAATTCATCATAGGTCATGCCGATAGACATATAGTGGGGGCAGAGCTGATCGAATATTTTGGAATAACTCTGGAAGGTTAGCCCTTCGTTACCTTCCAGGTTGCTGCGTTTCCCTCGTCAATGGAATCGTTATCCGTCAAGGTCTGTACGGTTTCAGCATACATTTCAAGCAAGGTCTGAATAAATCCGTCCTCGCCATCCTTGCCGATTTTACCAACAATGTTCTCGTAGATTTCATCTACCAGAGCACGTTTAATTCCGCGGTTATTCTTCATAAACGCGCCGTAAACAAGCAGAGGAATCATGGTAACGGGCTTGTCCCCAATTTGATCCAGCACAAAGCCGGTATCTTCCATCTGCTTTACTGCCTGTCTGGAATATTCCAGAACGTATTCGCTTCCCTTGTACTGAACGGTAATCTTAGTAGCCATGTTGTTACTCTCCATTTCTTTGTTTTAGTTATTCAAAATAAGGGCGGGTTTTACGCCGCCCTTTATTTTTCTGTACCTTAGGCGTTGGCCCACACAGGCACGGTGGAAGGAGTGACGGAAATTGTCATTTCCACGACAGAATCCACGGATCCTTCGTTGACAGACACGCTCACCGTACCGTCCCAGGTGTACTTACTGCCATCGGAGAAGGAAAGCTCCCACTTCTGAGCTTCGGTCAAACTGTTCAGGGTGTTGTACACGGTAGCATCATAGTTAGCGGTGAAATCAAACGATTCACTCTGCTGTCTGATACCGGAAATAAAGGTCTGGGCATCGTCGCTTAGAGTGGTGGTTTCCAGGGAGCTCCGCTTACCCAGCAAAGAGGGAAAATCCTTGATGATAACATCGGTTAGGGCGGTGGTCGTACCATATTTCAGGGTTACGCCAAAAGAACTAATAGCCATATTTGTTTCCTCCTATCGTTTGTAAATAACTCCGTTCGCGTCAACTATAGCTTCGTAGGTTGCCGTAATGGAGTAAATGGTGGAATCGTAAATTTCCGGGGTGGTAGTGTAACTGACGCGGTGGAACCCCAATCCCCGCATCAAGCTGTCTGCTGTAGCAAAAATAGCCCTGGCCTCGGCTCGTTTTCCGCTTTGCTTATTGGAGAACACCTGTAACCGATACCCAAGCCCGGCGTAGTTTTCCTCGTCAGAGGAATCCACCAGGGCATCTACGGTAACGTTCTGTATCTCGTCCAGCGTGACACAGGGGAACTTCGACGGCTGCCGAGTGTATTCCCCTGTTACGGTCGTGCCAGGATGTTCCCAGCGAACACCGGTGGCAACGGGGGCGAAAATCTCATTTAGAAAATCTAACATTATTTCCATACCTCCCTTGCAATCTGTGTCACTCGTTCGATCATGGCGTTCCGGGCCGTAAGCATGGCCTGGGCAGGCGGATTACCATAGGTGTGCCTGGCGGCGGCACCGTCGCTTTGCTTGAAATACCAGCCGTGGAGCTGGGCACCTTTCCCCTTTCCGTAGGTGCCGTGTTCCGGCGGTGTGTACTCCGTTTCGGATCCGTCCCACTCGGGAAACTTGACACCCGTACCAAACTCGATAAAGCCAACCGTTTGCCCGTAAGCAATCACCATGGCTTTGTTATCAAGCTGGGTATCGGTGATAAGAACATCGTTTACCCCGTCGTAATCAGCGGTGGCAAAGCCGGATCTTGCAACCGATACGCCGATTTCTTTCAGTCTGCGAACAAATTCCGTTTCTTTCCTGGCAAAATCTTTCTCGTACTGTTGCAATTCCTTGATTGCCCTGTCGATGGATTTTTTATCAAATGGGTTTATTCTTATCCTCATCTGACCTTCACTTCTCGCAACGCATATAGAATCCCGTTTTTGCTATCGGCTTTTTTTACGACAATGTAGTTATGCGGTTCGGACGGTTCAACGCCGAACCACACAATGCTATCCTCTTCAATGGGGCACCCGTTATCTGCTACGCTCATGGTTCTGCTGTAGCCAGTAAAACTACCGAACGCTTGAACGGCATCCTCCCCGGTGGCGGCGGAAATGGAAGCTCTCAGCGCTATGGCTTTCCCGTAAATCGGTGTACTTTCGCCGGTTTCATTTCCGTACTCGTCAACGTTAGGTGCTTCTCCTGTTCGGAGAGCGTAGTAAAGGGGGCGTTTGTTACGGTTGAGATTACGCATTATTTCACGCTCCCAACCAAAGGAACTATCCGTTTCAGTAACGACGGGCTGACGCCTGCGGCCTCATACCTACGGGAAATCCCGTTTTCGATATGCTCGATTTCACCTTCCGCTCCCATCTTGGAAAACAGCTCCACCGCAATTTGCATTTGAATATGCTCGTATGCGTCTGGAACGCTCGTCCCCTCGGGAGCGCCGAAGGGATAGCGTTTGTTCAACACTATCCCGCCGGCTTGCTCAATGATGGCGGAAAGCAATTCTGTGGATGCGGTGTCAGGGGAGATTAGCACTTCCAGTCGTTTGAGCTTTTCTGCCTCTGTCATGGGTGCTCACCTCCTGGATTTGTTTACGCGCCCAGCGTAATCTTGACGGCCTTCGTGGCGTCAGTCATAGCAACCAAGTAATATTTACGGGAAAGGATGGTATTCAGACGAATGTTGGCATCCTCAGAGCTACGAGGAGGCTGCTCTACCTCAGTGCCGCGCTTATTGAACAAAGTAACAGCAGTACGGGTACCGCCAACAATGGTGTTCTCCACGGCGTCCTTCTTGGTGTACAGGTTCCAGCCGGCAACGGTGCCGATATAGCCCTGGCGAGCGAAGGCCTCTACGTACTTCAATTCGTCTTTCAGAGCCTTACGAATCTTTGCCATATCCTTGGGACAGACGAAAGCGAACAGTTCCAGCCCCTCCAAGTTCTCCACATTCAGCAGAGCCGCAGCGTCCACAAAGCAGGCAAAATCAGGTGCGCTTGAAGTATGCAGCAGCGTAGCCTTATTGAACTCTGCAAAAATGTCCGCATTGATGGTATTGAACATATCGGTAGCCATGTGTCGAACACCGGTGGTCACGACCAAAGGATCCGTCATAGCTTCCTCGTCGTAGTATTGGAAACGGTTCTGAGCCATCAAAATTCTGTACTCTTCGGGAGTATAGGAAACTTCAATGCTCTTCGTGTTCCCTTTTCCCATTGCCAGTTTCTCAGTGCCGTCGGTAGCTCTGTAAACGTGGATTTTCTTCACCATACCAGGCTCGCCGGCCAGGCTGTTGTCGATGGTGCAAAAACGCATCAAATCGAGATGGCTGTTGAACTGATCTTCAATCTCGTTCGCCAGCACAAAATTATCGTAAAGTACATGTGCCATAAATTAAATCCTCCTTAATTTTTGTAAAATTCCGCGTACTGCTCGGGATTCTCTGTAGCGAATTTCTGCTTTTCTATCAAGCTCAATTTCGCAAAATCTTCCTTCTTCATACCGGACGGGGTTCCGCCGGCAGGAGGAGGGGGCACTTGCTTTAAAAGCTCCGTTCGCAACGCTTTTTCCCGATGCTCCATGTAAGATTTTTGGTTTGCGAACACAGTTTCCATGTCACCTTTCGCAAGAGCTTCCGCGGACGATTTCGCCAGTTTGTCGTCATACCCCATTGCAAGATAGGAGGCGGCATAACCGCTCAAGGTCTTTTCACGTTCCAGCTCTTCCAATCTGGCCAGCAAGGTAGCTCGCTCTTCGGCCTCTTTCGCTTTTTGGGCTTCGTCCTCAGTCATTTTTTCTCTGAGAGACTTTTTCGCGGTGGCAAGCTCCGAGGCGGTTTTATCAAAAACCGTTTTACTTACAAACCCGCTCATATCGGGCTCGTATGCTTCCAGCGCAGCCAGCTTTTCTTCGGGTGTCATGTTCTCGTAGTTTTCGATATTGTGTTTCATGGAAACTCTCCTTTGCGTTTTTATGTGGTTCTCTCCACGTATGAATGCGCGATTTTACCCTCCGATCTCCCGGAGCTTTGTGCTTTTTATACTGCATCTCCGCAGTAAAACAAAAAGCGCCAACTACCGATGTGTTACCGGTAATTGGCGCTCTATTTTTGGCGCTCTGCTTTGATGTTGATTTTTCGGCTCTGTGTATCAATCTCTACCAGAGCTTTACATTTAGGACATTTTATTTGCGCCTGCCCGCTTAGGTTTGCTAACCTTCGGTTGCACGCCGGGCAACGCACTTCTTCCAGTATCAGCAATTTGCTTAACCCCCGTTACTTTCTGTAATGCTTTCCTCGTCGTGATTTTGTATTTCATCGGCAACCTCCGATAATTTCTTTTGGTTTTCGTCGTACCACGCCTTGCCTTGTAAATACGCGCTTTCCGGATCAGGGAACATTCCACAACTGGAATAGGCCGTTTCCGGATGAATCCAGGGGCTATTCAACATGGAAATAAGCACCTGGGATTTACTTGCAATATTCTCATAATTACGACGTGTAAAATGCGTTTCTATATCCGCGAGCCTTAAATTCGTACCCACGGTATCGCGTAAAATTCTCAAAATCAGTTTTAAGAACTCTTTTTCAGAACGCTTAAACACCAGCTCCGTGGCCTTCGCTCTCGCCTCGGCTGCCTGCCATCCGTCGCGCATAATCACCGCGCTGCCGGTGTCACTGGTGCTGGTTCCGCCGTTTCTGTTCGGTACCCCGCAGATAGTCAAAATGGACTGGTACAAATCATCTTTCAGCGTTTGCACGTCTGCCTGGCTCATGGGTGCGGTAATATATTTCGCGTCAACACCCTCCGGCAAACACAGCATTTTCAGCTCCAAGAGCTTATCGCTGGTTTCCTTGTCAATCTCGCCACCCAGGACCGTTAGGATGCTATTGACGAACTGCACAATATCATCCATACGGTTGCTTTGGAGCTCGTCCAACGCATCCAGCAGGGGCATGACTATTTCAAACACACCCAGGCGGGAAGTGTCCGCGGGATATTCGATAATGGGGTTTACACCCAACGGGTTGGGCATGACGCTTACTGCGCCGTACTCCACAAATTCGTAGTAGGCATCGTCCGTATATACCCCGAACACGCGCTCTCCGGATTCTCTCGCCACGTAGGTAACGCTCATCATGACGCGGCGCTTAATGTCGCTACTATATACGATAAACGTCTGCGCGGGATTGAGGGAATACACCACAAACGGCGGCTCGTCGCCACCGGGGGACCACTTTTCGTTAGGCAATGTGAGGCGGTAACTGGTACCGGCTACATACAACCACTCGGCCAGCTCGTTATCGCAGGCCGCTTTATCGGCGTCAGACATATAGCCGTTCAAGGCGTTAATGTCTGCGGCGATTACATCATCTGCTGCCCCGTCGCTGGAATTTTCCCGTCGAACATACTGAATAGCCTCACCAAAGGTGTACCCCTTGTGGAAGCTCACTATTTCGTATGCCCGGTTTTCATTTACCTTGTGATTGATGTTTTCCCGGAACTCTTTGACTTTCCCAAGAATCCCGGTCTTGCCTCTGTAGTAATCATACAGACGATTGATTTCGTTGCGGTTACTGTCGTGAACTAATACCGCCTTGCGAACCTCATCTGCCACATTTTTTGCCGTAATTTCAGTCGCATCAGTATAAATTGCACGGCGACCATAGCTCATAATAACCACCTACCTTAACGCCTATAATTATATCACAAAAATTGCTAAATATCAATATATTGTGTATAACACACCGCTTGACACAATATGTTGTGTTTTAAAAAGGTCTACGACCAACTGTAACCACTTTTGCTTTTTCAAACATATACGCACACAAGCCGGCCAAAGAATCCGGGGCATCGTCGTGGGGATTCTTGCCGGTGAAACTAAATCCCGTTACCTCGTTCATAAAATGCATATATTCCTCATTCTGAATCTCAGGTGCCAAATAATACAGCTTCCGAACATCCGGGGCGTACTGCTCAATTCTGGACAGCTTACTCATATTGCTGGGCGCCCGCATGGATCCGATATTACATCTATAACCGGATTCTTTCAGCATACGGCTAATATCTGACGCATAGAAATCCCCGCCGTTATTCGCTTCAAAACGTCCCATCCTACACTTATGCTGCCGAATCTTCCCTACCACACGTGGCTGGGTGATTTCTTTATCGCGCTTATCAAAAACAACGTCTACAATATATCCCGCTTCGCCGTAGACGTAGCATATGGGCATAGACAGACTATCCCCGCCGCCGAAGGCTACGTCACAGAAAAACAAAATATTATCCGGCTCGTCCCCTGGGAGGACACCGTTATAATACTGGATTTCATCATACGGGAACGCCAGGCCTTCTTTTTCGATACCACGCTGCATATACAGACAGCTAAAATCCACCGGGTCCAGGTTCTTCTTAATCTCGCGGATTTTTTCCGTGGTATATCTATCCGGGTGGTCGTACTCAAAATTACTCTGCTCGTTTTCGTCCCACACGGGAATGGCAATAAACCTATACCGCGGGTCGCCTTCACTTTCGGCTTTTCTGCGGCTGATAGGGTCATGGATGCTCCAAATGGTACCGAGCTGAATTTCCTTTACGGCGTCACCGATCATACGGGTAGTAAGCGTAGATTTATAATCTGCGTACAGCTTTTCCAAACGTTCCGGCGAACGCGCTACTTCCGCGTTCTTTACCAAGTCGTCGGAAATCAGGAATTTATTGGCCCTGGTTCTACCGGTTACGGAACCGCCCAGGGACACCAGGCCGATGGTAGGAAAGTCACCCTTACGGCGGTAGCTGATGGTGTGGTATTCCGCGGACATATCCGGGGTTCCGTTACCTGGGAATATTTCGTTATGTCTGTATTCATCGGTATCTGTAAGGATGCTCTTTACGCTGTCCTCGATCATCTTTACCATACCGTCACTGTAACTAACGTACATATTCGCACTCTTCGGATATTTCCCCGCAATGTACGCCAGCAGGAATTTAATCATGGTGGATTTCCCGGAGCCGGGAGGCATGGAAAAGCCTAAATACAATGCGTTCGGGTCGTCGATAAATTCCTGGATCTGCGTAGCAATTTTATGCTTTCCTTCCAACACCTTGCGGCGGGGCCACCAGAAACGCGCTTGGGGTTCTCGGTAAAACTCGCAAGCTGACATATAATCGTCAAAGGAATCCCGGCCGCCAAGCAAATACGTTTTGTAAATGAGGTCGTATGCCTCTTTCGTGCGGAGCTTCTTTGCTTCGCTTCTCACGTATAACAACCACTCTCTGCGCTCCACCTTGTCCTCGCACGCATGGAGCACGCTGAACAGGTCTTCCAGCTTTTCAATATCTGCGCCCCTTGTTTCTATGGCTCGCTTGATTTTCTCTTTAATATCCATGCTATTCCTCCTCAAACAAAAATAGAGCGCCCACCTGTTAAGGTAGGCGCTCTTGGCGCTCTGTTGTGTATTTTTTTAGCATTTTATGTTGTTTTTTTTATGTTGTCAATATTTCTTTGGTATTTTGTGGGGGCGGCAAAATAAAAAGTGGAGCAATATGCTCCACTTTTTTTGTTGTCAATCATTACTTGTAATTTCCCTATATTTCTTACGGAAATAATCGTACTTTTCTTTCTCTTCGCGTATAGCCTTTTTTATTTTAAATGCTCTGACTATAAGAAGACCGACTGACACCGGCCAATATAAGAACAAGAAA
>JAEIGA010016615.1_pt1 | contig 11192 bp, 5 predicted proteins | sample 9270691 | NCBI WGS metagenome assembly JAEIGA01 (sample SAMN17057246, study PRJNA624740) | gut metagenome | biome: biome; isolation source: fecal sample | host: Bos grunniens | place: China: Xizang | collected 2019
GGGAAGCCCTCTTCTCCATCGGGAGAGATATAGTGGAGCTTCACGCTATTGGGTGCCAACACCTCAGCATCCCATACACGAGCATGATAGCCAGTAGGTCCACCGTGCAGGTGGTTGGGACCATTATTTACAGCCAATGTATACTCCTGTCCGTCGAGAGTAAACTTACCATGCTTGATACGGTTGCCATAACGACCGATAAGAGTACTGAGGAAGGGCTCGGGTGAAGCAATCACCTTATCGATAGAGTCGTGACCTTGTACCACGTTAGCCAATTTACCATTGCGATCAGGCATCATGATGGTGAGCAATGCACCTCCGTAGTTGGTAAAAGCAATCTCATTGCCCAACTTGTTGGTAAGAATAAAAAGGTCAGTCTTCTTACCATCAATATCTTTCTGAAAGTCGGTCTGTTTCAAGCCAGACACATTGTTTGGATTACATACGTTTGACATAGTATATGCTTTAAATTTGGATTTAACACGCAAATTAAAGCATTATCTTTCGGATTTCAAAGTAAACCCCCGAAAACTATTGGTTAAAAGAGCATAAAAAAGGCGGTTTACGACACGTCTGACGCAAACCGCTTACATTTTGACACCGAGCAGGGTGCTTTAGAGGCTATTGGGATAATGCCATTAGAGTTTGTTCCCAAGTTGGGGGAATATCACTTTTGGGCGGAACTGTGCAGCCTCTTCAGGAGTCATTTGGGCATATGCCATGATGATGACAACATCATCAGGCTGCACCAAACGAGCAGCAGCACCATTGAGACAAATCTGCCCCTTTCCGCGCTCACCTTTGATGATGTAGGTGACAAATCGCTCGCCATTATTATTATTCACAATATGCACCTGCTCACCCTCAATCATGCCTGCAGCATCCATCAAATCCTCGTCGATGGTGATGCTACCCATATAGTTCAAATTGGCCTCAGTGACACGGGCACAATGTATCTTTGATTTAAGTACTGTCAGTAACATAACTTATTTATATCTAATGTTATCAATCAAACGAACCTTACCGCAATACACTGTAATGCAGCCTACAATGTAATCAGCCTCATCCCAAGTTGCTACGGGTTGCAAAGTATTACCATCAACCACTTCGAAATACTCCAACTCCAAGCCTTCGGTATCGGCAATCGCCTGCTCTACCATCTGCTTTGTTTCAGAAAGAGAGTGGTCTTCTGCAAACTTTACACTGGTAAAAAGAGCCTTCGAGATAGCCAAGGCTGTCACGCGTTGTTCAGGAGCAAGCAAGGTATTACGGCTACTCAGCGCAAGGCCATCAGCCTCGCGTACGATGGGACAACCTACAATCTCCAATGCAAAGCCCTGCTGGCGCACCATCTCACGAATGATTGCCAACTGCTGGAAGTCCTTCTCTCCGAAGTAGGCACGGGTAGGCTCTACATACATAAAGAGTTTGCTCACAATCTGCGCCACGCCATTAAAATGCCCAGGGCGATATACACCCTCCATCACTTTATCAAGGGGAGCAAAATCAAACACACGGGTATCGGGTTCTGGATATACCTCCTCAACAGAAGGTGCAAATACACAGTCCGTTCCGAGTGAAGAGAGCAGTGCGCAGTCGGCATCCAATGTACGTGGATAGCGCTCAAGATCTCCCTTATCATTGAACTGTGTGGGATTGACAAATACACTCACTACGGTGACGTCATTCTCCTCAACACTACGCTTCACCAATGAGGCATGTCCCTCATGCAAGGCACCCATTGTGGGCACCAAGCCTATGCTTTTGCCTTCGCTACGCGCTGCAGCGAGATAGGCGTGCAAGTTTTCTACGGTTTCAACTACTAACATTTCAGAAAATCTCTAAAAACGCTGCAAAATTAGTGTAAAAAATCGATAGAGTGAAGATAATACAAATTTATTTGCATCGCAACGCAAATAAAACGACATAATCTTCTTCGAACCATTTTTTTTGCACTATATTTGCATGATTATCACAAAATGTAAACTTTGACAAAATGAAAAGAATATTTATGACCCTCATTGCAGGGGTATTGGTAGCATTCGGAGCACAAGCAGCTGAAGAACTCGACATTCGTAAGATAACCAATGGTACATACAGCGCCAGAGGTGTAGGTGGTATGCGTTCAATGAACGATGGTGAACACTACATGATGATTGGCGGTGGCGGTACGTGCATCGTACGCTACGCCTTCAAGACAGGCGAAGTCGTTGACACCCTATTTTCGGTAAACGATGCACGCGACTGTGAGTTCAAGCGTTTCGATGGCTACATCATGTCGCCCGCCGAGGACCGCATCTTGATACAGACCAATACAAAGTCAATCTATCGTCGCTCATTCACAGCTGACTACTATATATATAATGTGGTCAACCGTACCCTCCAGCCCCTCTCTAAGGGAGGTCCGCAGCAGGTACCTTCATTCTCACCCGATGGCAAGATGATTGCTTTCGTTCGCGACAACAACATCCACTTGGTAAAGCTGATGTTCAACAACAGTGAATCACAGGTAACCACAGATGGTAAGTTCAATGAGGTGCTCAATGGTATTCCCGACTGGGTGTACGAGGAGGAATTCTCTATGAACAAGTGCTATGAGTTCAGCGCCGACAGCAAGATGATTGCATACGTCAAGAGTGTCGAGAGTCACGTACCCTCTTTCTCTTTTGCAATGTACCAAGGTATGGCACCCAGCCACAAGGAGAACGCACTCTACCCCGGTGCCTACACCTACAAGTACCCCATGCCTGGCGTAGATAACTCAAAAGTTAGCGTACACACCTTTGACATCAAGTCTATGGTGACACGCAAAGTAGACCTTCAGATTGATGAGGAGGACTATATCCCCCGCATACACTTCACCTCTGATCCCGAGAAGTTGGCTATCATCACTTTGAACCGTCATCAGAGCCGTATGGATATATACATGGCCAATCCTCGCTCTACCGTATGCAAATTAGTGTTGCGCGAAGAGTCACCCCAGTACGTTAACGAAGCTACCTACCAGGATATTAAGTTCTACCCCAACAATTTCATCCTGCAGAGCCAGCGCAACAATTACAACCACCTGTATCTCTACGACCTCAATGGCCGTCTCGTGCGCCAGCTCACCGATGGTAAGTATGAGATAACCAACTTCTACGGATGGGATGAGAAGACAGGTGACCTCTACTACCAGAGCAATGAGCCCAGTCCCATGCGCCGCGCCGTATACCGTCAGGACAAGAAGGGCAAGAAGACCCGCCTCACTCCCGAGACAGGTACTAGCGATGCCATGTTCAGCAAGAACCTGCAGAACTTCGTGCATACACATTCTGACATCAACACACCCTCTGTCATCACCATCGAGAATGTCAAGGGCAAAGTACTCAAGACCCTCGTAGACAATAAGGATCTGGCAGAAAAGCTCAATCAGCCCGGCATGCCCACAAAGGAGTTCTTCCAGTTCACCACCTCAAATGGCACTGTGCTCAATGGATTCATGGTGAAACCCGCTACTCTCGAGGGCAAACATCCCGTCATCATGTACCAATACAGCGGTCCCGGTTCGCAAGAGGTACTCGACAGCTGGCGTGCTGGCTTCTATGGCGGCACCTTGTGGGAGACCTTCCTTGCTCAGCAGGGCTATGTAGTCGTATGCGTTGATGGCCGCGGTACTGGTGGCCGTGGTGCAGAGTTCAAGAACTGCACCTATCTGGAGCTAGGTCTGCGCGAATCAGAAGACCAGGTCGAGACTGCTAAGTATCTTGCTACCCTCCCCTACGTTGACAAGAACCGTATCGGTATCTGGGGTTGGAGCTTCGGAGGCTATAACACGCTGATGTCAATGTCTACTGGCGAAGCAGTATTTAAGGCAGGTATTGCCGTAGCACCTCCCACCGACTGGAGATTCTACGACTCAGTATATACAGAGCGTTTCATGCGTACCCCGCAGGAGAATGGCGAGAACTACGACAAGACCTCAGCCATCACTCGCGCCCGCAATCTTAATGGCAGTCTCTTGCTCATGCACGGTATGGCCGACGACAATGTACACGTACGCAACAGCGTCGAGTACTCAGAGGCTTTGGTACAAGCTGACAAGCAATTTGACATGCACTACTACACCAACCGTAACCATAGCATCTATGGCGGTAACACCCGTTATCACATTTTCACCAAGATGTTCAACTTCTGGAATGAGAAATTGAAATAAGAACATGGCGACACAGAAAACCACAAAGAAAGAAAAAGAGAAGAAAGAGATTAAGTGGATAGAGAATATCCGCACCACCATTAAGAACGAGACTGCACAGTTTATCGTAGGCTTGCTCTGTGTGATGGTGTCCGTATACATGTTGCTGGCATTCTCTTCGTTTATCCTCAATGGCGGTGCAGACCAAAGTGCATTGGAGCAGCTCACCATCACTGAAGCCTTAGCAGACTCCACTCCCGACACTGTAAACAATGCTACTGGTCGCAGTGGTGCCCATATCGCACAATTGCTCATCAATGGTTGCTTTGGCGTATCGGCCTATAGCATTGCAGTCTTCCTACTTGTCTTGGGTCTTAACTTGATGCGCACCTACAAGTTCAACCTCAAGCACTGGGGAATCTGCTGTGCCACCATTCTCGTGTGGGGCTCACTATTCTTGAGTGTCACTGTTGATAAATGGCTAACCACTTCACCTATCTATTGGGGTGGCTACCATGGTCGCAATGCAGCCGCATGGCTCAATAGCCAGTTTGGCCTACCTGGCATCCTCATCTTATTGGTGGTGACAGCCATCCTCTTCTGCATATACCTCACAAACAACACCATCGAGGTAATACGCAAACTACTCCACCCGAAGTCATTACTTCCAGGTAAGGATGAGGTAGAGGAGATGCCCTCTCCTACCCCCACGGAGACTATAAATACCAATGTAGAGTTCACTATCGAAGAGCAACCCTCGACTGAAATTGAGTGGAACACCGACGAAACCTCTGAGGGATCTATTTCCGAGACCGATGAAATGGAGATGGAAATTGTAGGTCCTACTCCCGAAGAAACAGAGGAAGTCGAGGAAGCGCCACAAGCTGTTACTGATAAAGAGGAAGCTGAGTTTACCATTGAGATTAACGAAGAAGAGGAGGCCGAAAAGATTATCGAGCCCTATAATCCTCGTCTCGACCTCTCACGCTACAAATTCCCTACCATTGACCTGCTCAACAAATCTGGTGACGACTCCCTCTCGGTAGACCGCGAGGAGCAGAACACGAAGAAGGACAGCATCATACAGGCACTACGTAATTTTGGTATTGAGATCAGTTCTATCAAAGCCACCGTAGGCCCCACCATCACCCTCTACGAGATTACCCCCGCCCCTGGCGTACGTATCTCAAAGATCAAGAATCTCGAGGACGACATAGCCTTGACGCTTGCCGCCTTCAGTACCCGTATCATCGCCCCGATGCCAGGTAAGGGTACCATCGGTATCGAGATTCCCAATGCCAATCCGCAGATTGTATCTATGCACTCAGTCATCGGGAGCCGCAAGTTCCAGGAGTGTACCTATGAGCTCCCTGTAGCCATCGGTAAGACCATTACGAACGAGATCTTCATGTTCGACCTCTGCAAAATGCCCCACCTCCTCGTAGCAGGTGCCACCGGTATGGGTAAGTCAGTAGGTCTGAATGCTATTATTACATCATTATTGTATAAGAAGCACCCAGCTGAGCTCAAGCTTGTGATGGTAGACCCCAAGAAGGTAGAGCTTAGCATCTACTCTTCTATCGAGAAGCACTTCCTTGCCAAGCTCCCTGATGGTGAGGATGCCATCATCACCGACGTAACCAAGGTGGTACAGACACTCAAGTCACTCTGTGTAGAGATGGACACCCGCTACGACCTGCTCAAGGCTGCTGGCGTACGCAACTTGCGCGAATACAATGAGAAGTTCATCAATCGCCAGCTCAACCCCGAGAAGGGACACAAGTTTATGCCCTACATCGTGGTCATCATCGACGAGTTCGGCGATCTCATCATGACTGCAGGTAAGGAGGTAGAGCTTCCTATCGCTCGTATTGCCCAGCTCGCTCGTGCTGTGGGTATACATATGATTATCGCCACCCAGCGACCCACCACAAACATTATCACTGGTACCATCAAGGCTAACTTCCCTGCCCGTATTGCCTTCCGCGTATCGGCAATGATTGACTCACGCACTATCCTCGACCGTCCCGGAGCCAACCAGCTCATCGGCCGAGGCGATATGCTGTTCCTCCAAGGTAGCGACCCCGTACGTGTGCAATGTGCCTTTGTTGATACTCCCGAGGTTGAACGTATCGGCAACTACATCAGCGACCAGCAGGGCTACCCCACCGCTTTCTATCTGCCTGAATACGTAGATGAGAATGCTAGTGAAGGCAGCAACCTCGACGATGTAGACCTCAAGCGTCTTGACCCCATGTTTGAGGATGCAGCACGCCTCGTCGTGATTCACCAATCAGGTTCTACTTCACTCATCCAACGCAAGTTCTCTATCGGTTACAACCGTGCAGGCCGTATCATGGACCAGCTCGAAAAGGCTGGTATCGTAGGTCCCGTTGACGGCAGCAAACCTCGCCAGGTACTCTGTGCAGATGAGATGGATTTAGAGATGAAATTAAACAATTTGGGTAATTTGTAGTCTATAAAGAAAGGAACAAAAATTGTAGACCACTAATAATATGACACGTACCAGACTTTTTATCATATCACTCGCCACACTATTCGCGCAGAGCATATCAGCGCAAGGCACAGCAGAGGTGTGGATTAGCAAAGCTGTATCACAGTTTCAGAACAAGGGAGCAGAAGTCACCTTCCGCATCAACGAAGAGGGCTTCCACATGAGCGGAAAGCTGCTCATGGAGGGAGACAGCTACCACTTTGACACGGAAGAGATGAAGGTATGGTTTGATGGTACCACACAGTGGACCATGCAGTACGACGATGAATATAGCGAGCTCTACATAAGCAATCCTACCATTGAGGAGCAGCAGAGCATCAATCCCTACCTACTGCTCAAGAACTACAAAGAACACTTTACAGCTAGAGATGGTAGCGAGAAGACAATCGCGGGCAAGCCCGTGCACGAAGTTATCCTCACCGCTAAAGATGACCAGCAGGAGCTCTCAAGCCTGCGCGTATATATCAAAAGCGATGGAAGCATTGCTGCCCTTGTCCTCGACTTCCCCGACGACCGAGAGTACAGAATCGAGGTGCGTACTATGCGCAGTGGACTTACCTTCCCCAAGCAAACCTTCACCTATTCAGAGAAGACATTCCCTGCTGATGAGGTGATTGATATGCGATAACAATCAGCCTCTCCGTTTATAAGTTATCATAAGCATAGAGAGAACTCACAAAGACATAGACAACAACAAGAAGCACAACAGCGACAGAGAACAAAGATAAGAAGGATCTATAAATAAAGAATCAGGAAGGAAAACCCTATGTGGATAATCCTTCCTGATTTCTTTTTGTAGGATGGATGCGTATAGATGAGTATTTTCAGTACTGCACTTTACGCATCCTTTGCTTTATTGTCGACGCTCTACGATTTATTTGATGACAGTCTTTTGTCCATTAATGATGTAGACTCCCTTCTCAAGGCCATCGATAGACTTAGCATCCAGACGTACGGGACGACCAGTGATGTCATAGATTGTCACGCGTTTTTCTTCTGTCACATTGTCAATACCATCAGCCAACTTCACTGTGATAACGCAGGTAGCCTGTACATCGCCCGACTTAGCGGTGATGGTGGTTGTTCCCTCTGCTAAGCCAGTAACAATCTTTCTTCGTATAGCAGCCACCTTTGTATTTGATGATTTCCATGTTATCGACTGATCTGTAGCATCCTCGGGCAATATAGTTGCCACGAGCTCCAGTGTCTCACCTACATGAATTGTTGCTTCCGTGTAGTTAAGAATAATTTCTGACACAGGGATGTATCGCTCTTCCACTTTTATAGTACAAGTTGCTTTTTTGCTTCCTGCTGTAGCAGTAATGGTAACTGTACCAGGCTTCAGAGTAACGACTACACCATCCTCGACGGTAGCGATAGAAGCATCAGAGGTGCTCCATGTCACGGTCTTATCGTCCGCATTATCCGGGTTCACCGTTGCGGTGAGTGTCAGCGTATCGCCCTCTGTAACGGTAGCTGTTGTCTTACTCAGTGTGATACTACTTACCAGTATGGGCTTCTTGGTTACAGTCACTGCACAAGTAGCTTCCTTATCACCCACCTTGGCTGTGATGGTGGCTGTTCCAGGAGTGAGACCTACCACTACGCCTTTGACGGCGATGGCAACATCTGCATTCGAGGTACTCCATGTCACCTTCTTATCGGTAGCATAGTCGGGAGTCACAATAGCGTTGAGTGTCAGTGAGCTTCCCTCTTCCAAGGTAATCTCCCTTTGACTAAGGGCAACCCCTGTCACCTCGATAGCAGGGAACTTAGCGAGTGCCTCCTTCGGGCTGAAGATGCCTGCGGGATAAATCGCATTTGAGTTGCCTCCGTCGGGAGTGCTATAGCTATTGATGACCATTTCTCTGCTGCCACCCACATTAATATAATGGGTGTCATCGAAGTATGCCACGAAGGTAGTATCGTGAGCACCTACCTTGAAGAGGATAGCGTCGGTAGGCACATCGGTCAGTGCACCCTCCTTGTTGACGAACTTCTTCTCTGCTGCGTGGTAGAGGTAGAGAGTAGCGCCATTGTCATTGCTAATGAAGGCAAACTGCTGGCGTGCATCGGTCTTGGCAGCTGCGATGTCGAGGTCTGCGGTCGACTTCAGTGCATTGCCACCCTCTGCTACAGCCCATGCGGTAGCTCCCTTGCTGTGGTGTGGCTGTGAGATGTAGTAGAGCTGATTGTTGCCCAGCTGTGCGATAGAGGCTACGATGTCTGAAGACTTTTCATAGATTATTACATTGTCACGCTTGAGGCTGAAGCTCTGGATAGTCATACAGTTCTGTCCGCTCATATTGACGAGCAATCCCAGGCTCACGGTGGTCTCCTCGGTGAGGATGAAGGTCACCTTATTGGTTGTAGCCTGTTCCTTGGGCTTCATAGCGGTGTATGCCAGTGCCTGGTCGAGCTCAGCTGTCACGGGCAGTGTATTGCCTACTGCTGCCACTACATAGCTGCTGCCGCACTGTCCCTCGAAGGAGTTGTCATACGCTGCCTCGAAGGTGTAGTATCCTGCCGATAGGGTCACGGTCTGGTATATCTTATGGTCATTCAGCGAAGTGCTGAAGTTGTCCCACTTGGTCGTAACGGTGAGGCACGATGCCTTGTTCTTGTCGACGTGAGCACCTGTGGTGATGTTGCCCTCGGTGACAGCATTCTCGATGGTCCACTTCTGCAGTGCGAAGGTGCGGGTCGAGAGGTTCGGGTTCACGCATGTGCTGCTAAAGGCGAAGGGCTTCACATAGTTCACCAGGTGCTCTGCGGTGATGTCTGTGCTTACATTCTCCTCGAAGTTGAGGTTGAAGACACCCTTTGAGAGTGCCCAAGCATCTCCGTCAGGACCGAAGTTGGTACGTACACCATGGTTAGCATTTGAAGTAGCATCCTGCACATCGCCACCGCTCTGGTTGAAGCTATAGTAGAGGCTGAGTTGGTTGTCTGCTTCTGCCTGAGCCACATCCTCGACAGGAGCATTAGAGAATACCTTCATCTGCTCTTCTGTGAGTACGGTGCCCCATACGCGCAGCTCATCGATGCTTCCATTGAAGGGAGCTTGTGAGCCACCGATGCGGAAGGTGCTAATCGCGGGCAGTGCAGTGGTCGTGCTCATGGTGCGTGAGAGTCTCAGCCATCCGTCACGGTAGAAGAGTACCTTACCCTTATTGAAGGTGATGGCGTAGTGGTGCCACTCATTGGGAATCACAAAGTTGTCAGCAGTCACAGCACTCTGTCCCTTTACATGGAGGGCCAGCTTGCCGTTGCTCTGTGTTCTGACGAGCATAGTGCTCTCGCTCTCACCGATACCGTTAGAGTTTCCTCCGGTCAGCTGTCCGTTCATCCACCAGTCGATGGTGAAGGCATTCTGTCCCTCTGTGAGCGGAGCCTTCTTGGCGGTCACGGCAGCAGCATTACTGCTGAAGAGGAGTCCGTTCTTACTGTCAGCATTAGTCACTGTGATAGCATTCTTGCGTGATACGCTGCTGCTACCCTTGCTATTGGCTGCGGTGAGCGATACAGAGTATACACCAGGCTTGTCAATAGCAAATGTCTTATGCTGGTCGTATGCGATGTAGTTTGCACTACCATTGGTCACGCGCCACTCCCATTGAGTAGGAGCATAGAGCGACTTGTCGACGAGGCTCACAGCTTCGCCCTTGACAACTACAGCAGGTGCGATATTAAAGTCAGCCTCGGGAGCTACTTCAGTCACCTCAATCTGCTCTGAGTGGCTCTTCTGTGTGCCATCGGGGGCGGTCACAGTGAGTGTCACGGTGTAGGTGCCTTGATTGATATATGATGTAGCGGCATTCACCGTCGTAGCCTTCTCTTCCTCTGCGCCAGGCATCTCCCACTGATAGAGGTATCCTGTCAAGGGGTTAGAAGCCAAGAAGGTAACGCGCTCACCTGCCGGCACATTGCGTGTGCTCATCGTGAAGGTAGCATCCACCTCGGGAGCTGCCTCTACGGTGATGTCGTACGATGCTGTAGCTGTGGTGCCTTCAGAATTTGAGGCTGTCACCGTTACGGTGTGTGTACCTGTGGTGCCGAATGTCATGGTGGGGCTTGCCACTGTAAGGTTCTCTATGCCTGCAGCCTCGGCTGTCCATGCTATATGGGTCACAGCAGTGTTGTATGTCGCACTGAGTGTCACGGGAATACCTACATGTACGGTACCCTTAGGAGCATTGATGCTGATAGTAGGTGCTGCATCGGGAGTACCCAGTGTAGGCATGTTCTGGCTCACTTCGCTGTAGGTACCCTGCAGAGTAGCATGGTGTCCGCCTACACAGTCAAACATCATCTGACTGCCTTCGGCATTTGTAATGAGGTCCCCCTTGAGGTAAGCCACGAGTCCTTGTGGCATGATGCTACCTACAAACTCAGCATTCTTGCATGCCTTAATCTCGGCAGCTGTGCGTGCTGTGTTCCAGATACGAATCTCGTCGTATTGTGCATTCTGTGCGTTCTGTGCGCCATTGGATGAGAATACCA
>JAEIGA010016616.1_pt1 | contig 11191 bp, 8 predicted proteins | sample 9270691 | NCBI WGS metagenome assembly JAEIGA01 (sample SAMN17057246, study PRJNA624740) | gut metagenome | biome: biome; isolation source: fecal sample | host: Bos grunniens | place: China: Xizang | collected 2019
CGCCCTGCGTGATTCACAAATCGCTAGATATCAACACTTTAGCCCATTGATGGCTGGCATTTTAGCCCACCATCAAATCGTCATATTGCTGATTATCAACATATTGCACATCACGGCCCATCCAAGATTGCGGCAGAATTCCGTGGTACCCATCCACCTGACACTCACCTCAGAAGCTAGTTATTGCCGATCATTTAGCAATGCTAAAATTATGGTTATTCTGAATTAATACTAATATCATAAGTATTGCTTGTTGTCTTATGTTGGTCACGAACCTGCCCACCAAAGTACCACATAAGTACCACCGGGAAGCGAAAAACTGCGAGCTCCGGATGGCTTTCGCTTTGCGACATTTCGGTGGCATTAATCCGTCTGACACTCAACAGATTAGCGACTCTTTATCCCCAAAATCCGAAGGATAAAGAGTCGCTAACTTGTTACACAGCAAAGAGTTGGGCTCCACCGGGAGTTGAAAAGATGGGCAGTAATATTATGCCCTAATCAATCTCACGCGCTTCAGCTTGGCTTTTGTGATCCCCAATTCAGTCCTCATTGCGTTAATGATTTCTGTTAGAAATTCTTCTTGCTCATTATGAAGAAGGGGACGGCCAGAATTTGTTCTTTCTACAAGAGTATTGTAGTAATCAATGACCAAATTGGAAAGGTCCGGACCAGAATATAACATGACTTTATTTGTCGATGCCTGTAATTTTAAAAAATTATCTCTATTACTCTCATTCACCATTCTCTGAAGAGAATCCAAATAAATAGCAAACTCCGATCTTCTTACATCATCGATCTTCGCTAATCTTCCTAAAACATACTCTTCTTTCTTTCCTAAATAAGAAAACACACTTGGTATAAGAGCACCCAGACACGCAGCTGCTGCTGCAATGATTGATGTTAATACGATGTTGTCCATATGAATTAAATTTATTGGATTGACTTGAACTAAAGACTCTTGGTCGCTATCTCCTCCTTCACGATTACGCGTGCTGTTTCATTTTATTTAATCCTCCATCTTCCCCAAAGTTAACCAAACGAATGAAGGTTTCCTAAACTTTAGGTAGCAGTTCGATTCTGCTCGGGGCTTGAACTCCTTTCATTGATTTTCGACGAGGCCTCTTCAGTTGATATTGTAAACGTCTCAGTCAAGATCTCGACCAAGGCATCCTTGTGCTCCACATTACAGCCAATTTCTAGGACATCATCCCATGTAAAATCCAATATATAACGACGGCTTACCAACTCTTGTTGTTTAGCTTGGCGGAGCTTTTCATTAAGGAAATCTGACTCATCTATATAATACGCTTCACCATTTTCAACAAGAGGAAGATATCTCCACTCTCTTTCTAAAGAAAAACACACTTCACGAGGTGAAAAGGCTTTTCGTTTCTTATCATAATAATGACCTCTATACTGCTTAAGAAGACCTAACATTAGATTAACTGGATAAAATATCTCACGTTCATTCTTATGATTGGCCGCATAGTCAACTAGTGCACGATATATAGCAGAAGACAATGTAGACTTCTCAGAATAATATGTAACTGGTGACACATTCTTTCGGATAGCCCATTCTTTACTCATCTTAACATAAACATCTGATGAGAAATTTATAATATGTTCTTCCAGTTCACCCCTACGAAGATCTGCAAAACAGACGACAGCAAATGCAAAACGCATGACCTCTTTAAGATAGGATGCTTCTTCCAAACAAAAGAATGGATAAAAAGCACGACTACGTAATATACTTGTTAAGCCCTAAACGAAGTACAATGGTATAAGCCATCCATCTCCGACAAAGCACCATCTCTGAATTCTGTCATAAAAACTACAATTTAACAAGCATACCCTTAGACACACATGTGTGCCTCCTCTTTCATCAAGAGTCAATCGATTAAAGCCGATTTTGACCTATCGACATCCTTGATTACTGTTACTTCCCAAAATTAACAAAACAAGCTCAACTTTCCTACTGTCCATATCTCCAACTCAACAAACGAGAGCCGAAGTCCGCGTAAAGACATCTATGCAGTCCACCTTCTCCCTCCCCCCCATATTCTACCCACAAAAAAACGACATTTCAACATATGGGTGGAGGGGCGCACACATAAACATAAAGTCTATCGAGACTAAGTTATCCTCTCCTTTGCACCAAATTTTAATTGAAACATGGAAACTTTAACTTTCAATATTAGCAGGGGGATTACAATGGCTGCAAACATGGTCCATTGGATAGTGATGATGGCAAATATTTGGTCCACTCTCCAAGTAAACGCTGTTGACCCAGTAGTTCTTAGTTTCCTATGCGATTGGGACTTCTTACTACAAAGTCTTCAAGGTGTCGCTCCTGCGACTAAGTGATAGGAGAGGCATAGCACAATGATCACCATCGTATTAAGACCTGCCATCTGCGATAGGGAGACAGAAAATTTTTACAGAGAATACAATATTTGCCCAAAACGGGTAGACATTGACATTAAAATTGCCGAAATTCACGTTTAAATCTTTAAAACATGAAATTATGATAACCAGCGAGAGGATTTCTTCACGTGTCATCATAACCTTTGCATAGTGGTATGGATATTCCTCCTGTCCGTCACCTCTAACAGTTATTCATCTAGCGATGTCAACAACGGATTTCAGGTTCGTTGTGTTAGTTTGGACTCACCGATACAGTAAGTAAAATTTAAAAAGTTAATGTTTATAGTGCGCCACGCTATCTATCTATAAAAGGTTATAGAGTGTTGCAATATAAACTTATTGGTAGATGCTTACCCTCATCCGGACATATCAATACATATATACAAAAAAGAGAGGACAACTTTTGTTAGTCATCCTCATCTTGTTTGGCATTATTCTTTTATGCAGCGAATCTGATATCCATGAGAAGAATCAGGTGTTGCATAAGTAGACACGATTCTTGTTTTGTTTTCTGTATTATTAATTGCTGCTTGGTTTAGTGTAAAGCTTCTGTGGTTAGTAACAGTATACTCCTCTCCATCTTCTTCACTAATCGTACTTACAGGATCCCATTGTATAAAATCCCATGGTGTTGTACTTAACCTTCTACTTCTTTTTACATTTTCAACCTTGACATGATCTATGGCTTTACATCTTAAGACATTCATGTTGGTATATGCTATATCAATCTTATCTTCAGTGTTTTCGTAGTATAGTGCCTTATCCTGCCCCAATAAATAACCGAAAGTACTTGCTATCGGAACAGTGTAAACATAATTATAGTAGGTTGTAGTAGTGGTTGTCCTTATACCGGTTTGTTCTTTATCTCTCCTTCCTGTACCTGACGTAATCTCAACCTCATCATCAGAGTCTGTTACCGTATATGTACTAGGTGTGGTATATTCCCTATCGTCTTGAGTTTTATACTGAACTTGTGTCCCCGACCTATATCCAGAATAAGGATAGTAAACATCGTTAGCTAGATTGGCCTGATCATAAAATAGCATAACTCCGGAGGCCCCAAATAGTCCAGTAACATCTAGATTGACATGTTGAGGGGTAGCAGAAGGCCACTCATCATATTTAGGGACTCTATAACCTGGAGGGCAAGGGTCATGCACTGCCTTAGTATCGTCGTCTCGATTGGAGTCATTAGCAGGATTAAAAGTGGCAGTTCCATTAACGCCTCCACCGATATATGCGCTTTCTATAAAAGGATTTTTATTATTAAAACGATAATATAGCCCTAGACCTTCGACGGCAGCTGATGTTGCAACAGTAGCTCCCAAATTTCTATCCATCAACTGCTTAGCATTAGGATATGTCTGGGTTCCAACAGTTGCCCATTCTGATTCATTTCCAGCACTGAAATCGGTGCAGAACCAAAGATGCCATGACCAGATAATCTTTCTGGACTCATCTGTTCTTGCCTTATCCACCAAGGCAATGACAACATTACCGTTAGGGACCACATTAATAAGAGGTGCTTGGTCAATGTGGAATGATATCATATTGGTAACTGGATCGTATGTCTCGTTTGATATCTTGATTGATGTGATATCACTATATCCTTCAAACTGAGCTTTATTTACCAATATTTCCACATCCACTCCACCTTCGCATGGTATTGCATGCTGTAGGTCATTGTATGCACCCATGTATGCAGGGAAGTGATAATCGCCAGGTTGACTGATCACATAGCAATTGGCAGCCTTGCCCGCTTTAGCTACAGGGTTGTTGATGGTGGTAGTATTCACTCTATGATCGAGATTATCTTGATCCTGATCATTCTTATTTGTATTCTGAATTGTCAAATCATTCGAATAGTGAGTATTTCTGGCGATAGAGAAGTTATCAATGTTGTCTCCACCAAGAAAAATCTTATAATTGATGGTTGCACTATTGATCGCATACTTGACAAAATTGCCCTCTATTTGTATATAAACCGGGTATGCCCTATATTCGTCGGTATTCGGGTAATTCTTCGGCTTATATTCTTGTGCCTGATTCGCGTTCGCTATCGGATTCAAATAAAATTCCGGCACGTAGAATGAGTAGCTATATCCGCTACCTGAGTTGTTATATATGTCAGTGTTAATCCCTGACTTCTGCATAGGGGTCGTGTTGTACTGGTTTGCTACACTCCTCCATGCGCTTTCATTATCACTATCCTCAACTAATTTTACCTTTGTCGGCAAATTATATAATTTAAGTGTTTGCAACTCATAATGGGTAAGCGTTTGAATAGCATTCTCAAAATCACTAAGATCAAGAGCCACCTTTAGATTTATAGACATTTTCGCAAATAGCCTATTGACACTAATTTGAACAGGATCTGCAGCACTACCTTCAAGACTGATGTCACTCGGAGTCATGCCGAATGCAGGAAGACATTTAACATTTGTAGCTCCGTTTATAGTCATCTGAGGCGTTCCCATCGGAACATCATCTCCATGAGTAGCATAACTAAAATGCTCAGGTCCAAGGACTGCAGCATTCAGGCTTGTAAGATTGTTGATGAGCGGAGTGTTATTGGTCTCGTTGTAGATGAAGTTTTTAGGAACGTTAACTATAAAGCATGCCTTAACCTTTTTAACGGTCTTCTTGTCAACATTAATTTTTTGAGTTGGGATGCTTGTGACTGGATCAGTTCCTGAAATCAGGTTGTCTGAACAATAAACCAAATTACCATTGCCGGTGTTTGGAGTGGTATCAAAGACAAGAAAATAGCAACTATAAATGTTTGTTTCAACACCAGGTGTGGCTGCAGCTTTCGTCTCCACCACCTGATTATTGAACCCCACAGGCCTAGCCACAAACTCGACATACCCATCAGAATTCTGAGGGGTATCTATCGGTTCCTCCAAACCGCAAGAACACAGGCAAAATAGCGTCGCGAGTGCGAGGAAGAATATATGTATTTTTTTCTGACTCATTATTCAAATTAATTAAATGTATGTGGAACTGTTACATCCTTCCAAGCGCCTGCCTGAAGTGAACCTGAACCATCGGGATCCTCATAACTTCCCGTCACAAACGTATCGGCAGTTCTGTTGATAGTCAAAGTGTAGCGACTTCCCGCAACAAAAGTAGCGTCGGCCTCCCTGTATGTGTTTGCTGTAGCTGGGAAGGCAAAATTATCATCCTGGCCGAGTGCATTCTCGTATGTAATTTTCACTCGGTATTTCAATCCTCCTCCAGGTAAGAACAGCACAGGGCCATAAACAGCAAAATTATTTTCTGAAGTCGAAGGAGCTATTGTAGCCGACTCGTTTCGGAGAGTAAATGTCTTTGTTATATAAGCCACCTTCGTTGGATCATCAGTGGTCTTATTTAGCACTATGTCATCAGAGTCTGCTAAATATATCTTTCCACCTGCAGGAATCTGCACATCTAACTCAACCTTCTTAAGTACAAGAGACGGATATGTTGTTGTCTCTCCGTTTACGACTGCCTGTTGATTCACAATCTTAAGATCTAATGCACACAGACGATGTCTCAAATCAAAACGAGCAGCGCCAGTTGCAGTCTTTGTTGTGGTAAGCGCATCTGTCAAAACATCTATCCCGCTATCGGTATCAGAATTATACAAAATATAAGGTGAACCGTTTTGGATGCAAACATTATCTTTCATACCCGTATACGGATAAAAAGCGTAGAAGGTATGCTCGTCCGATGACATCCATGGCTGTAAATAATCATAACTATAAACACCTTCTGAAGGATATACCCTAGCTATCCAGCCAGTTCCCCTAGCATCTGTTGAAAACTTATAGCTATCATGCTGGAAAAGAGGAGCGCCATCATAATATCCCATCACACCAAATGCATCATTACCGATATCTGACAGGTTAACATATCGTAGCTCAGTTTCAGATTTTGTTTTAACGGATTCTAGAACTTCAGGCTCGAAGAATATGTATGAGCGAGAAGAGTCCGGCACAGGCTGTGTCGAATCAATTGTCTGCTTTGAACACGCAACAAAGAACATGAGCGTTGCTGCAAAAGCTATATATAACCTATTCTTCATTTACTTTTTGCTCTATAATTACATTATGATATTGTCCGAATCGGCGGCGCCACCATTATTCCAATCAACAACAAGAGGTTCGCTAAAGCTGACGTTATCTGGTGCTATCTTAATCTGGTAGTGATAGTGCTTTCCAGCTTCCCACTTGACTGGAGTAGACGCTGATGACTTAGTGTATCCTGACGCATCAGCATCAAGCGATATTGTAAGTTCTACTGTAATCTCACACTCTTCCGGAAAGACTAAACGTTCTGCTGAAACAATTTCGCTAAATGCAACTTGTCCTCCTTGGGGAATTCTAGACATGTAAATGTACATATCGTCATTGTTTAAAAAACTATTCTCACTATCGGTTTTACTATCAAGAATAAAGGCTCCCTCCGAGAATTCTGTTGCTATTTTTGTATTACCGTAAATCTTGATCGCATAAATAATGATATCATAATCACGTGACTTATTTGCAAGCGAGAAGCTAATCTTGGAGAGCATATGTTCAAACGTAAGATCAACGGGAGTATTAGTTGAATTTAATCGGGTAGTCACTCCTGTTTTGGACGCCTCCAACAAATCGACTTGATTTGAGCTCAAGTCCCAACCGCTATACTTCTCACCGTCAAATTCTCCAAAATAAAGAGAAAGATCAGAAGAATCTAAGTTGCCATGGATTGGAATTGACTCTGATATTGCAGCTGGGGATACAGCGTAGAAATTGTATTCACCTGGTTGCCAATAGCGAACTGGTGAATATTTCCATGTCACAAGCTCATCTACGATTTCTTTCTCTACTTCTGTACCATCACCGAATACCCTATGGTCAGGCTGATCAAGTTCTTCGGATGTTCTAGATGCCCATACCTTAAATTGTGTAAAGGATTCTGGAAGATTTGATGTCTTTGTGTCTACCCAAGTCTGTACTCTAGAGAACTCAATCGGCATATTTTCCCCTGCTGGCAAGTCAACGCCATGGATTTCCTCGCTGTTGCAAGAAGCGAGGATAAACATCACTCCAAGAAGGAGATATAATATGCTACTTTTATTTTTCATTCTATTCAATATCAATTATTTGATCGTCCACTCTATCCCAATCAGTCACGGAAACCGTGAATGAAATAGAAGCACCTGTTCCAATTGTAATTGTATAATTATACTTTCCATTAGACTGGTACTTTTCTAATTTTCCAGGAACGCTAAGGTTTATAATAATACCCTTATAGGCTACAGACTCTGTCTCATCATTAATGGTAAAATCAACAACCATTGTTAAATCCGAGGCATTTTGAGGGACGATATTTATCGGACCAGCGCTTGCCGTCTCAAACTCAAGAACCTGTTTGTCGGCTGGAGCAACAGGCGCTATAGGTATACATGTAACAGCAGGAGGTGTGTTCGGGTCCTCACTGACGCTACTGATAGAGAATGTACCACTAGGAATCAATGAAAGAGTTATTTTATCTACATCACCGCTAATACCTTCAGCAAACTGAACATCAAAGCTCACCTGAGAGAAAATGTGCCAGAACTTTAATTCCTGTGTATTCGATCCGCCTCCAGAAACACGAGTTTTCTTGATTCCTGCAGCTAGCATATCATAAGTGAGATCAGGTTCCTGTGCCTCGTATTTAGACGTCAAATCGTATGTGAAAGTCAACTGGTCTGCATTATTATCTGAGGCTGCTGTTACCCTCGGAACTGAAGTTCCAAACTCAGGAGCGGGATTCTCGATGTCATATGGGGCGAGTGCCAGGAAATTGTACTGATATCCGCTAATCCAATATGCAACGGTGGCAGGCTCGTACAAGCCTGTCTCTTCATTCTCTAACACTTGAGTAAGTACATTAGTATCCCAGAGATTGTATATTAGGTCGGAATAGATAGATCTTGCGATTCCCCATACGCCAAAACGATCATATAAATCGGAAAACTGCGGGGTCTGGGGTGTTTCGCCTCCCTTCACCCACACGGCCTGAGACGCCGCGGTGAAGCCGACCTCGGCCGGCTGAGGGTCTTCAGCTGGGGTGATGGTCTTCTTGCTGCACGCACTCAGGGCGAGGGCTGCGCAGAGCAGGATGGTCACTGTTTTTGTCTCAAGTCTCATTTCTTTTGGTCACTTTTTTTGCTTTTCCGGCGCTTTTTTGTCGCTTTTTCTCGGTGTCAAAAATGGCGCGAGTGCGGCCGAGAATCGCAGTTGGTAAAATTATCTTCGTTTTTATTCTTGGTTCCCAAAGCGAGACATTCAACTCGCTTTGGGATATTTAAACCCGGGTGGGGACGGAATTATGCAGCTGGAGTATTAGGATCTACTGGTTCCTCACCATTCTCGCCATTGTCTGGATCAGGAGTTACAGGAGTATCATCTACCTCAGTTCCAGTTGAAGGATCAACTGCAACAGCATCGTTCCAATCTTTCTCAAGAACAGGATTGAATGTAATAATGTTAGGAGCCAAAGTAACCTTGTACTTAACATAGTGATTAATTTCCCATGCATCCACTACACCCTCAACAGCCAAAGGCCATACTGATGTAAATTCGGTTTCTTTAGACGCTGTGTTAGTTGCATCTTTAATAGTGTATGTGATTGACACCATTTTGCCTGTAAGGTCCTGAGGGATTACGAGCCATGTTGAATATGTCTGATCAGATGCTGTCAAAGGAAGATCATAATCAACACTGTATTCTGCCGTTGTAGACTCTTTGTCATCGTTCAGCACATATGCCTTAGTATCATTTTCGCCATGAGTACCCCAAACATACTCATTCTCAGCGATTCTATTTGCAAGATCAACACCTACATTAAGGTCAGCCGTAGTTACTACATCCTTAATTATAATAGAGTTCAGAGTTACAGGATACAGGGCTGCTGTCTCAGATTTTGTGCTAAACACAAACTCAACTTTTGAGAGTGTATGATTGAAGAAAAGATCTACTCGACCCTTCTCGCCACCTACAGGTGTCTCGTCTTGATTCTGAATAACTACATCAGCAACCATCAGGTCATCATCTGCACCTGTCTGAACTCCTGCTTCGCTATACTCTGGAGCAACAACTGTGTAATCTTCAATTTTGTAATTTGTTACTCCAACATTAGTATAGAGGCCACCTTCCCCGCTGGTACCGCTGAGCTTGATTGCAGGGATACTATACTTTGGTGTTTCGCCATCCTTCTGACCTGAAGAAAGTGCAAAGAATACGAGATCTCTACCCTTACCTGGCCAGAAGTAGCTATTGTTTGTTGAAATAGCCCACTCACCGTTATTGTATGACCATCCTTTATTCTCCAGTCCATCATAATAGCCATTAAATGCAATCTCATTAGGCTCATCATCAAACGCATTAAAGACCGACAGAACGAATCCCTGAGTCTGAAGATTTTCAGTACCGGTAGCAGTAGCTGACTTAGTCAACTTGCTGATACCTGTCGAGAAAGTCATCGCTGACTTTCCATCAGGATTAACCTGATTGATGATTTCAGTCTTCTGGCAGCCTGCTGCGAGAAGAGTAGCTCCGAGAGCTACGAATAAAATCTTTTTCATAATGTAATTAATTAAGTTGATAATGATTAATAATTAATATTTTATAGTTTATATTTGAATTTCCACATCTGTCGGATCCTGCCAATCTCCCACGCTCGGATTAAATCCTCCTGCTGGACCCTTGATCTCGAGATACTCTTCTACCATAATCTCACCTCCCTTCGTAAGCGTCTTGATCTGACTTGTGAGATCCTTAAGCTTCATCGTGATAACATCACCATTGACAAAGTATAGAGTAATCGAATTTTTAATTGTCTCTTTTTGGTTTGGACCAAAAGACCAAAACTCGCCATATATTTCCCCATCTCCGATCTTATCTGTTGGATCATAACGCTTAATATCCATATCCACTGACTGGATACCAGCCTCATTCATTCGATGCTCATCCGTAGCGAGGTAAGCCGAAGTATACATTCCGGAGATATTCATCTTGGCTGTATGGATGTTTTGAAGTCCTTTTGCTCTGATTGTCAGGTAGTACTTAAAGCTCTTCTGAACAAGTTCTACATCAAGAAGTTGGTCTTCATATCCATCAAGCACGACAATATCCTTATACAAAGTACCGAATGTAGGGTCAGGCTCCACCATGTACATCTCAGTGACATCTGTTCTTGCTGAACTTTCTGCTACATTACTCTGTCGTGTATGCGTTTCTGCGGTGAGCGGATTGTCCATTCCTCTGAAGAAGTTCGCATCATACTCAGCAAAATCTGAAGTATAGAGCAAAAGGTCATAGATTCCTTCCTGAAGGTAAACTCCTCCCTGGAGGCCTTTGAATGATCCCTTATAAGCTACCTTCTGCGAGTTCTTCTCAAAGAAAATATACTTGGTGCTTGCAGGCTCTCCTGGATTTGAATATCCATTACTCTTGTGAGAAAGCAGCTGGCTCAAAGCAAGCGAATCAAAGTTTGCCTTGATGATCAGATTGTAGTGATCATGCGGCTCAAGGAGGTCCTTGCGCTGGCAAGCTGACGGCAGAAGCAAGAGGAGGGTGAGGCAGAGAGCCATCAGTGTTTTAATCCTGCTCATCTCTCACCTCCTTTTTTCTTTTTGAACAGCAGATAGACGAGAGAGACCTTGGCCTGGGTGGGGCCGAAGATGGATGTCTTCCACACCTGCTCACGCGGTGCGTCGAGCACGTAGTCGAAATCGTCCCAGTGGTAC
>JAEIGA010016617.1_pt1 | contig 11191 bp, 8 predicted proteins | sample 9270691 | NCBI WGS metagenome assembly JAEIGA01 (sample SAMN17057246, study PRJNA624740) | gut metagenome | biome: biome; isolation source: fecal sample | host: Bos grunniens | place: China: Xizang | collected 2019
CTGTCAAAATTTTTTTACGTAATTAAAATAAAACAAAGAATGCCAAAAAGATATTTTTCATTTAAACGTAAAAAATCCTCCCGTTATCAAACGGGAGGATTGGTCTTTATTTAATGACAACAAGATTGGGACCTTTGTCCGCCATTAAAGGACGAGAGAGAGCCTTTGTAAACTCTTCCATCACATCAACAGGGTCAGCGGGGTCAACCTTGAGCACCTTGAATATTTTTTCATCATCCATAGCGACGGAGAGCTCCGCGCTGTTTTTACTGACTTGAACAATTTTATCAGCACGGAACAACCAATTTTGGCACTTTACCCATCGAGGAGCAGCAGCATGAATAGCAATTTCAATTTGTTCTTCATAGCTGTCAAGCTCATCTTCTGTATTTGTGCGAATGGCAACGACGCCTGTCGTCGTATAAATCACAATCTTTTTATTAGCAACGATTGTCTTTACTGCAACGATATGGTTGACGTTGACAATTTCATCCTGAGTGGGAGTTACAAGAAACGTACTTATCACCCTTTCTTAATACTGATTTGCGGGAACACGCAGGCCATTAGCGTAAGCCTGAGAGTATTTCAGCTTCTTCATTTTTGCCCACTTAGTAACAAACTCGGTTAGTCCAGAAACAGAGTCAACATTGCTGTTGCACATGCCGTGAACCTGTCGAATCGCATTATGCTTATCAACTTCAACAGTAAAGAAAGGAGTGCTTTCCTTACCCTTTACACGGATAAACATAATATTCGTGTCGCCATTGGAAACAGAGGGGATATAAGAACGAACACAATGACGCAGAGTCATACCTTCTTCTGCAATGTCCACAGGCTTGGAAGGAGCAATAACACAGAACTTTTCATCACCTTCCCATGCCCACTTGTCCCAACGAGACTTATGAGAGGTAAAGTTTGCTTCGTGCTGAGCATTCTGTCTTGCTTCGTGAGCCAACTGGTCAGCATTAATCAGGTCAGTCATAACGGTATGGATATGTTCCAGCTCTTCCTGAGTGGAAAAACGAGGACGCAGTGCATTCATATAATTACCACTCTGAATCATTCTGAAAACGTCTCCGAACAGCGTGTCAAGAGTCATATAATGACGACGCATGTAGCGAGGAACGTTATCGTTACGCTCCAATGTCTGAGTACCATCAGAAATGGCATTCAGGTCCTTAATGAAGTAAATTGCATCTGCACGATACATATCGTACACCCGTGCAAGAGCGCCCGTGTAGGAGCCGCTCAGTCGCGTGCAATTAATAGTGTTCAGAATATAATCAAAGGTCACATTATCAATAGAATTGACAGCGGAATCGCAGAAAATATTCTTCATCGTGCGAATGATGGAGCGCGCATAGTATTCTTCCCAATACTGCAGCTTTGTTGCAGACAAAGAGTTGCGCCACTGGTTGATGGACTTGGACTGGTGGCTGTTAATGCCAATCATCTTGTGGATGTTTTTAGCCTTCCAGTCGATGTCTCCACAGTTCATTTCCATGAAGTTCTTCCAACTGGTGGAATAGGGGCTTTTCAGGTATTCCTGACACAGCCAATCAAAATCAGCCTTGTACATCTTTTCAAACTCAGGATACATAGTCAGCATATACAGAGCCGCGCTCTGGTTTGCCATTTCAGTAGAAATGTGCTTAAAGTATTCCAGCTTAGTGCCATCAAACACTTCAGGAGTCTGCATAACAACTTTGTCGGCCTTAAAGGTCTCAGCCTTCAGCTTTGCATGGCTATAAGCCCATTTGCCTCTCAGGTCGGAGCGACACTGAATGGCCTGAGTCTTATTGACATACATACGGCTGATTTCCAGGAATCGACCAGGACGAGACTGCATATACCATCTCAGGACTACCCATTCTTCATTGACGCGGTCTGCATAGCAGATGGTTTTTTCAGTAGAGGTAGAGAAAGAATGGTCAGGCAGTGCTACTGCGGTCAGAGAGTCAACCTGCTTCTGGTGTTCATTTTCAGGAATTGCCAGAGGCTTAGAGCGCATAAAGGGAGAAACATCCTTGTAACTGTCAAAGACTACGTACTTATTTGCGCCCAAATAACCAATTTCGAACTGTTCTTTGAAACAGGTCGTCAGGTTGGGGATGCGTTTAGTGTCGTATGCTTTGAACAGAGCGGTCAGCAGCGCCTGCGCCAGATATGCATCTTCTCTGATATGAGCCTTGGAGTGCTTGACCATATAACCATACATTTCGATATCCTGCCAAGCATAAACTTCTTTGTCAGGAGTTACCAGAACCATGGCAGCAATACGGGGAGGAGACAGCTTAATGTTGAAAGTTGCTTCTTCGTCAACTTTTTGTCCACGAATTGCATCGGAGACATCAGGAGCATTCCAAGAAAAGGTAACTTCGGCAGTGCCAGGGTAATTTACATGGTCTGCGAAACACCAGGTCGTCAGAACGATGCCGCATTCGTGCATCTGTGCACTCTGATAAGCATAGTGAATAATATCCTGGTCGACAGGGTCCTGATAATTCTTATAATGACGAATCATTCTAAAATTAGAGACCTCTGACGCCGCGATTTTACGCTTAGCATAAACATCGCCAGTAGACAGATTCAGTACGCACTTTTTCAGAATAGTGCCGCCTTTCTTCTGGGGAACTGTAGCCATAACACGAGCATAAATATTAGGAGGAGCCAGTTCGAGCTGGTCAACGAGTTCCTCAGGAGTCATTTTTGTATTCATTTTGTTGTCCTTTCTGCGTTGTATTATCGTTTGTAATGCTTCTCAATTGCCTTGCAGCATTCCTCAATCATCTCTTCCCGGAATTCCAGAGTCAGAGGTTCGTCATCAACCATCTTATACTCAAATCCACGACTAAGGTGCTTATACCAGGCGGCTTCAAAATTCTTGTACTTGAAGTTCCACCAATGTTCGGGTTCACCCCAGTTGTAAGCCTCGACTTCAAAAACATCGGTTTTGAAAGTATTTCCCGTGTTGTCAAAAGGGGAGTTTAACTCCTGCTGATTTTTGTTCCAGTGACATCTCCGCAGTTCGTTATCAATGGTGTGTAGAGCAGCTTCTACAACCTGAGGGAAGTAGGAATGGTTCATAGGGGACTTAGTCATAAAGTATTCCTTCTTTCGTTAATAGTTTCAGTAGACACAATGTGTGTATCCTCCTACAATATCTATAAAGTAGAATTATTAACCATATTAACATGAAAATACGATTTTTCTAAATCGAGAAACATAACATTTATCTCTGAACAATGTATAAACCAGAATTTTATCCCCTACCAAATATTCAATATTTCACTATAATATTGTTAAAGATATATAGCACATAAAAGGAGTGTTTTTATGGTTCGAATTTGGTTTAATCATTGGTTTAGTACGGCTTATAATTTTATCGAAGATATGCGGAAGCTTGATGAAAAACAGCAATTTTATTTCATAGGTTCAAATCAGAGAGAGTTGTGTGTTTACAAGCTCGTATGTGATGAGTTTTATATCGAGCCTGCATTAGATGGACTTGAATATGTTCAGTGGTGCATTGATTTTTGCAAAGAACATCGTATAAATGTTTTCTTTGCTCGAAAGCACATTGTGGCAATTTCTACTTATCATCATTTATTTGATGCGATTGGGGTTACTGTTATCACTGACACTAACTCTGATTTGATTGCGACTTTAAATGATAAGGTTAAAACTGCGGACTTGTTCCGCAAGTACAATCTGTGCGAAGTTCCCGATATTCTGGTGGTTAATACTGCAGATGAATTCGAAGCTGCATATAAGACCTTGAAGGATAAGCATCCTGAAGACAGAATCTGCTTTAAGTATGCTATTGACGAAGGAGGTACTTCTTTTAGAGTTGTTGATAACTCTATGGAAGGTCTAGCAGCTCTTCGTCGTGGCCAAGGTGCTAAAATCACTTATGCCGATGCGATTCGTATGTTCTCTGAAACTGATAGATTTGATGATTTAATTTTGATGCCTTACCTTCACGGGCCTGAAATCAGCGTTGACAGTTTGATGACATCTAAGGGGTTTGTCGGTTGCACTCGTGTGAAGACTGGTACTCGTTGTGAAATTGTTGATACAACATCTGAAATTATTCAGATTTCCAAGCGCATGGCTGAAATTACTGGCATTCGTCACCCTTACAATTTACAGTTGAGATGGCACAGAGGCAAGTTGTATTTGTTGGAAGTAAACACTCGCTTAGCTGGTGGTTCTTTCAAGAGTAATATGGCTGGTGTTTGTTTCCCTTATCTTGCAATTTGTGATGCTCTTGGTTTAGATTTTGAGCTTCCTACTCCTCGTGAGCCTATAACTGTTTCTCAAATTGAAACATCATTAACGATTGAATAATGAATATCCCCCATGCGAACGCTTCGCATGGGGGATATTCTTTTTTATTACTTAGAGGTGGGTCCCTTCTTATCGGGCATTTTTGCGTAACCCTTTTCGAAGCTTTCCTTAAGCTGGGCCAACTTCTTGCCATCTTCGACTCTCTGACGGCGGCTCTCTTCCTGGATTTGCTGAGTATCAGAAATGCCAGTCATGATAATTTGCCAAGTCTGTTCCAGGGTCTCAGTCTTAACAGAAGCTTGAGAAACCTGTCTCATGATATTCTTGGTGTTTTCAACAGTATTTTGAGCATTCTTAATCAGCATCTCATTGGTAACCTTGTCCAGTTTAGCGAGAGATTCAGACTGAATAGCCTGACGTCTCAGCAGCATAGCCTGGGCCAGTGACTGCTTAAAGACAGGCAGTGTGATAATAAATGCGGAGTTAATCTTACGAACCAGATTGAGATTGGAGAACTCCATAGCCTTAATCATAGGAATAGACTGCATTGCGATACTCTCAACGGCTCTCAGGTCCTGAGTACGTTGTTCCATCATCATCAGGCCCTGTTCCAGGTTCTGAATTTCAAAAGAAATAGAAGTGTCACCTGTCTCTTCCATATCCTTTTTGCGCTGTGCGATATAGGCTGCAATTTCTCTACCTGCCTGTTCACCCGCCATAATATACTTCACCAAGTCGTGATATGTGTTAACGTTGGCCTGGAACATGTCCGACAGAGTCTGATTGGCCTTCTTAATTTCGGCCTCATACTGTTTCAGTTCAACATAAACACCCTCAACATCCTTGTCCATGGTCTTGTACTTGTTGAGAACCTTTTCCAACTGTCTCTGAGAGCTAGTGAAAATCTTAGACAGGCCCTTTTGCTCACCCTGCACTTCGGCAATGTCGAAATTCTTCATAATCTTATTCAACTTAGTCATCATGGTGCTTGTCTTGTCCAAGCTTTCGAGAGACATGGACTTCAACACAGTATCAGCTGCTGTACTGATTTCGTCAGCGGCAGTTGCGCCAAATGTCATAATAGTGTTAGGGTCATCCATATGGATTTGAGTGGTCAATGCATCAATCTCGGCAGAACCAGTTAGAGCAATACGCATTTCTTGTCTATCGGCGACAATATCATACTTTTCCTTATCCAATTCCACCGCAGTGGTATCAATAATTACGCTTTTATTGTCAGATTTGAATTCCATAATATATCTCCTTATTTAATAAAAAAATCCTTTTTGAGTACGAATATTAAGTGTCATCCCATATAGGTATTCACCAACCTGATATTCTGTAAACAATTTCTTATCTAGGTATTTTTCCATAATGTTATAGCCAGTAGGCACATACATTAGAATATCAAAACCTAACAATGAAAGATATTGTAAGAATATTGTTTGGTCAAGCATCAGAATGTTCTCTGTGGTATTAATATAGAAAATCTTGGGATTGGTCTTAGTAAAGTCAAACTTTTGGATTAAATTAATTACTTGTTTCGGCAAACCAAAGAAAACAGGCAGCAATAAGTTTTCTGCGCCATTCTTTTTCATTCCTTTGATAATGTCTGCATTCAACAGCAAATCGAGCTTTTCAATCATATGGTCGACTGTTTCATCTCGCAAATAATTATATCTAAAATCCACTGAGTTTTTCAGCTTTTCTTTATCCAAATGACCATTGGTCATCACCATAGCAATATTTGTTTGAATCTGAGTGTTAAAACAAACAGGGATTGAATCCTTGTAGAAAATTACGTCCTTGTTGCCTCGAACGAACTTTTCAATCTCTTTAACGTATTCTTTTTTGTTTCCATCTTTCACCCCGCATATTTTTGCAAACAAAACAGGCATGGTGACTAATTGGTTTTCTGTGTTAAAGCCTGTCCGCAGGTTGAGCTCTGCTGCCCACAGAATATCCAGTTCTTCATACATTGCGTTTAAGACAACAGATTTTGCTTTGCGGAACTGTCTGTTGGTATATACACCAACGTTTTCATCGGCATATATCATTTGACCGTATTCCTGAACAGCGTTGTATGCGGTTGTAGTATATACAATATCTGTTTCCTTAGTGGGATAATCGGTAATTGTTATTGCCTCATTGTATGTGAACTCCAAAATATTTTCGTCCGTGGTCGTCTGAATTTTTCCAGGATTAAAAATGACCACATCCATAAACATTTTGGACAACATATCACAACAAGCATAGTCAAATGGTTTCAAAGGTTCATTCTCTAATACAAATACACAGTTGTGTGCAGACAAACTCATCTGTGATTTATATCGTGCGTACACAGCCAAGAGCTTAACAACCTGTTCCTCTTTCTTTCTAAGAGATAAATGTGTTTTATCTATCAAGTCTTTCCATTGATATTTAATATATTGGCTTTGATTATTATTAAGTGCACTGATATTTTTTAATACCATCATCAGCAAATCCGTTTCATTTGCAATTTGCATTCTCTTGACCATTGCAATTTCTTGCGGGGTGGGGGCGAAGGTGTTTTTAACAACCTGCACTGTGCGTTTTGCAGTTGTAACAGTTTTATATAGCTGATACAATGTGTTGATATATGTGTTTTTATTATCAGTACCTGTTTGTTGTATAAGCGCCGTACAAACAAATTGAGCATCCTGTGTTCTGTTACTTCTCAGAATCTCATTGACTTCTGGTTTATCTAACCATGCGTTTCTTTTTAAAATCAGCGTACTAGGCGGGCCAAGCAACATATGGAGCTTTTGTTCACCCAGATAACGAGTTTTTAAAGAAGTGATATATTTACCATTAAATGGCGCTGTAGTGCCATTTACTTCCCATTTTTGAGGGAATTGTGAATCTGCCAATATCTTAGGCTGATAAACATTATTCAAAATTACAACATCGCATCCGCTGCGCTGTAATACATGCAACATATATAATTCGTACGAAGTAATATTGCCTTCATACATAATTTTCGGTATATTTTGCGTGTTAATTTTGGTCACAACAGACTTAAAACGATAGTATAGCCAACACATAAACTTGATGTATGTATTGTGTAATGCGCTATCGTTCTTGCCTGCTTTTCGCAAGTCTATAAACACTGAATACATGGCTTGTGCTAATACCATGGATTGTTTATGAGACAGTAACAACCACTTTGTAAATGTCTGCTCTAAAAACTCAACAGAAACTTGGAAATTAGGAGTGACCGTATTGTTGAAGTAAGTGTTTTGTTCAACCGTTGGGTTTTCTAATTTGTTTTCGATTGTAATGCCATGTTTAATGGCCATTTTATAATATTGATATAAGATAGAGTCAATTTCATCATTGATTTTATCAAAAGCAATGATATAAGTTTCTCTATTGTCTCGTTTTGTATCTAACAAAAAAGACACTTCTTGCAGCACAGTCTCACCTCTCAATTATAGTCTTTCTCTTCAGCATTATAGAAGTTTTGCACCTGTTTTAGCGGGAATGAGGCAAAATAAATTGCGAGTCCAACTATTAAGCGGACTCGCAATTGTAACTTTTTGAATTAGGGATTTTCGATTTGATGCAAGCCAATGGTTCTCTTGACAGGCTCCTTAATGCCATAATAGTTTGCCATATGTACAATTCTTTGAGCCCAGTTGGTGTGAGTCTTGACCTCGTTCATGCGACTCTTGTTGGTGCTACCACTAACACCTGCCGCGTTTTGGTTCCAACATAGAATTTGCATTGCGTCATCGTAATCTTCACGATTGACCTTCAGTGCCTCATTGATAATACGCACCTGATTGGGATGGATAGCTGTCTTGCCAACAAAGCCCATGGCAACGTCCATTGCGCACTCTGTCTTTAGACCTTCTTCCCAATAAGGACCGCTGTAATACTCAAACACAGGGCCAGAAACGACATATTCGGGCAAGAATACGCTCAGAATGTCGGTCAAAGCAGCAGAAACAGGCTTCAAATCATAAATAGTCTCGTTGACATGACGTCTCAGAGCATACAGATGAGAAATATCGTTTCCGCCAACACGAACATTGGGAATACGAGTTTCATAAGGCTTAATTACATCCTTTAGTTCGTACAGAAAATCTGCTCTTCTGCGAAGATTAATCATATCATTGCTCTCAATGATAGGCATAAACTTCACATCGGGCTTATACTGTACGATATCGTCAATCGCACGCAGATAACCCTCTGCGTTTTCCAAGTTAAACTTGGGCAGATTAAAGCCAGCAATAACCTGAGTTGCATCGCCCAGCTCCTGAGTAATGCGTCTAATCTGCTCGGGCTCACGCACACGAACAAAAATCTTAGGCAGATAGAACTCTTTGCCTTCCTGGATAGCATTGTACAGTTCAACCAAAGATGCTTCCATTGCGAGCTCAGCTTCTCTCACTCGCTTATCATTGATAGTATCTTCCAGGCACAATGCCATAGAATACTTATCTCCAAAACGGTTTGTTAACAGCGAATTAACCAGTGTGGGATGGTTAGCGGGGCTGTACAACAGCGCACCAACTTGATAATTTTCGAAGTTTTTCATTATGTTTTCATTTTCCTTTCTTAATCTTATGCATCGGCCATATTCTTAATAATGCCACAAACTTTATAACAGTTAAAGTCTCTATAGACTACATTTACATTTTTTTCTTTTGCCAATCTTAAAATTGGCTTTAAATCTTCTCTGCCCTTACAGCTATTATTAATGATAACCACGTCAGGAACTCTTCTCAGTAGTACACGAGTGGTTTCACCAATACCAGGCTTAATCAAATTAATATTTTTGATATTATATTCTTGGGCGATGGACTGAACATCGCTCATTCCGAGAATTCTTTGGGCGTCAGTAGGCACACCGAGATTATTATAGATGAAGTGCTTTTCGATTTTTTCAATGAAATCATAGGACTTGTCGCTATCTTGCATTTCACGATAGCAAACAGCACCATGATAATCATCTGGCCCGATAATATCGTCACGCAGGAAAGTTCTGGAAATCAATCCAGAAATAGTGCTATTTAAGCATGCGCTGGGAATCATCAAATCTTCGGCAGAACCATAGATTTCAGCAACACCCGCGGGGTCTGCGATAACAGCCAAAGTGGGGTTAATGTCGTATTCCTTCAGTGCTTCGGTCAGTTGGTTCTTGATAGCACCCTTACCTGTCCAGCCATCCACAAAAATAATATCTTCTTTTGAATGATGGCGCAGAATGGTATCCATTGCATTCGTATCAATCCCCTTACCACGAATAATGGAAATAGAGTAATGGGGGACAAAAACATTATACTTCTTTTCCAAATAATGTTTAACCAGAATACCAGCGGGGAGACCAGCTCGTGCAAGAGAGACCAAAACAGGTCTTGGAGCTTGAGTAACAATCTTTTCACTCAGTACACATACGGCTTCTGCAACAGGTTTTGCATAGAGCTCAACCATCTCGTGGTATGCCTTTTCATATTCCTGAGAAGGAACATATTCTACGGGCAACATTTCGCAATAATGTACGCCAGACTGAATTTTCTTTTCTCTGGTTTCGGTGTCCTCGGGAGCAACCTTACCAGTAATATCTGTCAGCAGCAGAGTTACATCAGACTCATTGTAACTACCAACCATAGTGAACTTATATTTCTCTTCTTTAGCTCTGATAATAAGCACATTCTCATTACCCACACTATTCAGAGAGGCAACCAGAGACATCAGCCCTGCACCAGCGTATTCATCTTCGGTAACAACAACCACGGAATCATACTTGGTCAAATCATATACAAAAGTGCGTCTGTCAAATTCGTATGCGCTGTTGAGTTCATAGCGATGGTGCAAAGGGTAGTCTGCATCGTTACTCATGGCAATCGGGCTTCTGGTGGTTGCATGGAATTTTACGGAAGATACACCGTCGCATTCAGACAGCATTTGGGCAATCTTCAAACCAGGATACATGAATTCTTCGGTGCCCAAAACGAGAACATTTCCCTTAATTTCATTATGAGCGAGAGCATTATGCGCAAAGAAGTCGTATTGATGCGCAACGTTGGCATCATTAAAGTTCAACACGTGTCTGGTTGTATACAGATAACACTCAGAAACTTGCATCTTAACAGAATTGACAATATCAGTAGAAATCTTGTGGAAGTTATTGTTGTCGATAACAAATCCATCAGCAATCTTATTATAATTCTCATTGCTGAGATGCTCTACATAATAGACGCCAACATTCATGTTCTTATACTGAGCCAACTGCTCTTCATTCATGCTATTAATGATAGAGACCACATCAAAAGCGAATTCCTTTTCATATTCTCTCTTAATAGCATTGATAGCATTGAGTACAGTCTTGCCAGTGGTGATTTCATCGTCCACAAAAATGATTCTATCAACTCTGTCAATCAGAGTGTCCAAATCGTCTTTTACGATATATTGGGCTGTGGCATGACTATGTTCTTCGCTAAAATAGATATAATCCTTTGCATCTGCGACCTTTTCTCTGGTGGTTTGCATAAACAGGGTCTTATTCTTAATGGCATAATGAATGCCTAGTGCCGTTGCTGTTTCAGCAAAACCAATTACCAGAGTCCTCGTATTATCGATATCCTTAGGGAATTGTTCTGCCATCTTTTCAAAACAATCAAATACACCGTTAGGGTCAACGGGTACATGCTTGCCCAAATAGGGATTTACAATTAAAAAACCACGCTTATTGTTATTTTCTCTCTTTGCGATGTGTACATACTTACTCATTCATATATTCTCCTTCATTTTTTAATACATCACATTCAATGGTCCTATCGGCATATGTCAGCATACTGGTGTCCATATCAGTATCACCTGCTGAAATAATAGTTTTAATATCTAAGTATTCTCTATTCAAACCGGTAATCAA
>JAEIGA010016618.1_pt1 | contig 11191 bp, 10 predicted proteins | sample 9270691 | NCBI WGS metagenome assembly JAEIGA01 (sample SAMN17057246, study PRJNA624740) | gut metagenome | biome: biome; isolation source: fecal sample | host: Bos grunniens | place: China: Xizang | collected 2019
ATCCTAATACAGTTTCTCTTTATGATGAGACTAAAAATGACACATTTGTAGGTAACTTTAGTATGGATGATATCGGAGCGGAAGATGAGAATGGAAATCCTATTGAACAAATTCAGCCTAGCATTGAATTGGCTTCAACACCAGAACTTGTTTCAAGTTCGCTCTGTGTATCTTATGCAATAAATGAGATAAGAGAACACGAAAGATTAGAATATTTCCAGCCAGTACAAGATGATATGATTATTGGTGGTGGAAGTGGCGGTGGCAGTTCTTCAACTCCGAGGACTGAAACATCTACATCTATATGGAGCGTTAAAGAAAGTGTAAGTCCAATTCTAAGCAAGTTTGTTGGTTGGCATCAACGTTCTCCATTTAATGATTTGTATCCAAAGAAGAGGAAATATATAATTTTTGGAACGAAACGTAATGCACCCGCAGGATGTTTCCCACTAGCGATTGCTAAGATTTTAACACATTTTGAATATCCAAACAGATATACTTACAATGGATATACAGTAAATTGGGCTGAACTTAAAAATTCATACAATTCTACAGTTGGTAAACAATCAGCTGCACATCTACTTAAAGGTATTAGTTCTGGTTGCGATAGTTGGTATTTCTATGCGGGTACTTTTACATTCCCAAGTGAAGCCACATCATATATGAGATTTATCGGTCTAAATAATGCCCATAGTTACAACTATAGTTTTGACAGAGTGACGGGAATGATAGATAAAGGTTGTCCTCTCATTATCTATTCCGTTCCAGGCATAAATGTATTCAAAAGCCACAGTTGGAATATTGATGGGTACAAAATCAAAGAGCGTACAATCACCACTAAGACATATATTGGAAATACTTTACAAGATACAAAAATAAAGACAGAAACATGCAAAATGGTACACTGTGATTTTGGTTGGGGTGGCAAATGTAATGGATACTATGTTTCAGGGGTATTTAAATTGAACGACTCTAACATTGAGCATGATCCAGGCACAAGCTATGGTGGAGATACTAATTATAATAATCTTCTTAAAGTTATTACATACGATAAACCATGAGAAAGTCTATAATTAAAACTATATTATGTTTTTTCACCTTGCTTTGCATAGCTTGTGATAAAGAGGTTGATTTGGGATATCCCTTAAATATATCTTTCACAAAAGACGGGGGCGAAAAGACAATTACTGGTGACCAACCTTTTACTTCAGCGGTAATACAAGATTATAAGGGTAATCATGGTTCTATAGAAATAGGTGAAGATGGTAAACTTTATAATGTATATGATTGGCTGAGAGTTGAGTATGTTGAATTGTACAATGAGGAACTTAAGATATACGCTAATCCTAATACTACAAGTCGTCAACGTACCCTATATATAGAACTCTATTCTGGTCAAGAATACCATGTTGTTAAGGTAACGCAAAATTAAATAGAACACAATAAGAATCTTATAAAACCGGTAATATAAGTTCAGACCATACTGAAAAAAGGAGCGGAAGCCGAAAAGCTGTTAGAGTAGGCACTTATATAAAACTATAAGAAAATGAACATTGAGAAATTAAACAACATCTCTTCTCTAATGCTCAGCGAAGAGGAGATGATTAATGTCCTTGGCGGTGAAAACAACGAGACTATCACAACGCAGCCAACAAATCCAGGTACACAAAACCCTGATAAGTGCAATAAGTGTGATAAATGCGACAAATGTGGTTTTTTCTGTTAAGGTGTAACCATTTTTAGATTTTTTATCTAAATGGAGGTGACCTGAGCTGGTTTATAAAGCCATCGATGGTCACCTCCTATAAAAATTTATAACGATGAAATCAAATAGATATATTTACTTTGTTCCTTTTGAAAAGAATCAAATAGTACTATTTAATGGCTTAAATAAGGAGTTCCTAATTATTGATAGCGAAGCTAAAGATTCATATCTCCAATTGTTGAAAACTCCTGATTCATACAAAGACTCACATCCATCACTTATTACACATTTGAAGTCTTTAAAATTTATATTAGACGATTACGAGGATGAACACGAATACCTAAAGACTAAAAGAACTGATTATATTCACTATAAAGAATACAAAACAACAATATTACCTACATTTGAGTGCAATTATAATTGTTGGTATTGTATTCAAAAGCACGAGCCGATTAAAATAGATGAATCAAAAATTGAATTGATCATAAAACACGTAAAGAAGTATTTAGTTGAGCATAATATTGAATCATATGTGTTATCATGGTTCGGAGGTGAACCACTTACTCAAATGGAGACAGTTAGCTATGTAAGTAATGTGCTGAAAGAATTCTGTACAAAGCACAATATTGAATTTAGTGGAGCGGTTACAACAAATGGTGCTTTATTGAATGCTAAAACCATAGAGATTCTTACTCATAATGACATAAACTATTATCAAATAGCAATTGACGGAGACGAAAAGACTCATAATTTAAATAAATATGATAAATTAAGCGATAGCTCATTTAGATTAATACTTACTAATATTGTAAATTTACTTGGTGTTAATAATCAAGCACATGTCGTTCTCAGAGTAAATTACACTATAGCAACATTGAATAGCAAAGAGTTGGTGCCAGATATATGTAAGTATATTCCTCTTTCATGTCGTAATCGCATTATTGTTGATTTGCAAAAGGTATGGCAAATCAAAGAGAAAAAGGTGGATATTGACAAATTAAAACTTATGCAACAATCATTTGTAGAAAATGGTTTTGAATTATCAACAGGACATCTGTTCTCTATGTGTTATGTAGAAAAAGAACATTACAATATGTTTTATTACAATGGAGGTGTAGAGAAATGCGACAAGCGTCCTATTAACCAACTAAGAGGCTATCTCAATGAAAATGGCGATATTGTATGGAAAGAAAAACCTATTATTCACGATTATAATTTATTTGACGAGGGTTGCGTATGCAATGATTGTGCATACTATCCGCTCTGTTACGGAGGCTGCCCTGTTTTACGTGAGGACAGAATCAAAGAAAATGGGGGAACATTACCTTGTGGTTATGCCGGAGATTTTTCAATATTTGAGCATAGAATACTTGATTATTGTTGGCGAGTGATAAATAATAGAAAACTTAAACTTTAAGATTGGGGATATGTTTAGATTTGTACTTGTTTTTCTTATCTGTATTTGTCCTTTTGCATATTCGAATGCCCAAAGCATTCGGGGAAGAGTTATTGACAATGAAAACAATCCCATTGTCGGAGTTAATTGCGTACTTATGGAGCAATCAGACTCCACTTATATAACAGGGACAACAACAAATTTGGAGGGATGTTTTGAACTTAAAGTGAATGAGGATAGAGAATATCTGCTTCAATTGTCTTTTATTGGGTTTGAAAAGATTTCCAGAGTTTGCCGACCTGGTAATCTTGGAGATTTAATCCTTAATGTAAATACTGAATTATTAGAAGAAATCGTTGTCAAAGGAGATCCAAAACATAAGGATGCGATAACAGAAACATTCTTTCTTACCGATTCTTTGAGAAACAGTTCAAAGAATTCTCTTCAGTTATTGGACAAACTACCAGGAATTAGTGTAGATTGGGCATCTGATGCGGTAAAGATTGGTGAATATCGAGATGTGCCAATAATGCTTAATGGAAGAGAAGTAGGAAAAGAGTTGGTACAGAATCTAAATCCCCAACGAATAAAGAAGATTGAATTATTGCGATTCCCTAAAGGGAAATATGGCGATATGCCTATTGTGCTGAACTATATTACATACGACAACTATTTAGGTTATGATTTGGGTGTTCAGTCCAAAGGGCTTGTATCTTTTCGTACTCCCAATTCTCATAGTGAGAATATAGGGGCAAACTTTATTTACACATTGGACAAATGGAATATCTATAGCGATTTCAATGTGTCTAATAAGAAAATGTATAGTGCAACATCATATAGTTATCTATACAAGAACGAAATAGCAGAAGCCACTGCAATGGAAGACTTTCGTCACCCGAACAACAATAATACGAACAAAAGTTTCAATGTGAGCCTTGGTGCAGATTATAAGATTGCCACCAAACATACAATTTCTATTCAATCATGGCTTGATGGAGGAAAATACGATAGTTTCGAGAGTTATCAGACACCTGAAAATATGCTGTTATCAGAAAATAGCAATAATTATCGTAATATCAACTCAACAAGTGGTCTGTTCTATAGAGGTGATATAACAGATAGATTCATTATTACAAGCGATCTCACATATAACTACTACAATGTTAACGAAAACAGAGCTTATGAAAATGTAGATAAACTTACCCAATTAGATTATTCAGGAAGAAAAGATTATTGGAGATATAATGCCAACGCTTACAATATTTGGAATAATATCCTTACAAGTAACGTTGGATATACTTATACAGACAAATCTTATATAAATAAGGACACCAATACAGACAAAGAATTATTCCGCTCTTTAGAGAAACGTCATGATATCTATGCCTCATTGATGATAAATCCACATCAAAAAGTTAGTCTTGCAATTGGTGGCAATGTGCTTTTTGTGCATAGAGATAATGGTATAGACTCTGATAATCGTTATTCTTGGATGCCTTCAGCAAAATTACATTGGCAAGCTCTCAAGAAATTGTCAGTTACGGGTAATTACTTTTGTAATATCGAATATCCTAATTTGGATCAGTTATCTACGGTTACCTATAATAAGAATAAGATTCTAATGTATCGAGGTAACCCAGATTTAAAAGAAAGAGTTATGCACTATATGGAATGGCGTATTAATGTTCCAAAAATCATTGAGTTCACATATATGCTGAAACATTCTGCTAATGATATAACTCCTTGGTATTTTATGGAGAATGACTATGTTGTTGAGACTTTAGTGGGAAGTAAATACCTACATCAATACATAGGTTTAAGCGGTGACTATAACATCGGCCAGAAGTTCCAAGTGAATTTTACTGCAAATTACCAGTGGTATGGAAGGCAAGGCTCTGATAATATTTGGCATAGAGGTCGCACTTGGTATTTGGATGCGATGGCAACATATCAGATGACCTCGCATCTATATTTTATGGCTGCATATTTCTTGCGACATGATAAGCACCCATTATTACAAGGAGAAGAATATGGTCAAGAAGAGACCTTAATGCTTGGTTTAATGAGTCCGCTATGTAAGGGCAAATTATCATTATCTGTTAACTTTGCAATACCAACAAGTCTTGTATCAAAACGTACATATAAAGACATCACTATACCAGATTTCAAGTTCACATCTTGGGAAGATCAAAGAGTTAATAACGCATTGATGCAAATTAGCCTTAGATACAACTTCGGCAAAGGAAGTGCATCGCGTTCAAATAACCAGAATAGAAGTGAGAGTGAGAAGTTTTAATCCTTATATATAATTGAAACATTATTATATATTTCTATTTTAACATAATCAATAAAATCACAACGACATATGAAGTATGTAAGACAACTTGATAGTATGCAGTGTGGGGTTGCATGTTTAAGTATGATATGCAATCATTACGGAAAAAATATTTCAGTACGAACACTATCAACTATTTGCTTTGCTTCAAATGAGGGCGTATCTTTAAAAGGTCTTTCAGAAGCGGCAACACTTCTTGGTTTTAACACATATTCGTGTAGAGTGAATATTAGCGATCTTTCGGAATCTAATATTCCTTGCATATTACATTGGAATCAAAAACATTTCGTTGTCTTATATAAAATCAAGAATAACCATTACTATATTGCAGATCCAGGAAGAGGAGAAATTATTTACTCTGAAGAAGAGTTCAAGAAATATTGGATTAGTACTATCGTAGATGGCAAAGATATGGGTATTGCCCTTTTCCTAAATCCAGAACCAACTTTTTATCAGAAGATCGAAGACGAAACTAATACTCCTCGTTCTTTTTCATTTTTATTTTCCTATGTTAAACAATATAGAAAATATTTTGGACAGATAGTACTAGGTTTATTAGTAGGATGTGTATTGCAACTAATTTTCCCCTTTTTAACTCAGGCTATTGTTGATATTGGTATTACTCACAAAAGTATAAACTTTATTTGGCTGATACTTTTAGGTCAGATAATGTTGACTTTTAGCCGCTCTATAATAGATTTTATTCGTAGATGGTTACTACTTCATATAAGTATGCGAATAAATATTTCATTCGTTAGTGACTTTTTTATTAAATTGCTGAAACTCCCAATGTCATTTTTTGAGACAAAATTAATGGGTGATTTATTGCAACGCATCAGCGATCATAGTCGTGTAGAGAACTTTCTAACAAAGGAGTTACTAAGTATTACTTTTTCGATATTGAGCTTTATAATATTTGGCATTGTTCTGTGTGTGTATGACAAACTAATCTTTTGCGTCTTTCTACTTGGGAGTTTAATATATGGTGCTTGGTTAATGGTTTTTATCAAACGTAGAAGAGTGTTAGATTATGAGATATTTGATAAACAGGCGAAAAACAATAACTACACATATCAATTTATAACATCAATGCAAGAAATTAAGTTGCAAGACTGTGAGCAAAGACGACGATGGGAATGGGAAGATGTGCAGACAGAACTATTTGAAGTACAGATGAAAGGGCTAAAACTTCAACAAACACAAGAGGCAGGAAGTATATTTATAAATGAAGTTAAGAACATAGTTATTACAGTCTTATCTGCAACCGCCGTAATTAATGGAGAGATGACTTTAGGCATGATGCTAGCCGTCCAATATATTATTGGTCAGTTGAATAGTCCTGTAGAACAACTTATGAGTTTTATTTACACTATACAGGATGTGAAGATTGGACTTGAACGAATCAATGAAGTCCATCTAAATGATAATGAAGAAAATAGTAATAGAAGAATTGCCACATTAAATAAGGATGACTACTCAATTACTATTTCTGATGTTGCTTTCAAGTATGATCCACACGCTCTAAAAAACACTATCGAAAACATCAATTTTAATATTCCACAAGGTAAAGTAACGGCAATAGTAGGAGCATCAGGAAGCGGTAAGACTACGCTGATAAAACTTATGTTAGGCTATTACCCTGTCAGAAATGGCAATATTAAGATTGGAGAATCCGATATTTCTGAGATTAACCTCAAATGGTGGCGCAGACAATGCGGCGTTGTTATGCAGGATGGCGTTATTTTTTCTGAATCCATCGCACGAAATATCGCCATAGATGATGGGGAGATAGACAAAGAGCGTCTTGTAAAAGCAGCAGAAATTGCGAACATTCATGATTATATTATGGGGCTACCACTGAAGTATAACACAAAGATTGGTCGTGATGGTGTAGGCCTGAGTCAAGGTCAAAAGCAGCGTATTCTTATTGCCCGTGCTGTATATAAGAATCCTCAATTCATCTTTCTTGATGAAGCTACAAATGCGCTAGATGCAAAGAATGAGCGTGCTATTGTAGAAAACCTCAATGAGTTCTACAAAGGTCGAACAGTTGTTGTTGTGGCCCATCGACTCAGTACTGTTAAGAACGCCGACCAGATTGTCGTCCTCGATGCCGGTAGAGTCGTTGAAGTTGGCGATCACAACACTTTGATAGCAAAGCAAGGCACATATTATAATCTTGTTAAGAATCAACTTGAATTAGGAAATTAGTCATGGCAGATATAGATAATATTGAACTCCGCAGTGAGAAGACAAGACAGATAATAGGGATGGTTCCTTCTGGTATTGTCAGGTATGGTACACTAATTATAACAATTATCATTGCTATACTACTGGCTGTCTCATATTTCGTTCCATATCCTGAGAATCTGCAGGCAGATGCCACGGTGATCGTAGATACTGAGGGTAATTCAAATATTTGTGCATATATCTCATATTCACATATAAACACCATACACGAAGGTATGAGCGCTGAGATTGAATTTGAAGGATATCCGTCTGCAGATTATGGATATGTATCTGCAACAATCTCTCATATAGATAAAAGTACACACAATATTAATGGTCAAAATTACTACAAAGTGGATTTGAAAATTCAGACTAACAGCACCATTATCCTATTTGAAGGAATGGAAGGTACTGCGAATATCCTAATCTCGAACAAAAGTATTTTGCAGAAAATGTTGAGATTGTAATCGTTATTAATCATGGCGTATGAAGAAACTGTATGAGCAAGAAAGAGCCTGTCTAACAAAAAGCAGACAGGCTCTACTACTTGTATTATATTCAAATGTGGTATTTGTTTTATTGCAAATACACTTTACAAATTTATCTGAATACTTGCCATAATATTCCGTCCTCGCAGACGATACATATAACTTGTTTCGCTGAGCAACCACCAGCGGCTCCACTGCCCAAGATTGGTTGTGGGAGATTCTGCGACTTACATCGCTTGCACTGGGGTTTGTATTGAGGATTCTTCTGTTGGTCATAGCCAATAAGCACCTGCTCGATCTCAGCCCCGCAGTGCGGACAGTAGTTAGGCAGCAGAAGTTTCCACAACTCAAACTGCCGAGGAGAGGGGCTGAAGTCGATTCGGATATTGCGCGGTACTTTGAGTTTATTGACCACCATCGCTTAGTAGATTTCGATGGTGATGTCGTCCTCCTTTTCAAGACGTGCGCAGAGTTTTTGAAGGTCGCACGGGAGAGTTGAGAACCTTGCCTTTGACAGTGTTCTCGCCAACAATGATGCAACTACCAGAATCATCTTCCGTATTGCCCGAATGAATCAAGATACCCAAGAAGTGGGGAACCTCGTGGAGATATGGCATCTTGCGTTTAAACTTGGGGCTATACTCCAAAGTTACCTTGTATGTGCCGGTAGGAATTGCAGTGCGAGTATCGACTTTCTCCTCACATTTGCACGGAACCCAGCGTGAGATGTCAGGACAACTATCGGGCTGTTCACGACCAACATCCTCGATAGTGTTACAGAAAAATGTGCCGTCGATACTGAGGTCGCCAATTGTATACCTCGATCCCTTGAATTTGCGTTTTAATGATAACTTCATACTCTAATCTTTTTATTGAAAGAGTAGAAGAATTTAATATTGATGTTTATTCAGATAAAATATAAAGAAGTAACTTTGGGGTGTCATAAATGTTAGATATAATGGACATATTGTTTTATATAAAAGTAACATCGAAGTTGCAGACAATCTATCATACTATTTTTCAGTTTGTAACAATTAGAGTCCCTTCAGTTCTAATCGGGTGGAAATATAAATACAATAAGGCATATCGCCTAATAACTGTAACACTAGTAGGACTACTGCTAATGTCCGTTATTATATCAATATTTGCTTATGTTTATCAACAATACACACCTATCAACTCATATAAACAAGCATTTATCTATAGTGCCTCTACTTACTTTAATACTACCATCATAGAAATTTGCAATTGGACACACCCTGATTGGCTGATTATTATTGAACAGTTGATTTCACTTATCACAAACAATGTTATCTTGGCGATTTTAACATACAATTTATTTAAAACATACAACAATGTTTTTCTATCAAAATTTTTGTACGTATTGAAACAAGAAGGAAGTAATAACTGCTATGTATTTCGATTTAGATTAGCTGATGTATGTAATGAGTTTGCAAATTATACATATTCAATACAGTTTTTTGAGTGGTATAAAAATCGTTTTAAAGATACCGCAGCAACATTAAAGGGCGAGATTAATGAATTAGAATATGTATATAATGAAGACATCAAGTTACTAAGAGGGAAGCCTACATTAAAGATTACTGAGGCATTGGCACGAATTTTATCATCTGAAGGCACCAATTTGTATGCACATGATTGTATATGCATCACAATATCTGCGTCATCTACTAAAACTTCTGATTCCATAATTATTCGTAAATATTATGGAAGGCAAGATATTAAATTCGTTAAAAGTTGTAATGACGTATTTAATTGGGTCAACAATCCTAAAGATAATAAAAGTCCAAGAAATTGGATAAATATTAATTCTTATGTCGAAATGTCTAAAGACGAAGAGAACTTAATTAGAGATAGAATAATAAGAACATTGGAGAAAAAAGTTCATAAATAATATATCAAGGGCGTTTATACAAACTTTAAATTTTAATATTCAACTGCGACTAAGGCAGATATTGTAAAGGAGATTGCCGCTTCAACAGGTATTGAGAAACAAGTAGTATGCAGGTGGTAGAGGAATTATGGAGACCATTAAAACTTCGATGATTCACGGTGAGGATGTATTCCTTTGTGAATTCGGCAGCTTTATCATTAAGCATCGTACAGAAAAAACTGCCCATAATATTACTAAGAATACCTCGATGGTTGTTCCTGCTAACAACATTGCTGCATTCAAACTGGCAAAAGTTTTATAGAGAAGGTTAAGTAATCTATTAAAGTACAAAAAAAGGCGTCGTGATGTCTCATGACCCCCGAAAGTTTTTTGTCTAACTTTCGGGGGTCATGTCAATGATTGGTCACAATTAACTTTTAAGGTATATACAGCAATTGAAACTCTCTTTTTCTGCGGCGTTCGATGCTGGGAATAGGTTTGCCATTATAGCAACGGTACGAGATATACTCCTCATAGATATCCCTGTCGCCGGACTCTATTTTCTTGATAAGGTTACTCTTCGGGCGTTTGCCATATCCTAACAATCTGCTATGGCCGACATTGTAAGCCAAAACCGTCAGCAACAGAGCATCTTTCCCATACTGTCGGAAATACTTGTATCGCTCCAATAGGTCGGCTCTGAGCAACGAATCAGCCTGTGCTTCGGTAATATCGGCTGTCAAGTTCTCGTGTGGCAGTAGTTTATGCCCGTAACCTATGTATGGATAGTGTTTTGCCGAATGCCACCCCTCAAACTCCTTGATAAGTGCTACCGCCTTGTCGAACAGTTCCGCTGAAATCTCCTTGGGTAGTGGTGGCGAAGAGTCGCCACCTCGTGTCTGTGCCTTGGCGTATCCGCAAAGCAAGGTCAGACATATAATCATCAACTTTATTCTCATAGATTCTCTTTTAGTGATTGGTTATGGCGGCAGACACCCGACAAGCGAGTGCCTGCCACCGTTGGTTAAGGGTTGATGTTGATTGGAGAGACGATAGTTCCTATGGGAGTAATCGTGTTACCCTCTGTGGTATCCTCTTCCTCCTTCGCCTCGTTATTGAATGTGAATGTGAGCTGATAGAGCTG
>JAEIGA010016619.1_pt1 | contig 11190 bp, 10 predicted proteins | sample 9270691 | NCBI WGS metagenome assembly JAEIGA01 (sample SAMN17057246, study PRJNA624740) | gut metagenome | biome: biome; isolation source: fecal sample | host: Bos grunniens | place: China: Xizang | collected 2019
TAATGCGCAGAATAGTGATTGGTGGATAGATCATAAAAATTTAAGAGGTGGCGCAAGACCCCGCGATGTATATTTAAATTATTGTGATAATATTTTGTTCCAAGGAGTTACGATTTGTAATACAGCATGTTGGACAATTCATCCGTTCTATAGCGACAATGTTAAATTAATAAATTTAATTGTAAGAAATCCAAAAATTAGTCCAAATACTGATGGATGTGATCCTGAAAGTGTAAGAAATTTAGAAATATTAGGATGCGACTTTTCTGTTGGAGATGACTGTATTGCGGTGAAGAGTGGTAAGATTGAAATGGTTGAAAAATATTATCGACCAAGTGAAAAACTTACTATTCGAAATTGTTTAATGCAAGATGGTCATGGAGCAATCGTATTAGGATCAGAAATCTCTTCAGGAGTAAAAGACTTAAGTGTTGAAAAATGTTTATTTATTAATACAGACCGCGGACTTAGAATTAAAACAAGAAGAGGCCGAGGAGATAAATGTATAATTGATAATGTTTTATTTAAAGATATTAAAATGGATCAAGTATTAAATCCATTTGTAATAAATATGTTTTATTTTTGTGATTCCGATGGTAAAAGTGAATATGTACAATGTAAAACAGCTTTACCAAAAGATGATAAAACACCATATCTTGGAAACTTTAAATTCCAAAATATTGAGTGTAAAAACACAACTTGTTCAGCAGGATTCTTTTATGGCCTTCCTGAACAAAAAATCAATTTAGTAGAATTTGAAAATGTTACAGTAGAAATTGTAGAAAATGATGTATATTTCTTTCCTGCAATGATGTGTGATATTGAAGAAGCAAATCAAATGGGATGTTATTTTCACAACGTCCATGAAGTTAAATTAAATAATTTAACTATTCAAAATCAAAAAGGTGAAAAATATATCTTAAATAATGTGGATAAAATAAATTTATAAAAGCTGAAAGGAGAATTTTATTATGGCTAAAGTAATCACATTAGGAGAAATTATGTTACGTTTATCAACACCGGGGAATACACGTTTTGTACAAAGCGATTCTTTCGATGTAGTTTATGGTGGAGGAGAAGCAAACGTTGCGGTAAGTTTAGCAAACTATGGGCATGAAGCACACTTTGTTACTAAAGTACCTGCTCATGAAATTGGACAATGCGCAATTAATGCTTTAAGAAAATATGGTGTTCATACTGATTATATCGCAAGAGGAGGAGACAGACTTGGAATTTATTTCTTAGAAACTGGTGCTTCTATGCGTCCTTCAAAAGTTATTTATGATAGAGCAAATTCTGCTATTGCTGAAGCAAAACCAGAAGACTTTGATTTTGATAAAGTATTCGAAGGTGCAACATGGTTCCATTGGTCAGGAATTACTCCTGCTATTTCAGATGCTTCTGCAGAAGTTTTAAGACAAGCATTAATAGCTGCTAAAAAACATGGTGTTACTGTATCTGTTGACTTAAACTTCCGTAAAAAACTTTGGACTAGTGAAAAAGCTATTTCAGTTATGCGTCCTTTAATGCAATATGTTGACGTATGTATTGGAAATGAAGAAGATGCTGAATTATGTTTAGGATTTAAACCTGAAGCAGACGTTGAAGGTGGACATACTGCCGCAAGCGGATATCATGCAATTTTTGAACAAATGAAAAAAGAATTTGGATTTAAATATGTTGTATCAACATTAAGAGAATCTTTCTCAGCAACTCATAATGGATGGAAAGCATTAATTTATAATGGTGAAGAATTCTATGAATCTAAACGTTATGATATTAATCCAATCATTGACCGTGTTGGTGGTGGAGATTCATTTGCAGGTGGATTAATCCATGGATTAATTACATGGCCTCAAGATCAAGGTAAAGCATTAGAATATGCTGTTGCAGCAAGTGCTTTAAAACATACAATTCCAGGTGATTTCAACTTAGTATCAGAAGCTGAAGTATTAAGCTTAGCTGGTGGAAATGCATCAGGACGTGTTCAAAGATAGGAGATAAAAAAATGAAATTAGAAACAAGATATAGTAATCATCCTAATGATGTAAAACATTATACAACTGAAGAATTAAGAGAACATTTCTTAATTGAACAAGTATTTGTGGGTGATGAAATTAATTTAGTTTATTCACGTAATGATAGAATTATTGCAGGTGGTGCAATGCCGCTTACAAAAGGATTACAACTTGAAAGTGGAAAAGAACTTGCAAGTGACTATTTCTTACAACTACGTGAACTTGGTGTAATTAATGTTGCTGGTCCAGGTTATGTTACACTTGATGGTGTTAAATATGATATGAATTATCAAGATGGTTTATATGTTGGACGTGGAGTAAAAGAAGTTATTTTTTATTCAGTGGATCCTGCTAATCCAGCTAAATTTTACATTAACTCAAGCCCTGCTCACAAAGCATACCCAACAGTACATATTCCACTTGAAAAAGCTCGTAAAGTTCATTTAGGTGAACCTGAAAACTTAAATGTACGTACAATCAATCAATATGTACATCCAGCAGTTTGTGAATCTTGTCAATTATGTATGGGAATGACAATTTTAGCACCTGGTAGTGTATGGAACACAATGCCTTGTCATACACACGAAAGAAGAATGGAAGTTTATTTCTATTTTGGAATTGATGAAAATAACTATGTTATGCACTTAATGGGAACACCTCAAGAAACAAGACACATTATTATGCATAATGAACAAGCAGTTATTTCTCCAAGCTGGAGTATCCATTCAGGTGTAGCAACTAAAAACTACATCTTTATTTGGGGTATGTGCGGTGAAAACCAAACATTTGATGATATGGATCATGTATTAAATAAAGATTTAAAATAGAGGTAGAATAAAATGAAAAAACAAGTTATCTTAAATAAATTAGTTGAATCAGGTGTTGTTGCGGTAGTAAGAGCATCTTCTGCTGAAGAAGCAGTTAAAATTTCTGAAGCATGTATCGCTGGTGGAATTCAAGCAATTGAAGTAACTTTTACTGTAGATTATGCTCATGATGTAATTAAAGAATTAAAGAAACAAGTTAAAGGAAGATTATTAATTGGTGCAGGTACAGTTTTAGATTCTGAAACTGCAAGAGTAGCAATTTTAAATGGTGCTGATTTTATCGTTTCTCCTGGATTTGATTTAGAAAGTGCTAAATTATGTAATAGATATCAAGTTCCATATTTACCAGGATGTGTAACAATCACTGAAATGGTAAGAGCAATGGAAGCTGGTGTAGATATTGTAAAATTATTCCCAGGTAGTTTAGCTGGTCCAAGTTATGTTAAAGCAGTAAAAGGACCTCTTCCATATGCAAATATTATGCCAACTGGTGGAGTAAGCTTAGCAAATATTGGTGAATGGGTTAAAGCTGGTGTAGTTGCTGTTGGTGTAGGTGGTGAACTTACAGCACCTGCTAAGAAAGGTGAATACGAAAAAATCACTGAAAATGCAAAAGAATTCATTGCGGCATTTAAAGCAGCAAGAGGTGAATAATATGAGTATCTTTAGATTAGATGGTAAAGTAGCTTTAATTACTGGTGGTAGTTATGGTATTGGTTTCGGTATTGCTCAAGCAATGTATGAAGCTGGTGCAACTATTTGTTTTAATGATATTAACCAAGATGCAGTTAATCGTGGTTTAGAAAATTATAAAGAAGCTGGTATTCCAGTACATGGTTATGTTTGTGACGTAACTAATGAAGAACAAGTAACTGAACTTGTTGCAAAAATTGAAGCCGAAGTTGGTGTTATTGATATTTTAGTTAATAATGCTGGTATTATCAAAAGAATTCCAATGACTGAAATGAAAGCATCTGAATGGCGTCAAGTTATTGATATCGATTTAACTGGACCATTTATTTGTTCAAAAGCAGTTATTCCTTCAATGATTAAAAAAGGTCACGGAAAAATTATCAACATTTGTTCAATGATGTCAGAACTTGGTCGCGAAACTGTTTCTGCTTATGCTGCTGCAAAAGGTGGATTAAAAATGTTAACAAGAAACATTTGTTCTGAATATGGTGAATATAACATTCAATGTAATGGTTTAGGACCAGGTTATATCGCAACACCTCAAACTGCTCCTTTAAGAGAAGTGCAACCAGATGGATCTAAACATCCATTTGATCAATTCATTTGTGCAAAAACTCCAGCAGGACGTTGGTTAAATCCTGAAGAATTAGGAGGACCAGCAGTATTCCTTGCAAGTGATGCATCTAATGCAGTTAATGGACATATTTTATACGTAGATGGTGGTATTTTAGCTTATATTGGTAAACAACCAAAATAGTTAGGAGTATCATATGAGAATTAATGAAAAATATCAAACAGTTGAAAGACCAATAAAAGTTTTACAATTTGGAGAAGGTAACTTCTTAAGAGCTTTTGTTGATTGGATTATTCAAAATATGAATGAATCAAATGAAGTTGATTTTTCAAGTAATGTTGCGGTAGTACAACCTTTATCATTCGGATTAGTTGAAAAAATAGCTGAACAACAAGGTTTATATACAGTACTTCTTGAAGGATTAATGAATGGACAAGTTATTGAAGAACAAAAAGTAATTAACTCTTTAAGTGACTTTATTAATCCATATACTGATTACGAAAAATTATTAGAATATGCAAAAAGTAAAGATTTACAATATATTATTTCTAATACTACTGAAGCAGGTATTGTATTAGATGTTAATGATACTGACTTTACACAAACACCAAATAGTTATCCAGGTAAATTATTAAGTATCTTAAAAACAAGATATGATTACTTTAATGGTTCAGATGAATCTGCACTAGATATTATGCCTTGTGAATTAATTGATAACAACGGAGATACATTAAAGAAAGTATTAATTGAACTTGCAAAAATCAATAACTTAGATGAAAAATTTATTGATTGGCTAGCAAATAAAAATAGATACTATAATACATTAGTAGATAGAATCGTTCCTGGATACCCAAGAAATGATGCGGAAAAAATTTGGGAAAAACTTGGCTATGTAGATAACTTTATGGTTAAAGGTGAAATTTTCCACCTTTGGGTAATTGAAGATCACCATAATTTAGAAGCAAGATTCCCAGCAAGAAAAATTTTAAATGTAAAATTTGTTGATGATGTAACACTTTATAAACAAAGAAAAGTAAAAATCTTAAATGGTTCACATACATTAATGGTTCCTGTTAGCTATTTAGCTGGACATGATACAGTTTTAGAAACAATGAATGATCCAAAATTATTAAGATTTGTTAAAGGATTTATTTTTAAAGAAGTAATTCCAACAATTGATTTACCTAGAAATGACATGATTGCTTTTGCAAACTCTGTGCTTGAAAGATATGCAAATCCATTTGTAAGACATGAGTTAATGTCAATTTCTTTAAATAGTGTTACTAAATATAAAACAAGAATTTTAGATTCAGTAACTAAGAATTTAAGTATGGGTGTATTCCCTAAAAATGCTTTATATTCATTAGCTGCTTTAATAGTTTTCTATAAAGGTAGTAGAAATGGTGAAGTAATTAAACTTAGTGACAACCCTGAATTCTTAGAATTATTTAGTAATTTATGGACTGCTTATGACAATAAAGAAATTACTTCTGATGAAGTTGTAAGTAAAGTTTTAGGATTAAAAGAACATTGGGAAGCTGATTTAACAACTGATGAAGTTTTATCATATGTTCAAAAATGTGTTAAATTAATTTTAGAAAAAGGTATGATAAATGATTTCTTTGAAGAGGAATTAAATTATCAAGATTAATAGGTTATGCAAGATTTCTTATTTGCGTTAAACCGAGTTTTACCAATCGTATTATTAATACTTTTAGGTTTTTCACTTAAAAAAATAAAACTTATTTCTAAAAGCACATTAGATAATTTAAATAAAGTATGTTTTAGAGTATTCTTACCTATATCCTTATTTAAAAGTGTTTATACTGCTGAAAGTTTAACAGGATTTAAATTTAAGCTAATAGGGTTTATTGTAGTTGCTTTAATCGTTATCTTTATTTTATCTTTAATACTTGTTAGTATCTTTGTAAAAGATAATAAACAAAAAGGTGCAGTACTTCAAGCAATGGTAAGACCAAATTATGCATATATTGGAATTCCTTTAGCTGTTTCTATTGCGGGGACAGAAGGTGAACAAATTGCTGCATTAGTTGCATTAATTTCTATTCCGATATTTAATATCTTTGCGGTCATTGCACTTAGTTTATTTGTAGATGGAGAAAAGAAATCTGTTAAACAAGTATTATTAAAAATTGCAAAAAATCCTCTAATCCATGGTGTATTAATTGGGATGTTATGTTTAGTCATTAGATCAATCTTTATTAATTTAGATATTGACTTCAGATTAACTGATATATCTTTCTTATATGAAGCAATATCAAAAGTAGCTGGTGCTGCTTCTCCTATTGCATTAATTACACTTGGTGGATTATTTGAATTTAAAGAAATAAAAAGAGTAGGTAAAGAATTAACCGCAACAATTATTTCAAGACAAGTAATTATTCCGTTAATTTTATTTACTATTGCTTACACACTATTTAATTTTAATGGTGCTGAATATGCAGTATTAATAGCAGTATTTGGTGCCCCTGTAGCTGTATCAAGTGCAGTTATGGCAAAAGAAATGGGTAGTGATGAAGAGCTTGCAAATCAAATAGTTGTATGGACGACAATCTTTTCATCAATTACAATTTTCTTATTAATATTTATTTTTAGATTACTTAGTATATTATAAAAAGGGAGGGAAATTATGAAACATGTAAAAATCGCTTATATCGGTGGTGGAAGTAAAATGTGGGCAAGAGTATTTATGAATGATCTTGCGTTATCGGAACATTTATGTGGATTAATTTCCCTTTATGATATAGATATTGAAGCAGCAACTAGAAATAAAAAAATAGGAGATTTAATCAGTAAAACTCCTAATGTAACTAAATGGGAATATGAAGTAAAAGAAAATATCGATGATGCGCTAATTCATGCTGATTTTGTAATACTTTCTATCCTTCCAGGAACATTTAATGAAATGCAAAGTGATGTACATCATCCGGAAAACTATGGTATTTATCAAACAGTTGGTGATACTGTTGGACCAGGTGGAGTATTAAGAGCAATGCGAACAGTTCCTATTTATGAATTTTTTGGAAGAAAAATTAAAGAAATATGCCCGAACGCTTGGGTAATAAATTTAACAAATCCGATGTCTATTTGTGTAAAAACATTATATGATGTTTTTCCTGAAATTAAAGCAATTGGTTGTTGTCATGAAGTATTCCATGCTCAAGATTTTATTTGTATGGTTATAAAAGAAAAACTTGGGTTAGAAAAAAGACCAAATAGATTAGAATTAAAAACAGATGTATCTGGAATTAATCATTTTACTTGGATAACTTCCGCAATTTATCAAAATCAAGAAGTATCACCTTGGATTTATGAATTCATTGATAAACACTTTGAAGAAGGAATCTATGAAGGTAATGATCCTTATCAATTTAGATATGATACTTTTGCTTATGGGAATAAAGTGAAAATGGATCTTTTTAAAAGATATGGTATACTTGCAGCAGCAGGAGATAGACATTTAGTAGAATTTGTTAACAATGATTGGTATTTAAAAAATCTAGAAGAAATCAATCAATGGGCAATATCAATTACCAAAGTTTCATCTAGAATTTTAGATATGAATAAAAAAATTGAAGAATCAATCCTTCTTTCAAGTGGAAAGAAAGATGTAGAGATAGTTAAATCATCTGAAGAAGCTGTTCAAATAATGGAAGCTTTAGCGGGTGTAAAAGACTTAGTATCAAATGTGAATTATCCAAATTATGGACAAGTAAACTATTTGCCTAAAAATAGTATAGTTGAAAGTAATTGCAAATTCACAAAAGATAAAATTGAATTAATTACATCGAATAATGTAAGTAGTGATGTGGCTAATTTAATTTTACGTAATTGTTTAAATATCGATACTACATATGAAGGAATTAAAAAAAGAGACTTAAATATCATTTTTAATGCTTTTTTGAACCAACCATTATGTTCAAAACTTTCAATAAATGAAGGTAAAAAGTTATTTAAAGAAATGATAATTAATACAAGAAATTATTTAGATCCTTATTATGATATTAATAAATTTTTAAAAGAGTAGGTATTTATTATGTATAAAATCATCGAAAAATATTTAGTAGAATTAATTAATAATTCAACAGTTGATCATCCTGTATGGAATATGGAAAAGATTAGATCAGGCGCAAAAATCAATTGGAATTATATTGATGGATGTATGATGAACTGTATTTTAGAACTTTATAAAATGACAAATAACAAAGTATATTTAGATTTTGTAGATAGTTATATTGGTCATTTTGTAGAAAATGATGGAACTATTAATACTTATAATCCTAATAAATATGTTTTAGATGATATATGTGAAAGTAAAGTATTATTTGATTTATATAAATATACAAATAATGAAAAATACCTAAAAGCTATTTTTTATACATATAAACATATAGAAAATCAACCAAGAACAAAAGAAGGAAACTTCTGGCATAAAGCAATTTATCCACATCAAATTTGGTTAGATGGTTTATATATGGCAATGCCATTTTATACAAAATATAAGAACTTAACAGAAGAACAACCTGATTATAGTGATATAATAAATCAATATAAAAATGTTGAATCAATCATGAAAGATAAAGTTACAGGACTTTATTATCATGGTTATGACTCATCAAAAGAAGTATTCTGGGCAGACAAAACAACAGGACTTTCAAAGAACTTTTGGCTACGTGCAATAGGTTGGTTTATTGTATCAATCATGGATGTTTATGAACTATTAAATGATGAATTAGCTAAGCTTGAATTAAAAAGAATTGCTAGTGATTTAGCAAGTAGTTTATTAAAATATCAAGATGAAAAAACAAAAATGTTTTATCAAGTTGTAGATAAAATTGGCGAAATTGGTAATTATGTAGAGACAAGTGGATCAGCTATGATTGCCTATAGTTTCTTAAAAGGTGCACGTCTTGGAATACTTGATAGTTCATATAAAGTAATTGGTAAAAATATATTTGATGGTATTTGTGAAAACTTCTTAAATGATTTTAATGGAAGTTTAGGACTAGGAAATATTTGCTTAGTAGCCGGACTAGGTCCAAGTAATAATTTACGTCGTGATGGAAGTTATGAATACTATATTTCTGAACCAATTGTAGAAAATGAAGGTAAGGGAGTAGCTCCACTTATCATGGCATATATTGAACTAATGAGAGGTTAATATGTTAAAAGTAGGAATTAGAGCTCATGATGTTGGTAAAGATACAATCGTGGGTTTAGCGGAAAAAGTTAAGGCAAAAGGTTTTAATTATATACAATTTGTACTTGCTAAAGCAATAGTTGATGACAATGGATTATATAACAAAGATAAAGCAAGAGCGTACTATCAAGTTTTAAAAGAACATGATATTGAAATAGCAATGCTTGGAGCTTATTTTAATCCAGTACATAGTAATAAAGAAATTGTAAGTAAAGCTATTTCAAAATTTAAAAATCATTTGGAATATGCATCACTTTTAAACTGTAAACTAGTCGGTACAGAAACAGGTTCATATAATGATGATAAATGGACTTATAATGAAAAAAACCATACTGAAGAAGCTTATCTTGAAGTATTAGAGATATTTAAAGAATTACGTAAAGTAGCAGAAGATTACAATACATTTATCGCAATCGAAGGTGCTTATGCTCACTGCATGAAAGATCCAAAAAGATTAAATAGATTAGTAAGAGAACTAAATAGCGATAATATAAAAGTTATTGTAGATTTATTTAACTATCTTTACATTGGAAACCATGAACAAAGAAATGAAATATTTAAAGAAGCAATTTCTTTAATGAAAGATAAAATAGTATTATTTCACTTAAAAGATTATATTGTTGAAGATGGTAAATTAAAACAAGTTGGTCTTGGTAAAGGATTAATGGATTATAAATTTTTAATAAAAACAATTAAAGAAAACTTTGATGACGCTTATTTAATTTTTGAAGGCGTTGTTGGAGATGACATTGAAGAAAGTTTAAAATTTATTAATAATCTTTTAAATGAATAAATAGAAATGAGGTCTACATGAGTGCTAATAAATCAGTAGTCAAAGCATTAAAAATATTAGAACTTATATCAAAACATCAAGAAGGAATTACATTATCTGAAATATATAAAGAACTAGATATGCCAAAAGCAACAGTGTATGATATATTACAAGCTTTATATGCGGAAGATGCAGTTTATTATAAAAATGAAATTGCAAAAACATATGTAATTGGATCAAAGATTTTTGCGATAGGACAAGCATACACAAAAAATTCAAACTTCATTTCCTTCGCAAGTCCACTTTTAAGAGACTTTGCGGATAAATATGGAGTAACAGTTTTCGCATGTAAAAGACTAGGTACTAAGATTTCTAATGTTTTTAAATATGAATCAACTAAATCTAGACTTGTTACACCTGATGTAGGAGTACAAACACAACTATATGAAAATGTAGCAGGTATGGCTTTTTTAACTTTTTTAAATGAAGAAAAAGTTAGTGATTTACTTGAAAGAATTTACAAACAAGAATTTAAAGGAAAGCAAACACATACATATAAAGAAATTATTTCTAAACTTACAAAATATAAAAATTCAGATTGTATTTTAGATAATGGTGAAACAGATTCTTTTGTTTGTGAATTAGCTGTTCCTGTATATAACTTTGAAAAGAAAATGACTGGAGTAATTTACGCAGTTAGACTTGCTTTCGATGAATCTAGTGAAATGGATGCATATGTTAAAGAATTTAAAGAAATTGCAGAAATTATTTCCTCAAAACAAGGATATAAAAGATAATATGAAAAAATATATTATAATTGACAAAAACGATAACGTAATGGTAGCTCTTGAAGATTTTGAAAAAGGTGATATTGTTAATAATATTACTATTTTAGAAGAAGTAAAAAAAGGGCATAAAGTTGCGATAAAAGAAATTAAACAAGGTGAAAATGTTATTAAATATGGATACCCTATTGGATCTAGTAAAGAAGATATTAAATGTGGATCTTGGGTACATGTCCATAATGTTAAAACTAATTTGGGTGATGATCAAGAATTTAAATATTATGAAAATCATAATATTGA
>JAEIGA010016620.1_pt1 | contig 11190 bp, 10 predicted proteins | sample 9270691 | NCBI WGS metagenome assembly JAEIGA01 (sample SAMN17057246, study PRJNA624740) | gut metagenome | biome: biome; isolation source: fecal sample | host: Bos grunniens | place: China: Xizang | collected 2019
AAGGATGTAGGGTGAGCCCAGCATCAGGTCGAAGTAATCCTTCAGCGTGAATCCTACGATACCGATGGGAATCATCGAGAGCAGCAGCTTGAGGATGTAGGCCTGCTCGTCGTTGAAGTGGCGCGAGAAGAGTCCTGCGATAAGGCGCTTGATCTCGGGCCAGAGGATTACGATAGTGCTGAGCACCGTTGCCGCGTGCAGTGTGGTGTCAAAGGCGAGATTTTCCTCTATCTCAACGCCTAACAGCGCCTTGGCAATTTGAAGGTGGCCACTGCTTGATACGGGCAGAAACTCGGTCAGACCTTGTACTGCGCCGAGTATGATTGATTCAACAATTGTCATGTTTGGGTCAGTGTTTTGTTAAAAACGTTTCAGGATTGCATATATCTCGAATGCGAAGCCGCCCACGATAAGGATGGGTGCCAATGTAATGCGTCGCCATGAGAACATCTCATAATTGAATACCTCGGGGTTGTCGCTGCCTCCGCCCGTCATCAGCACCATGCCGATGAGGATTACAACGAAACCTGCGATGATGAGCACGTAGTTGCGCACCGTCAGCGGCATCTGCTCGTCATTCTTGTCGGTTGCGGCGTTGAAGCGCGCGCGCAAATTGTTGAGTAACTGTTTCATTAATATAGGTATATCTTATTTGATTTCATATTTACAAATTTGTTCACCGCAAAGGTCGTAAAGAGCAGCGAGATGAGAAGGCCGCCTACGATCATTCCGCCTACGGTGATAGCCACCTTTACGATCTCCGATGTCGCGACGATCTCGGGCATCGCGCCGCTCAGTGCCACCAGCGAGGCTCCGAACAATAGGCTTGCCGCCAGACCTGCCACAAGACCCTGCTTGGCTGCCGTCGAGAGGAAGGGTCGCATGATGTAACCCTTCGTGGCGCCTACCAGCTTGAGCGTATTTATAAGGTAACGACGCGAGAATATGGCAAGACGTATGGTGTTGTTCAGCAGTATGAGCGATATGAGCAGCAGCGCTCCACCAAATGCCATCAGTCCGATTATGATCTTGTTGATGGTTGAGTGCAGTTGCTCGATTGTCGATGCGGGGTAGGCTACGTAGACTATGCCGTCGATTGCACCCAGACGGTCGGCCATAGCTGCTATGGCTTCGCTGTCAAGTGCGCCTATGTGCACCTCGTAGCTGTCGCGCAGGGGATTTTCGGTGAGGATATTCTCAATCTCGGATGCGAACATACGGCGGAACTCCTCGTCCTGAATCTTCTCCTCCTTGGCTGAAAACTCTACGCCGGTAACACCCTCCGTAGAGGTGATCTGTTGCTCTATGGCGGTGCGCTGCTCGGAGGTTAGCGAAGTGTCGAGCTCAGCCGACAGGGTCACGCTGTTGCGCAGTGCGTGAGCTGTGCCCAGGGCTGCCGTGAGCATATAGCCCACCGAACCCAACAGAAAGAGTACCAGTGAGATGCTTATTGTAGAAACGATGTACGAACGGCGTACTTTACGCTTTATTCTCTTGTCGTCGCGCATTGCGGATCAGATATATTAGGGTTAATAAAAATGCTGCCAGAACTGCCACCGAGCAGGCCAGGGCGATGCCCTCGACAAGTGCCCAGTTAGGTGCACGGTAACTCCACTCCACGGTGTGCTCGCCTGCGGACAACTCCACGGCGCGCAGTATGTAGTCGGCGCGCAGGGGGCGAGCCTTCTCACCGTCGATCTTTACGGTCCAGCCCTGCTTGGTGAATATCTCCGAGAATACCACCAGCGCATTGCCCTGGGCCGAAGCCTTGTAGCGCAGGTAGTTGGGGCGATACTCCTCAAGCGAGATCTCTCCCGATGAGAAGTTGAAGTTCTCGGGCAGATACTCATCCGTCATCACAGCCTCACGCTTGGTGTCGATCTTACCCACAAGTTCGATCTCCTCCTGCGGCGATGATGCTCTTACGACGCTCTGCACCATCCACGCAGCGCCATTAGCCGTCTCGCGCATATATACACCGTCAGCCGTTGGGGCGTCAATTATGTAGCGCACGTTGAGCATATCGAGGATACCCTCATGCAGATATGACAGATGGCGGTCGATCATATCCTGATAACGCGAGAGTTTTGCTCCGTGATAACCACCCACCGAGCGGTGGAAATAGGATGTTGTGGCGTCATTGAAAGGTGACACCGTAAGGTTCAGCACGCGATAGGCAGGATCCTTGTCCTCCATAATCAGTCGGTCGGCCTCCGTAGGTGTTATCTTTGCCGTGTAAGAGTCCACGAATGAGTCGTAGTTGAGGTAGCGCGTATCTACATCTATAAGGTCGGCTGCCACAATCACCGCAAGCACACAGCATAGTGCGGGTGCGCTCTTGATCACCTTGCGTGCAGCATAACCAGCCACCGCCACCGCTGCCAGCACCACGAAGAGGAGCGAACGCCATGCATCAGCCTGCATAGCATCTACTCGCTCGTCGGCCATTGCCGAGGCTGCAGCCCATGCTATCTGCTCGTGTACACCCTGCTTGATGTACTCCTGTCCACCTTGCTGCTCAAGCATCTCGCGCAGCTGTGCTGAGAGTGACTCTCCGCCCTCCTGCATACCATAATCGCCCAGTGAGCGACCTCCGACAATCATTACGAGCAATACGCCGGCGCATATTCCCGTAGCCCATCTTAGAGCCTTCTTGATGCGGGCAGGGTCGGTATCTTCTGCCACCACGCGGGCAATACCCAGAGCCGCCAGCAGAGGTACGGTCCACTGCATCACGACGAGTGCCATCGACAGAGTACGGAACTTATTGTATCCGGGCAGGTAGTCGAATAGGAATTCGGTCAGCCACATCAGGTTATTACCCCACGACATGAGCAGCGTAAATATCGATGCGCCCACAATCCACCATCGCTGACGCGAGGGCAAAAGCCACAACGCCATAATAGCCAGGAAGATTGTTGCCGCACCCAGATATGTCGGACCAGCCGTGTAGGGCTGTGCACCACGATAGCGGGGCATATATTGCGCCATCTGCTCCAGTCCATACTCTGCGAGCGACTTGGCCACGGGGCCATCTACGGCAAAGGTGTCGGTCGAGGCACCGCCCATAAAGTCGGGCACGAACATATTGAGGCTCTCGGCGCGGCCATAGCTCCATGCCGTAGCATACTCCAGATCCAGTCCGTCGGTACCGCTTGCGGCATCCTTCTCCACCAGCTCCGAGCCGCCACGTATGGTCTCCTTCGAGTGCTGCATGGTCTGCCACAGGGGCGAGAGATTGGAGCCCACGGCCAGAATTCCTGCCGTAAGCAGTATTCCGGTGCGCTTGCCAAACTCCTTGATTGCCTTCTGGCGCCATGCAAAGATGCCTTCGCTGAGCCACATGGCTGCCATGGCAATGAGGAAATAATATGTAATCTGGGGATGGTTAGCACCAATTTCGAGCGAGGTGAACAGAGCCGTCAGAGCTCCACCCACCCACATGTTGCGGCGCAGCGTGTAGTATGCGCCCGCCATCATCAGCGGAGCATAGACCAGCGCCCACATCTTGGTGATGTGGCCTGCACCGATAATGAGCAGGAAGTAGGTCGAGAAACCATAGGCCAGTGCCGCCACCAGACCGACCCAGGGGCTGATGCCAAAGAGCAGCATTGCCACCCACATAGCCGTCATGGCGAAGAAGAGGAACGAGGCGGGCGTGTCGATTATCTTCACCACCTTGCCGATTGTGCCCTTCACGGCCTGCGAGGGGTACTTCACATTGATCAGGAATGCCGGCATGCCACCAAACATGCCTCCCGTCCATTGTGCATCCTCGCCCGTAGCCTCACGGTTGTCGAGGATATCCTTGGTCATGCCATCGTATTGTTGCACATCGTGTTGGATGAGCACCTCGCCGCTCATCTGCGGAGCGCAGTAGAGAATTGCCAGCAGGAAAAAGAGCGCTATGGCTATAACCGTAAAAATTGTATTTTTGCCTATTTCGGAATTAAATTTCATCTTATATTTAATTTACTGCGTCAAAGTTACGAAAAACATTCTTTTTTCGAGGTGTAATTGCGAAAAATTACTATATTTGCAGAGTAAAGTGCATTTATTAAACGCAACTGCATGGTTTCTATTGATTCGATTCGTACCCCAATTCTTGCCGACCTGGAGGCTTTTGATGAGTTTGTCCGTGATCACTTCTCATCTGATGGTCGCCTTATGTCGGAGATGATTGCCCACGTTCTCTCATCTCGTGGCAAGGGTGTACGTCCCATGATTGTAATGCTCTCGTCTATACTCACTTCATCGGCTAACAACCGCCAATGGGTTGAGGGTGAGCGTAATTGCACTATGCGCACCTATCTTGCCGCCATGATGGTGGAGATGCTTCACACCGTATCACTCATTCACGACGACGTGATCGACAACTCCGATCAGCGTCGTGGCAAGCCCTCGGTCAATGCCTTGTGGCAGTCGCGCAACGCTGTGGTGCTTGGCGACTATCTGCTGGCTCGCACGATGAGCCTCGGCATGGAGAGCGCACAGTACGATCTGGTGTCGCATATCATCGGCTCGGTGGCTACCCTCTGCGAGGGTGAGGTGTTGCAGAGCCAGCATGCAACCGATATGGATACATCGCGCCAGGATTATCTGGACATCATATACAAAAAGACGGCCAGCCTTATCAGCATCAGTGCCTCGGCAGGTGCTGTGTCGGTGATGTCTCCGCGCGAGGATGTGCAGCGTATGCGTCGTTTCGGCGAGGCACTCGGTATGGCCTTCCAGATTCAGGATGATATTCTGGATTACAGCCGCTCGGCACAGACGGGCAAGCCCTCGAACAATGATCTGCGCGAGGGAAAGATTACCCTGCCTCTTATCGAGGTGCTGGAGCAGTGTTCGTCGGCAGAGCGTGAGCAGTTGCTTTCAAAGCTCCGCCAGTGCAAGACCGATGAGTCGGCTGTGGATTATATTCAGAATGTGGTAGAGTCAACCGGCGGACTGGCCCTTGCAGCCCGCTCGATGCGCAAGTATGTCGATCGTGCAACGTCGATTCTGGCCGAATATGACGACTCGCCCTATCGTGCCGCGCTGGTCAACCTCTGTGCCTACGTTACCGAGCGTGACCGTTAGGATGGGTGTTTTAAGACGGGGGTTTTGAAAAGTACACTAAGTAACAGGAAATAAAAAACTTATTAATATAATTTTTTCACTAATCTAAAATTTTTTATGGAAACAAAACAGAAAAGTAATGTTTTTGCGATTGGTGTGATGTTCTTGCTCTTCTTTATGATCGCATTCGTAACGAACTTCGCAGGTTCTATGGGTGTTATCGTACAGAATCAGTTCGGCGCATCTAACGCAATGGCCCAGTTGGGTACTTTGGCAAACTTCATCGCTTATGCTTGTATGGGTATCCCCGGTGGTTTGATCCTCAAGCGTAAGGGTTACAAGTTCACCTCACTGTTGGCTGCTGCCATCGGTTTCGTAGGTGTAGGTATCCAGTTCGCATCAGGTTACGCTGAGTCATTCGGTGTTTACGTTTTGGGTGCATTCGTAGCAGGTTTCTCTATGTGCTTGCTCAACCTCGTTGTTAACCCCATGTTGAACACCCTCGGTGGTGGTGGTAACCGCGGTAACCAGCTCATCCAGCTCGGTGGTTCTTGCAACTCTATCGGTGGTACTATCGCTCCCATCTTCTTGGGTTATTTGATCGGTGGTCAGGCTGCAACTGCAAGTGTAGGTGATGCTGCTCCCGCAATGATCGCTGCTATGGCTATCTTCGCTTTGGCATTCGTTATCATCGGCCTTTCAGCTATTCCCGAGCCTCACATGGAGACTGCAGAGGAGAAGGCAGCTCGCTTGAGCGGCAACGCAAAGAAGGATGCTTATGGTCCTATGTCATTCCGTCACTTCGTGATGGGTGCTATTGCTATCTTCTTCTACGTAGGTGTTGAGGTAGGTATTCCTAACATTGCTAACCTCTATATGTCTAACCTCGACTGGGTAGGTCCCACAGTTGCTGGTACTTTGGTAGGTTTCTACTGGTTCCTCATGATGTGCGGTCGTCTGGTAGGTGGTGCAGTTGGTGGCAAGGTTTCTTCAAAGGCTATGCTTTCAACAGTATGTACAGTTGCTATCGTATTCGTATTGGCAATCATGTTCATCCCCGAGACTGTTAAGGTAACAGTTCCCGTTGCAAATGTTGAGGTTCCCTTGAGCATGATGTTCATGTTCTTGTGCGGTCTCTGCACATCAGTAATGTGGGGTGCTATCTTCAACCTCGCTGCTGAGGGTCTTGGTAAGTATACTCCCGCTGCTTCTGGTATCTTCATGGCACTCGTTTGCGGTGGTGGTGTATTGCCCTTCATCCAGGGTTTGGTTGCTGACGCAGCTGGCTTCATCAACAGCTACTGGGTAGTAATCATCGGCTTGGGTTACATGCTCTTCTACGCATTGGTAGGTTCAAAGAATGTAAACAAGGATATTCCCGTAGAGTAAAGAGTATTTATTCTATAATAATAAGGAGGTGTCACGTCGGTGATGCCTCCTTTTTTCTTTTTCGCCCGCTATGGTAAATTTTGCCAGTGCGGGAAAAATTAGCTAACTTTGTTTGAACCTTTTTTCGAAAGCATGACCAATCAGGACGTCATAACCCTTTTTGTTGACTACCTTCAGTCCGAGCGTCGCTATTCGCCCCTTACGGTGCGCAACTATCGGCACGATGCGGAGAGTTTCCTTCAGTGGGGGCTCTCGGCCAGCGAGGCAGGCGATTTCTCGCTGCTGGATGTGCGTGGGGAGGATCTGCGCGAGTGGATCATCTTCCACTCCGATGAGCGTGACGACAGGGGACACCGTATTCGCTCTGCCGCCTCGGTCAACCGCGCTGTGGCGTCGCTGCGCACGATGTATAAATTCCTGCGTGTGAAGGGCTACATCGACCGCGATCTCTTTGCCTCGGTGCGTCTGCCGCGCACGTCGCGCCGTCTGCCTGCCTATGTGCCCGAGAGTCGTATGACAGATGTCGTAGGGCGTGTGTTCGAGGATCTTGAGTCGGCCGATGAGCATGTGGCACGCAACGCTTTGCTGGTGCTTGTCACCTACTCGTGCGGATTGCGTCTGGCGGAGGTTATCGGCATTGATGTCGAGGACTTTGAGGACGATTTCGCTTCGCTGCGCGTGCTGGGTAAGGGCGATAAGGAGCGCATTGTGCCCATTCTCGGTCGCGTGAGCGTGGAGATAAAACGGTATGTAGATAGATTTTTGCGGGATAAAATTTGCAAAAAAGCAAAAAATGCATTATTTTTATCAAAGCGTGGAGAGCGCATCTCGCGTAGCGACGTACAACGTAGCGTGGCACGTCTTCTGCGGGAGTGTGGTGTGCAGGGCAAGACATCGCCTCACGTTTTAAGGCACACCTTCGCTACGCATCTGCTCAATGGCGGTGCCGATATGCGTGAGATTCAGGAGTTGATGGGGCATACCTCGTTGCGTGCAACGCAGGTATATACTCATAACGACATAGCCCGTCTGCAACGTGCCTACATCGATGCTCATCCCCGTGAGAAGGAGTAGGAGCGAGCCCCACGGCGATGCTGTTTGACAATTATATATAAATGCACAACCTTTGGTGATCCTCTTTCGGAGCCGCTTGCGCGTTTTGAAAGGTTTGTGCAGGGATATATAACGATTATAATGTTTAACTTAAATTTGAAGGCTATGAACGTACAGATTCAGTCAGTGAAATTCGATGCCAGCCAGAAGTTGATCGAATTCATCGAGAAGAAATTAGCCAAGTTGGACCGTGTAGCAGAGGATGCTACGGGTGTTGATGTAGTGTTGAAGTTGGAGAAAGACGACGAAAAGGGAAACAAAATCGCAGTGATTACGCTGCGCCTGCCCGGTGGCGACATCCGCGTCGAGGAGCAGGCTCATACCTTCGAGGAGGCTATCGACAACGCCAAGGATGTACTTAAACCTCAGATTGAAAAACGTAAAGACAAATAATAGATAGAAAAGAGGTTGCAACATCTGTTTGCAACCTCTTTTTATTAAAAGTCCAGCAACTTATATCTCTCCCGCGTGGCGCTCATCGATATACGCTCCTGATAGTGCCACCACTCCTTCACGTAGGGGCGCAATCCCACGGCATCCATAATCTCAAGAAGTAATATGCGGTTGGCAGCAGCCTTGGCCGATATCAGGCCCCGCTCCTGCTGCTTCTTTACATATGCCTTGTATGCAGCCAGCGTCACGTCAGCGTCATTGCCGACCCACGCCTCCTCGCCAAAGTGGTCGAACTTGGCTCCCATATCGAGCGGCGTACCCGTCTTATCAACAATCGTAAGATCTACCGCCACGCCATAGTTGTGGCGTCCTCCGCGAGTGCCATCGGCAACATAAATCTCCAGAGGAGTGCCCTCCACAGCCCGTCGCATACGGCGCTGTACGCTGATGGGGCGTGCCGCATCGTAGATTAGGAGCGAGTAGTCGGGATATCGCTCACGCAGAATCTTTTGCGCTCGCACAACCTTCTGGGCGAAGTGTGGTAGAAGGTAGGCCGTAGTGAGCGAGCCATACATATTCTCACCCACGAAGTTATCCTCGGTGGCGTACTTCAGTTCTACCTTAATTTCGCTGTCCAGCTGCTGCACATCGACCAGCCCCTGCTGCTCCATCAGGGCGTTGAAGTCTGGCTGCTGCGCCTCGGCATGGAAGGGCAGCATCAGCGAAAATATAAACGCACAAAGAGAGATTATTTTTGCCATTTCGTAAAGGGATTTTTAAGCAGTTGAGAGTTGTAGTAACGCACATCGCCCGTCACCTCCTCGCCCAGCCACTCGGGACGAGAGAACTCCTCGTCGCGCGATGACAGCTCCACCTCGGCCATCACAAGACCTTCGTTTGCGCCATAGAAGCGATCCACCTCAAAGGTGTGCCCCTCAAAGGGAACGATGTATCGGGTCTTCTCAATCGCGCCTGCGCTGAATCGCAGCAGCGAGCGAGCCTCCTCCACGCCGATTGGCCACTCCCACTCATCTCGCTCAAGGCCAGCCTTGTCGCTGCGCCCCTTGATGGTAAGGAAGGCCTCCTCGTCGCGTATGCGTACTCGTACGGTAAGGTCGGCAGTGGCTGCGATGTAGCCCTGCTCGATGCGATATGATGTAGTGGCGTGGGGTTCGAAGTCGCCCTGCACCAAAAATTTGCGTTCTATCTCTTTTGCCATCGTGTGGTAGTTTTCTGCAAATTTACTATATTTACCCTCGCAACGCAAGAAAAATGAGAAACGAATATGCACTTATAACAGGCGCCTCGTCGGGTATCGGACTCGAGTATGCCCGTCAACTGGCAGCCGAGGGGTATAACCTCATACTCGTGGGCAATCAATCTGACGAGAACTGCCGTGTAGCCGAACGCCTGGCCACGCAGTATGGCGTGCACACTCTGCCCATCTATGCCGATCTTGCCCGCCAGGGTGCTGCCGAGGAGGTCTATGCCCGCGTAAAGGAGATGGATGTATCGGTTCTGATCAGCAATGCCGGTATGTTGCTCTTTTCAACTCTTGCCCGCACGGCGCTGCCGTCGCTTGAGAAGATAATTACGCTGCACTGCACCACGCCGACGCTGCTCTGCCGACTCTTTTCGCAGGATATGATACAACGCGGCAGGGGACATATTCTCCTCATGTCATCCATCACGGCGTGGACTCCATATCCCACCATCTCGCACTATGCCGCCACGAAGGCCTATCTCAAGAGTTTTGCCGACTCGCTATGGTGTGAGCTGCAAGGCAGTGGCGTGAGTGTCACGACGGTATTCCCATCGGCCGTTGATACTCCGTTGTACAATTTGGATGCCGACACACGTCTGTGGCTGCGTCGTTGTGGCCTGATGCTCTCGGCCGAGGATGTGGCGCGCAAGGCCCTAAGGGCTATGCATCGCGGTCGCAGGCGTTGCCTGCCAGGATTCCTCACCAAGGTCGAGGCGGCGGTTTGTTATCTACTGCCAACGTGCGTCGTACTCCCCATAATGAAGATACCAGCCGTTAGGCGTATCCTCGAACGGATATAAACGTGTCTAACAAGGTGATTTCTGCGTTACGCTTGCCCTCAAATGCTCATTTACGCTTGAGTAAACTCCGCTTTTCGGGCTTCGCAAGCCTTGAAATCCCACTTTTTATACACGTTTAGAAAGAATAAGGGCTGCTCAATGCGTTGAACAGCCCTTTCGTATTATGTTGCAAAACTAATTTTGCATTTTAGATCACACCCTGCTCCAGCATAGCCTGTGCCACCTTCATGAAGCCTGCGATGTTGGCACCCTTCACGTAGTTGATATAGCCGTTGGACTGCTCGCCGTAGCGAACACAAGCGGCGTGGATCTGCGACATGATGTAGTGCAACTTCTGATCCACCTCCTCAGCCGACCAAGAGAGGTGCTGTGCGTTCTGAGTCATCTCCAGACCTGATGTAGCCACACCACCAGCATTTACAGCCTTACCAGGAGCGAAGAGGATACCAGCCTGCTGGAAAGCAGCGATAGCCTCGGGTGTACAACCCATGTTCGATACCTCGGCTGCGCACCATGTGCCATTTGCCAGAAGCTCCTTTGCATCCTCGCCCGTAAGCTCGTTCTGGAATGCGCAGGGGAGTGCGATATCGCACTTGATGCTCCATGCCTTCTTGCCGGGGATGAATGTTGCATCGGGGAAGCGCTCTGCGAAGGGAGCAACGATGTCGCGGTTCGATGCACGCAACTCCAGCATATAATCGATCTTCTCGTCGGTCATACCGTTGGGGTTGTAGATAACACCGTCGGGACCAGAGATGGCGATAACCTTTGCACCGAGCTCGGTAGCCTTCTGTGCTGCACCCCACGCTACGTTACCGAAGCCTGAGATAGCTACAGTCTTACCCTCGATTGACTTGCCAGCCTCGTGCAGCATGTGCTCTACGAAGTAGAGTGCGCCGTAGCCGGTAGCCTCGGGACGAACCAACGAACCGCCCCATGTAAGACCCTTGCCGGTCAAAACACCAGTGTTGTACTCGCGAGCGAGCTTCTTGTACATACCGTACATGTAACCGATCTCACGACCGCCTACGCCCACATCACCTGCGGGTACGTCGGTGTCGGGACCGATGTTCTGCCACAATTCAAGCATGAAGGCCTGGCAGAAACGCATAATCTCGGCGTCAGACTTACCCTTGGGGCTGAAGTCCGAACCACCCTTTGCACCACCCA